>ERZ826613.1847-NODE-1847-length-23030-cov-6.233428_pt1 | contig 23030 bp, 27 predicted proteins | sample MGYA00519925_ERZ826613 | MGnify/ENA primary metagenome ERZ826613 (study PRJEB31778, sample SAMEA3449236) | human gut metagenome | biome: human gut; feature: human-associated habitat; material: faeces | place: United Kingdom | collected 2010/2012 ... | reverse complement strand
GCCATCGCATTAATTACTCTAATTTTTAACTAAGGAATCAAATACTGATTCGCATGAATAACTTGTTTTCAAGCCTATTAAACCGGTCCGTTATGTAAACGGAGACTCCAAACACAGCCCCGGCATAAAGCAGACATTGAGCAAAGAGCCACAACACACTATCATGTATCTCGCCGTGAGACATGACAAATCCTGCTACAGCTAAAGCAGAACCTAATACTAGCATGCCAATAGCACTACCATATTGAATAGCTTCTTTTGTATCACGTTTCATCTTATCAATATTTACAGATCTTATACTTTACGATTAATCAGACGCTTTATATCAAATAAATCGCTTCCTTCCCTTTCGAACATCATCGTCCAGCCAATAGAGGCAAATTCTTTTGCTACAAATGGGCGAATCTGGCATGATCCGGACAACTCTTTTAGCCAAGGGGTACTAACCTGATCAGAGGTCATCTCCACTCGTAGCTGTTGCAGCATGGCGAGTGTACGCTGTGATTGTATCGCTTCCTCTATCAAGTCCATTTCGGCAGATTTTGCAGCGATTGTAACGGCCATTTGCACTTCATCCTGAATGCTATTCTTCTGATCACGTTTAGACATAATATCACCAATCTCCACAAACAAATAGGTTCCGGAGAGAATACGATCAACATTCTGTTTTACCGAATCGAAACTCTGCCCAAAAATATAGTAGTCTAATCCTCGGATCCGGGAAGAGTTAGACAAACTTTTAATTTCCTCCTGGATTGCGACGTATTCAGGAAGTTCACTTCGTCCCTTTGAAAAGAGCTCAATCACCTTACTATGATTCGGGAATTGAGCGTAATATTTGAGAATCTCAAAAATCATATTATCTGTTTTATTAATGAAATTGGTAACCCCGTATTTTTAGCGATATCCACAACAGGTATTTCTGCAAAATTCATACTCCGTATCGTTTCTATCAATTTCTTACGTAAAATTGTAAAGTACTTGATTATATTCATTTGTTCAATCGCTGAAACATCCCCTAGTCCATCATTACTCAAATTATAAAGCGACTCAAGTGCACCAGTCGTTATTAAACTTTGCTTTTCACTCTCACCTGCAACCAAGATCCGAAATTGTGTAGTTGTAAACAGATAGTTGACAAATGATGAAAAATTGAATGCAATACTCTGCAATGTTGCGTTAGGTAACTTTTCAAATGATTTAGCCAAGGAGTGTGCAGACTCCGAATCATACAGTCCCGGGTGGTATAAAATAGCAGCAAGTAACGGCAACATCTTTTGATTACATCCGAGCAGCGAACGAGCCTCTATGAATTGTAGAGCTGTTAGAGAACAAGTCAGTTGGCTAAAACTAGTATCAATAGTATATCCGGAAAACAGTTGTCCCTGAATAGAAACATACGGAATCAATTGTGCACAAAAGCAACCATTTAACACGAACTTATAGTCCAACTTTGAAAGATAACGTGCAATTGATATATTCAACCTCTCCGGAGGTGTTTTCTTGGCTTTTACATAGTCTTCCTTAGATAGATCCTGAAGAGCTGCATCCTGATCCGGATATGATATTCGAAAAATAAAATCAACTTGCTCTCCCAACCAGGCAAGATTAGACAACGTATCTTCCTCCTTAGTCCGCACCAAGTTCCTCGGGCTCCAGCCCATTGCACGACAGATGTGTTTAACCTGAAGCATAGCCGGTGAAAGTTCGCCTTTTATGACTAGATCCATATCGGCCATGATACCCTCAAATAGTCCCGGAGTAAGTTCCTCCCAGGCATTGGGGATCGCAAATTTATTCTGATGTACATAAAACTCGATCATGGCATTAATTGTATTTTATCTTCAGGTTGATTAAAGGAAGTTTCTGTCTCAATATCGCTACTCTGTGGATCTGATAACAACAAGTCGATATCTTTAATCAAACTGTTTGCCTGATCTTGTAATTGGACAGATAAAATAAGCAATCTCTCCTGTTCATCCTTTCCGGATCTACTCGCTTTTGAATCATCAAAAAGATTCCGGATAGTGGATGGGAACTCTAATATATCAAACCTGGTTAAAGCAACAGATACCACTTTCTTTGCAAGTGCTCGGTTAATCAATGATAAAACAGACGGCTTCTCATTTGCACGCTCAAGGTAACCAGTAAAATTCTCCTCCAGGACTTCTACCTGGATTGGGATACAGCGAAAGAAGAACAGATACGATAAATCAATGCAGTATAACAGGTCGAACTCTTCGGTTGTCTTTATCTGTAGTTTATCAAGCATTTTATAATACCTGGTATCTTCCCATCCCATATTTTCAGACTGATTAAGAAGTGCAATGAGAGAATCCATTGCATTATAGTAATTCTCATAATAAGCTCTTCTTATAGCTTCCTGCTCGTACTTGTAAATATCAATATCTGCTTTTCGTTTGCGAAGAACATCGAAAATCGTATCATTTGCCATGACGAGGTTAGCCAATGCAGTCCGAAGATAATCGTACATTTCGCTCTTCCCCTGTTCTATGATTTTTTCATATACAGGAACACTCACAATATTTGCAATCCGTTTATAAGCAGTAACAGCATGGCTATTAAGCAATGCAAAATTTATATTCGCATCGATACCAGGTACAAACTCTGCAAATCCAGAAATGTCGGTAAATAAGTCTTTCAGGTTCATGATTGCTGTTTATTTAGTCGTTCATTAGGAGTTACTTCTTCTTGTCGGCTAGGTGTCTCACGATAAAAGCCAAAGCGGAATCCTTGCTTATATAGTTCCGGAAAGTTGATCTGAATAGCCATATTAAAGGGCTCTGAACAGATTTCATCATCCGGGGTAAGAGACATCAAGTAAATCAAATAATTGTAATATACATCCGCTCCGGATTTTGATATGACACCATCTTTAGAAACGCTCGAGATAGAAGAATCCAATCCAACCGATGACAAAAGAACTTCATCTGCACGCTTATCATAGGTAATAAGAGCATCAATATACTCTTTATATTTCAGGTCTAAGACCTCAAATTTCCAACGTTCTTCCTCGCTGGCCCCTGACTTAAAGCTGATAGTAGCATAAGCTTTTCCCTGATTATCTGCCCCAGAAAGATACTCACTAATATTGCGTAGTTCCTGCTTGAGGTATTTAAGAAAATACGATTCTTTATAGGTTGTTCCGATTTCAATCCCATTATAGGTCAGAAGAGATTCGTTCTTTCTTTTTCGCTCCATGTTCTCATTACATATTTTTGTAATTTGTGCACGCTTTGATTCAACCCACGCATTCGGGATAATGATATGAATCTTAGCGGCCAGCGAATTTTTTAAGAAAGAGTTTATGTAATAAGCAGTATCATTTGAGCCTTTGATATAGGCTTTTGTCCCTTCATGAGTTTCATTTACGCCATAAAATTCACTAACCGATTTTTCGCGATGGTGAGATATTGCCGCCCATTTGATATTCCGAATGTCATTAATTACCAGGCGAGGATAAAACAAATATTTAGAAACGCCATAACTCCATCGCCCAACTGCAATATGAGTCAAGTCCTTATAATTGATCAACTCTGTAACAACATCTTTTTTTTGTGTTGCCAACCGGCATCGTCTGTTCTCCATCAACTCAAGACCAGCTACCGGTCGTTGTTCTCCGATACGGTTACCAAGCGTCATGCGCCATTTCACAAAGTAGTCACGGAAGTAATAGTAGTTCTTGATATTTCCCTTAGCTACTTCTTTGTAATCAGACTCCAGACCACGGTCTTTCCAGGATTCAAGCCAGGCTGTTATCTCCGGACAATCCACCCACTCCTTAACGAGTTTCCCGTCTTTTATGCTTTTGATGTATATAGCCGGGCCAAGCCCATAAAGCATATTAACCTGTTTGGTTATCAATCGAGGCAATAAACGGTTCTTCTTGATATCGTTCTCTACCTCTTCACACTTCATGTTATTAGCTCCACGTGCACACACATTAAACCCTCCAATTGACTGCCAATTGTAGTCTGCAGGAAAAATTGTATTTGAATTAACGAAGCCCGGATCCTTCAGCCCTGCCGTGGGATTCGTACCTAATTGAAAGGAAATGACACTGCCACTCTCTGCATAGTAACCATAATTTCCCAACATCTCTACACTATCACTCATAACCAGTCTATTTTATGCAATTTATATCCATCTTGAGGAAACCCCATGTAGCGAATAAGTATGCGATAGCACATTTTGGGATCACCGTTCCCATCATTAAAGAGAAAGAAGTTCTCACCATCAATACTGAACCGTTCTTCAGGAAGTTGCGTTCGGAATGTGCACCCCTCCCTCACTGCCAACCTTTCGGAAGCCTCTCCTTTCTGCTTAGAGTAAGGGAAGAAGGCAATGGTGAAGCACCCATCCGGCAACTTTGAGATCTCCTTCGCCCATTGCAGTGCATTTATGCCTGTCATCGTCGTTTCCATGCTCGAAATTACCGTTTTTACCCCCCTCTCGAAAGGACGAACCGAGGGCACTGTCATATTTCCGGACAAATGCATTTTTTGCACCTCAAACCGCTTTTTCAGCGGGGCGTGGAGAATTTCGTCGTACATTTTTTCGTTTTTTTGTTTTCAAAATGTCTTTTACCTGTAAACCTGTATTTTACATATAAAAACGATGTCAAAAGCGTGATATTATATAAGATTTACGGATAACTATATTACTCTAGTATGTACATTATATCCCTATATTTTCGGGCAAATCATCCGGTATATTACTTAATTCACCTTGTATTCTATCACCGTATAGCCCGAAAAGTAGGTAGATAAGTGCAGAAGGAAGCTGCGTTGTAAGCCCTGCCTGGTGTTTCAGTGCCACTTTAACTTCAGAAGATTTATCTAGTTCAATACGCCCATCCGTTTTCTTTAAAGGTGATAGTGGAATGGCACTACAAAGGTTCGGACATTCATTCTCATCTATCCGACATACGGGTAATGCATTACTTCGCTCACCAAACAAGAGTAATAAAAGCTTAAATTGCTGCCAGTGGTAGATTGTGGATTGTCCTTCGTTCATAAGTTCAACAGTAAAGCCGTAACTTTCTAATTCTCTTTTCAATATACGAGCATCAGACGTTATTTTTTCAAGGTCTTCACGGCGTTTATTGGCTGCCCGGTCATGATAAAGCACAATATGTTTATTAATCGCATCAGTTCCAAAATAATCAAATATTTGCTTTGCCAGCTCCGGCTGTTCTGCCGGATAATAACAGGTAAATTCTTTCAGGACACGGAGTTCATGCCCATAATCCCTTTCCTGGGCAGCAACAATACTGGAAAAGTGTCCGGGATCGTAGCCAAGAAAGATCCGTTCACGTTTATCGTAATATTTTAGATACCTGGAAGTTAAAACAAAGTGTTCACGCAAATCAAGTTTTAAAATTGATTCATAGCGATAGCCATCGGAGAACTGGTGCTTGTCTTTCCGATAGTTTGCAAAGAATTTATTAACGACTTCCTTCTTGCGGATTGCACAAATAGAAGTCAAGAACTCATCGAGATCAAGTGATTCAAGCTGTGTGCGGAAAAATTTAGGCCCTAGTATATCCTTGTTCGCAAAAGAAGAAGCACGGATATAGTAGCTCGCATTTCTACGCATATCCGCAAGGCGTGGCTTCCAAGCTGCTACAACACGTTTTGCTTTCTCTGTTTCCAAACGAAGGGCTTCAATGATAACAGGATTCTTTTCCTCTCTCATCCGGATATTATTGCGGTATATTTTATATAGGGCTGCATGCAGATATAAAGAAGCTGATGCGATCTCATCAATAAGCTGCTGATTGACATTATTTTCATACTCTTCGTACCAATTGTCTTCCCCTAAGTCCAAACGAGCAGTATCTGACACGCCGGTTATGCCTTGATAATAATGTGACATACGGATAGAAGCTGAAGAACCACGCAGAGACGGGAACAAACGAGTTTTTAACTTCTCTCCTTTATTGTGTTTCATTTCCTCCACGAAGGCATGCACTCCACTTCGACCGGCAACAGATTCAGGCTGATCAGAACTCACCATTTGCAGATGATGGCCATCACGAAACAGAATGCTATGTTTTGGATAAGCAATCGGATATCGAGGCTTTCGGAAATGGGAAGGTATTTTCGTTTCCCCCACGATGTAATCAATGCCATATTCAAGCATAGAACGCCGCCCATCGCCCACCGGCTTGGAAAAATATGCCTGAATATTAGGCCACACGTTTGTCATTAGAGCCACGTATGTTTTATGAACCAGGAATGAAAGTTCTCCAGGCATATCATTTGCAACACGAATGATACGTGGTCCCATCACTCCTTCAGTTTTACCCGTAGCACGACCGGCTTCTACAATGAGCACATTTGAGTCAACGACATTCGCCCTAATCTGCATCGCATTTTGATAGCATTCTTCAAACGATGCTGTCAAATCTAAAGTAGCAGCACCAGCACTAAGCGATTGTGACGATTGTGAATAAAGTTCTATACCCATATTATTCTCCCGTCTCTTCAAGTTCTATAATTTCTGCTTCCTGGATATCAGCATCACGTAACAAACGTTTTTTATCAGCCTTCTCAATAGGGAGCGAATCAATTAGGTTTATATAAAATCCCTCATTGTTCTTACGTGCAATCTCCTTGATTGATTTCTTCTGAAAGCCGAGATCTTCAGGAGTAAGATTCGGAGAAATAAGAAAGACAATGCCAAGATCACGATCCGCTTCGGCTATTTCCGAGGCTCTACGTCGACATTCCAAGGCCGCATTATAACATTTCTCCTGTGTCTTGTAATCTCCCCTTACAGCGCATAATTTCGCCAAATCCTCGTATTTGTCTGCATAATTAGACTCCCAAACCTTGATAGATACATTATTATCGATATTAAAGTAATTTATGGCAGCATAGATACGGGCCTTACAAGTCCGTTCATCAATATTAATCCGTTGAGAAGCATTAATCCTCTGCCGTAATAACTTGGCTGCACGAGTGATATTTCTCTCATATTCAAATATCTCTGCCGCCCATTGTAGCTGCTTTAAAAATAGCCGAATTTCCTCCGGAATCCCAGAACAACTTCCAGTCGTCAGGAACTCTGAAATCAGATCCGGATGTATCTTATCAAGGTGGTCTAATTGTGTCATACTCCAAACAGTTGTTTTCGTAGGTCTAATTCAACACGTAAATTCTTACGTTCTTCCAAAGTGTTAATCGCATCAATGTCTCCAGCTTCTGCCTTCTTCGCAAGTTCTGCATCAATATTATATTCTCCAAGAGCACGCCCATTATTATATGCATCATAATACACGTCTCCAGAGAGAGTAATTCGGACAATCAATGCTAACTTCTCCTTACCACGAAGTCCAAGCAGACTGCAGATGCGTTGTGGAGTGTAACCAAGTGCGCCAAACGTGCGCACCTGGGATACATATTCCTCACCGATTTGAGCAATCTGGTCTACATCAGAGGTAGGTGTCAATTCATTTTTCATGCAATGAGTTTTAATGTTTCTTCAGTATTAATCAATTCCCCTCCACGGATAAGCCGAACAGGTTGCTCCGGAAACATAGCCCGGTAGCGAGATACAGTAGCAGAGACATAACGTGGATCTATCTCCATTGCACAGCAAATTCGGTCTGTTTGTTGGCATGCCAAGAGTGTAGAACCGGATCCGGAGAAGAAGTCTGCAACAATCTGCCCTGGTAAACTAGAATTGCATATAGGATAAGCCATTAGAGCAATAGGCTTCATGGTTGGATGAATGGCATTCCGTTGTGGTTTATCAAAGTTCCAGACAGTCGTTTGTTTCCGATCAGAATTCCAAAAGTGACCAGCACCAGGTTTCCATCCATAGAGACAAGGTTCATGTTGCCACTGATAGTCCTGACGGCCCATAACCATCGAGTTCTTGACCCACACACAGCATTGTGATATTTTAAATCCCACCTTCCGGAGAGATGCCCGAAAGTTCTCGCCTTCACTATCGGCATGGAATACATAGTAAGCACCACCTGGCTTCAAGATTGAGAACATAACTGTAAATACCTGACGAAGAAAGGTGGCAAACAGATCATTTTCCATCGAGTCATTCTGAATAGTCAGTTCATCCTCCGTCGCTCCCTGATAGGCAACATTATACGGCGGATCTGTGACAAGCAAATCAGCGTATTGACCATTCATTAGTGCAGACACATCCGTTTTAGACCGGCAATCCCCACACATCAAACGAGTATTACCAAGCAACCAAATATCCCCAGACTGGGCAAAAACAGAACCAGGAGAATCTTCGTTTTCAGAAGGAATAGAAAAATCCACCACATCCTCCTGTACGTTTTCAGACTCATGCTCTTGTGCGAACAAAGGAGTTGCAATGGAATAATCTACAGCTTTGACCTCATAACCGAGGTTAAAACGCTCCATTGTGTCGCCATCAATATCATACTTTTTAAAAAGTAAAGTATCGGGGTTCTTTGTTGCAAACTCCGAGTTATACGCTGCTATTTCTTCTACAGCCTCTTTTTTATCTGCAGCAAAGATTGGTTCGTAAGGTATCTCAGGTATTGTAAACCCTGATTTTCGCAATGCTAGTAATGCTTTGCGTCGCTGATGAGCATCAATAATCCACAACTTTCCATCCGGATCCTTCCAGGCTTTAAATGCATACTTGAAACCACGGGTGATAATAAGCATCTGTAGTTTCGATAATTTATCAGGATCCGATTTCTTAAAATCCTCCTGAAGCTCTAAGAACGAATCCAGCGGGGCAGTCGGCAAACTACCCAAATTAAATACTTCTATTAGCTTTTCCATAATTACTTTGATTCTTCGAGAATTGATTTAAATAAGGCTTCCCGGTCACGAAACCGGCGAAGATGTTCTTTATCTTGCGTCCGTTTATCTATACGTTCCGGACGCTTTAGAAAGGATTCGTATCTGCGAATATTATCGGAGCAATTCTTATACCGACGAAGGAACTCCAAGGGATCAGACGTTCGTAAACGTTCTAATTCAGCTCTTTCAGACCGATGAACGATAAGCGGATGTTTATACCGAAATACTCCAGTGTCGTTGTACGTTTGCAGCTCGGAGAATGCCAGTAAGTTCCGAATTCGTAGTTCAGCCATGTCAACGACTGCACGACTGGTCGGTTTCTTATCTAGCAATTCATCGAGCTGCTTCATTTTTTTCCAAGTCTGCACACGATCATTGTACAGAATCGTAGCTATTTGGACGTTTTCGTCTTCGAGGTTTTCCCAGTCGATTTGCGGGTACTCTTCGTGCTTTTGCTTTTTGGAGCTACCTTGGTAGGTTCTTTTTTTTTCTCTTCCTCTAAGGCTTGTTCAGCCTGTTCCGCACGCTCTTCAGCTTCTGTTCTTGCATCCTGCTCCGCCTCGAGTTCTTCTTTCAGTTCCTGGTTCTCTTGTTCCAAGACTTCAACTTGTTCTGCAGCTTGAGGTGCACATTTCTCCGCCTCTTGCTCTTTCTGCTTACGCAGTTCCGTTTCAGCCTGCTTTTCGTAAATCTCGGCATCGATCTCAAATGGGTTCTTTTCTTCTTGTACTGAAGTTCTTCCCACTGCCCCTTCCTTAGCAACCAAGTCAGTTTCCGTATTTCCGTCATGGGAATCTTCAGCTTTTGAAGAACGGACAAGAGTTCCTCCTGATCCTTCTGAATTGTCAGATAACAACTGTTGAGAAATATCAAGTGCGTCCCCGGCTTTATCACAATTTCCCGGAGTGTCCCCTCCTGATTGAATCTCTTCTCCAGTACATGTTCCACTGGTATCAAGTATATTTTCTTCTCCATTTGCTTCTTTGGCTTTTTCACTTTCACGACGATTTATCCGGATAGCATCCTTTGGCTTAAAGTCTAACAATGTATAAAGGATATCATCTGCATAGCGTTGTGGGTTACGGGCAAACATCTTAAGTTTAGGATGTGCCGGGGCAGATGCCCGAAGCAGACGCAAATCCACTTCGGCAGCCGCCGGATTACGTAACTCATTAAAGTATTTTGTTTTCTCTTTAAATCCGTACATAATTTATGCTGTTTGAATTCGACTTCCTGAAACTTCAATAAGAGTGGCTGGATCCAAAATTCGGAATGTAATGGAAGAGCCGGCTTTTGCTGTCCAGGTAACTCCATCTTCCAAAATAAATGTGGCACCATCTGCTATTGTTGCAGCCTTATCTGTGCCAGTACCGGTTAAAGTGATATGCCTGCCTTTATCATTATTCGTCAAGCCCGAAACCGTTTCGATCGCATAAGTTGCATCAGTACCGTTCGGGATCTCATAGGAGTTGCTTGTTGATTTAACTGCTAAGTCTTTAGTTCCCGCTGTATGCACTTCCGCCGGAGCCTTAACTATATCACCAACATACTTGTAATACTGCGTCACAGAAGTACGTTCAAAAGTGAAGGTTATATAACGGCCATCTTTATCATTCTTCGCTTCATAAGACTTCAAGACCATCGGTCTATCATATTCCCCTAATATATACCATTGGTCCTCTCCAATCTCCTTAAACAATATCACAAACTTACCACCGGCGTGTTCCTCTATAAAGTTTAAGAGCTGATCCCGCATGCCACCCATGATCGCGACAAACTGATTTGTTCCGCTTGTTGTAATATCACCTTTTTCCCCATTGCCGACATAGGTTGGAATGTCATGCGCTTCAAAATACTTCATATATTCCCCCGGAAGCATTGGAAGAGTAGTAACCTCACGATTGGCGTTGGCCCTCGGAAATTTCACATCCGGATTGATTTGATGAACATCTATCAGATAAATCTTATAGGCTATATTAGAGCCATGCGTGTTCTTGTCAGAAACATCTTCAACATTACCAATAACCATCATAGAAGCAAGAGAAGTTCCTGTGAATCCTGTCATGCAAAACATTGAATGATCAGGATCCAGGAACAGACCAACAACAAAAACAATGGCAAAAAGAAGTGCAAGAGATAAAAAGAGTCTTACCTGCATTTTACGTGCATATTGATACCCTTTTTTATAAGGGTTACTAATTTTTTTAGCTTTCATAAAAAATCAATTTTGTAGTTAAGAAAAAAGGGTGGGCAGAACTCCCACCCCTTTGAAAACAAACACCTATTAAAAACCGAAATGACTATCTTACACCAGGAAGGTTCGGCTGCAATTCTGCATTGACTGTACGTACACCACCGACACAGCGTTCCAGTTCACGGAAATTCCCCTTACTGTTCAGAAGAACAAGGATATAATCACCTTCTTCTGTTGGAGTATAAGCGGCAGTGATATCTTCGAATTTACCAGTTTTGGAAATCTTGGAAGCATTAGTTTTGGAGCCACATTCAATAAGGTATCCGACGCCTGGTTTTGCATTTTTGATGTCAGTGATTACAGTAGCCTTTGTATTTTCACCTGTAATTTGCCAAAAACCATCCTTTGCGTCAATTTCAGTAGCATCAACTGCAACATTAACGGAAGGCTTATTCATGAAAATTTGCTGCCATTCGAAATTGTTTTGAACAAGTTCAGCACGCGTTTTGAAACGGCGTCCCAAGAAGGCGGCAGCTGTACCTTCCTTCCAGGTAGACCAACATTTTACCATTTCCATGTCATCCTTTGCTTTAAAGGCCATCATCTCTCCTGGAATGTATTCCAAGAACTGCAAGTTGCCTGGAATATCAAGGAACATTAAGCAGCTTTGCCCTAAATAAGGCATCCATCGGATGTGAAGCTCGGTATCAGGAACAATATTCAGATAACTGTTAGGACCAGTGAAATCAAGGTCTTTGCCGTACTTGGCCCGGCAACCTTCCTTCCACCAAGTTTGATGCAAGCTATTTAGATAAATAACATGCTGATCTAGATCCATATCTTCCGTGCATTTTTCAATAATGTCAGCTACGAACTCCTTTACTGCATCGACCATGTTTTCCTTCGTATATGAACGATAAGACTCATCGTCATGCAGCAAAATTTTATTTTCATGATAATATCGGAGCAATGTGTAGATAATACCCGTAGAGGCATTCAAAAAATGAGATGGAACCCCTTTTTCCGGAGTGGCATAAACACCACGAACACGACGTTTATTCTGTTCTACTTGTGCTGTTTCTAAGGTATTGACAATACAATACTCAATCAAAGACCACTTGATAGGATCAGAACCTTCCTTATTGAGATAACCGATGTACATTCTTTCCAATTTCTTCATTGGCCCGAATTTCATCTTAATCATAGCGTCATCAACATGGCCCATCTCATTTTCGAGCTTCATGCCGCCTTTCCAGACTTCGCCTTCTTGCCAACCTTGAGAAACTTCATCAAAGAAAGTATTGAATACAAGGTCATGATCCTGCACGCCATATCTCACCGGGAAGAATTGAGCTAACTCACGTTTCTTCAGGACATGGGCGATTAATGCATCCTGACGACGAATTATGTATTGATCACCGACTTTGGCATCGTCAACTCCCGAAAGATCCGTTGAGAACTCACCTGCAGCAAGCTTTACTGGATCGAGTAGATGATTCTTATTCAAATATTCATAACGCCGAGCAAGAGATTTTGAAAAAACAGCCACCTCCTGAAAAAAGGCTTTCTCTTCACCATCCTCTATATTAGTAGAGGAGTAATCAGGGTTTTCCGTAATCTTATTCCAACGTTTCGCCATGTCAAACATAGGAGCTTCAATGCCAAACAAATGTTTTGCAGTAGTGCCGGGTCCATTAATTCTCATAGTTACAGGAGTTCTTACCACTGCAGATGGAGCATCGGCTGCAGTTTGATCAGACATTTGTTTCACTAAATTCTGTAATTCACCATTTTGCTTTACGACGCTCTTGGCTAACTCGATAACACCTTCCGGTGTAGCTTCAGGCTGATTAAGCGACTTTTCTTCCTTTTCTGCCCCATTATTAGCAACTGCAGGAGGAGTCACAACACCGGCCAAAAGCGATTGCAACTGATTCATTTCATCCTGCGACATTTGCTGTTGCTGCTGTGCCGAATCCGCCTCCATATCTTCACGAAGATTTGCCTGAAATTCTTTCTGATAACGAGTAGCAATTGCTACAATGTCTTCAGACGTTAATTGCTTAGCCATTGCCTTATCTGACAGTTTCAGAAGTTGTAAGACATTTCCTAATTTTTCTCTAAAGTTCATAATTAATTGATTGTTAAATTAGACATACTGATTTATTTTATTTCGAAGGGAAATGCTGTCCAGATATTCCTGTCCACGTGAATTTGCATGGGCAATAGCTTCAGGAAGAGTCATTACAGAGTCAATTAGCCCTTTATCTATCGAATGTTGAGCATCAAATGTTTCACCTTGGAATACCGGATCATCTTCAGAGAGATTGGCAAGTTTAGGACGAGAAGATTTTACTTCATTTAAAAATTGAACGGTAAGTGGATCAAGAACTTCTTTAATATATTGTTCCGAGTGCCCAGCACGTAAATCTTCAAATTTCTTATTCTTGAGTGGAGATAGACTCGATTTCTCTTGAATTAGTTTTATTCCTAACTTCTCATAGTAAGCAGAAAAGTCATAAAAGCTGATCATAGTACCAATACAACCTATTTGATCATTCTTCGTCAGCGCATGTATTCCATTCGCACTATGACAAGCAATATAGTAACCGGCAGAAGCACAATACTGCTCAACTAAGACTTCTACAGGTTTCTTTAGTGAGTGCATTGTTTCCGACAACCGGTCTAAATACCAAGCTTCACCCCCACCGGAGTTAATATGGAGGAAATGCACAGATATTGAAGGGTTACTCTCTGCAGCAATCAAATCCCTCTCAAATTGCTTTGAAGAGAAATACCAGGATGAATTAGATGTAATTGTACCCCAAATACGATGATAAGCAATTGAGCCTTCAGGCAGTTCCTCGGATGAGAAATCATTAGTCAGGCTTACACTCTTAAGTTCTGCAGTACATGCTATTTCTCTTTTAAGTTTAGCCACCGCCTTATCTACCTGGTCTTTATAAGTCGGCGGATCAGATAAAAAGAAAAAAGACCCTGGCACTGGGTTCTTTTGATCCAGGAGTGGAAAACATTCCATCATGGCAGCAGCATAAGCTTCTGCCGTGATGAAGAGTTTGGATGTAATAAGTAAGTTACGAAGAAATGTCCTATTCATTGTAGCGCATCTTTTCAGCGAAGATAGTTCGTCGAAAGAAGGCTATGAAGGACTGTTTATACAGGCAAAAATGGCGACTGGAGCATTTTACTGGAAATTTTCAAGGTTGCAGTGTTCAAGTTTGCGGAAATTGAAACCAAAGCCGGAATGTCATCCGTACCTATTGCAATATTCTTTTCTGAAGAATCACACAAATAAACAATAACGGACCTAGCAGTGGAAAATTCCCGAAGAGTATCTACATCCGGAGTTTCAATCGTAATGTCTTTACTACAATCGAACAATTTGCCTGATACCGAATCTGTAATAGAAGGAGTAAAAGAAAAAGGATCAGCAAGAAAACGATATTCTTCTTTCTTCATTTTCCCTGTAGGTTTCACCCTCAAAGTAATAGTTAACTCTCTCATAATCTTATAATTATTTAGTATTCAACAAGTTCGCCATACAGCGGACGTTTTTTCGCCATTTGGGGACAAAAATGATAGTTCGGTCGGTCATTTTTTACCCATTTTTTAACCTCTTTTTATATTCTCGACGTGTTTTCCTCTTGCGTATATTTTCTCTCCACCTATAGAAGTTTTTTAAAAGAGCATCTTCAGAAATAGAATCAATGCAATACGAGCACATGAAATGATGCACAACATCTAGGTTCTTTAAAAGATGTCCATTCATATCATTTTCATCCATCGCAGCATGAAGTTCACGGTTAAACATCCGCCGTACTTCTTTCTCTATCAATCGTACAGAGTTAGGAGAAAGGAAATTGTAAACTTTAGGATCCTTTCCGATTCTTCTTTCAGGAAGGATAAACGCCAAATTACCATTATCAACAGGAGATTGATTTTTTTGTCGTTTAGCCATCAATGTCCATATTGTATGGTAAAGGTCTGTATTGTCTGGAATTCTGAATGCTTCTTCAGAACCATTATTATACTTTCCACGTAAGTATTCAGCCAAATATGGCTCAATATTAATACTAGTCGTAATCATAGTCTTTTCAGTTAAAGGATATTTTTGAAATACTTTTATTTATTTTTGCTTCCAACTGTCCAACCGTCCAACACGCCCTGTTACATAATAAATAGTTATCTAATTATCAGCCATTTAATATTAGAAGAATAACATTGATTGACTGTTGGACAACGTCCTACACATCCAACATAAGGTTTTTAAGTGGCATTTTGTTGGACAGGTCATTTTTTATTCTGTTGAAATGTAGAAAACTGTAAATCCAACACGTCCAACAACGTCCAACCAAACAACAGCAATGTTGGATATATATATACTACTTTAATAAGATATATACTACTATACTACAGGCATTTACATTTTAAAAAGATTTTGGTTGTTGGACTGTTGGACTGTTGGACGCCATGTTTTGAAAATTATCTTTTCAAAATTACAGTCTCTTTGCTTTGCATTTCTTTAAATTTAGGGGGTCCGGGGGATTGGAGGTGATATTCATAAATGATAGAATTGAATACAATTTGAAATGTCCGCTTTATTATAAAAAGAATACTCCTCGACCGGCGGAGCTGGCAGAGGAGTATAAGACAGAAAATACATCGAACTAAAATGGTAATGGTTGCTTATTATCGTCAGCAGATTCAGCAAGGAGTTCACTGCCAGAACGTCGTAAATCAATATCATACAAATCTTGGAATATTTCATAGTTTAAAGCAATGCAGCTTGAATTAGTAAATCTCTTTTCCACTTTCCGAACCATAGTATTATCAACTGTTACAGTATCATTAGTATTATCGTCCTCATATCCTCCTCTAGGAACCTCTACAACTTCATGCCAATTGAAGCGCCGTGCATGCACACACCCTATATAACTCGGATGAGATCTAAGATTCTGCTCAATGGTAGATTGAGTTGAATCCTCGTTGTTATAAGAGCTACGAGCGAACTGTGTATAAATAGCACTCAAGCGCAAGAATAAGATTTTGGTTCCTGCAGGAAATGCAATTTCCTTCTTCTCTCCTCCAGGAGTCTTAATAGTTATTTTATCAGGTGTATCAATGGTGAAATCTCGATTCTCAATAATTGCCTTGGTATCAATCATTACATCCATTGCTTTAAAGAAAGTAGCAAGCTTATCAGTCTTACTAATCAGTTCAACCTGGAACTTTATCTTGGCACAAGCTATCTTAAAAAACTCTTTGTAGGAAAAAGGCAGATTCATCTTAGTATGACTTTCGACTAGTTTACATGTTGCTAAAAAGAGCGATGCCGTTTTCATCAGACGATCTATCTCACCGGCATTGTTCAGTTCGGCTTTCAATTCATCATAGGCTTGCTGCTTGAGCGTCCTGAAATGGTCCATGACTAACGGCCTAAGCTTTAATATCTCTAAAAGCACATTTGAAAGTCCTATCTTGTTAGGGTCCTCAATATCCTTGAGTTGATTAAACATATCGACCTCCTCCTGAGTACGATTCCTTGGCTTAGGGACCTCGCATACTATAATACGGGACATTAGCGCATTATCATCCCTTTGCGGCGTTTCCTGCCCGCACAAAATTACAGGAGCATACACCTTATCATTTTCAATTTCCTTTCCGGACGTACCTTTTCGTTTCTGTCTACCGTCTCCATCATAAACAATTCCTTTCAACGCCTGAAACTTAACATCCGATATATCTTTATTGTTATACTCATCCAAGACGACCGGAACATCTCTGAAGGTGCTCATCAAAGTAGACATCGCAGCGTCTGTACCAATATTTAGATTAAAAATGGGCACTTTCGGAGATATGAATAAAGAGCGAATGGAAATTGCTATTTGCGTTTTTCCTGAAGACATAGGCCCCATAAAGAAAGGAGCTGTAAACAAACGGTCGATACAGTGTATATTGCTACGAAATGCGCACATTATAGCAAAGAGAATCCCCCATTTACCATTATCATTGATTTTATACACCTGATCCATTAAAGAGGCCCATTTTTCAAAGCTACATTGTTTCTCGACCGGAATATCCTTATAAACTAACTGGGAAATAAGCTCATATTTTTCAGACTGCCGTCCGGATCCAGCGTATATGGTAGAAAAAGCAGGAAGGTAATAGTTCTTCTTATTATGTGTCACGACACCAAGCTCATTGACAGGTTCAAAGCGTGGCTGTTCATCTACGACATGGAACCCCCCATTTGAAAAAGCGAAAAACATATTATCTTCCCGGCGTGAAGCCCCATCGACTTGTTGATTTCCATAGGTTAGGATTTCCGAACAGGTGATAAAGTGCCGGGACATATATTCTCGTATCTTAGTCCAGTGTTTTTCTTCTCCGGACGTGAAGTTTACAGCCTCCAGTTGAATCAGTTCTTCTTCAATGGTCGCTTTCTTTAGCAGTGCCCTAGACGGAACCTCAATATAAAGTGGAGTCTTATAGTATCTCCGATTTATTTTAAGAACTCGTTTATTGGCCTCCTTATCATCCGAATAGATATGAAGCAAAGGAGTCATAAAGAAATCGGCAATTTGTTGATGCCCACCTTTCTCTTGCCGGAACATATAACATACAGGCTCTCCATCTTTGTTCAACTTTGGATAGAACCCACATTGACGATACATTTCATTGTATTCCGAATTTTCGTCTACATACCCAGGCAGTTCATTCGGATCGTAATCTTCATCATCGTCATCTGTACGTTGAGCATTGATGGCCATGCGGGACTTTCGTTTTGCCAAATAGGGCTTCAATATTTCATTAAAGTCAGTCTTACTAAGCGACAGATTATCATAGAAATATTTAGCATTAACCACTCGAACAGAATCTTCAGCATAACTGATCAAGTCAGCACAACGTTCAATAAAAGGTGTTCTTTCTCCAAAATAAGAAGCTAGGAACAAACCATGCAGATGTACATAGTATTTTATGAATGTATAAGTTTTGTCTATTCGCTGCTCTTCCTGATCGTACCCTTCTTCATCCTCTACTACTTTCTGCTCTTGGTCTTTTGCAGCTACAGTCAATGTTATATTTGTCAAACCGGCACGATAAAGCATTGTCAATGCGGAAAGATAGTCCGATTCATCCCCATCTCTATTTATGAAAATCCCTTGGCTATCCGTTGTAAAATAGGCACACTCCCGACGTATAGATTGGATATCTGTCGCAGATGGAACTCCATGCAAGAGAATAACAGGGGTATCTCCATACAATTTCAGAAACAAATCAAAATCCGGTGTAAGTACACATGGTTCACCTTCACGGCGTATTTCGTGGATTTGTTCAAGTCCATAAACACCCGGTTTCATCTCCTCAATCTTTGGAATATCCTTCACGTTCCGGACAACGTCACGTATCTTTCGCTCTATAATTTCTGTTGTAATCTCAAACTTAGCAGATATCTTCCTCACATAGTTCAACCGCAAGGTCTCTGAAGAAATATAGCCAATTAAATTGCAGATCGTATTCAGCGCCTGTTCCTTAGATTCCGGATCTTCAAAGTCTTTTGCAAAAATATCCGCAAAGTAACTGGCAAAATCTGTTCTCCGATTCATCAGCCATTTCGCCGTATTTTCTTTTTCTTCAGAAGCTATATTATCAGGATCCTTTCCATAAGGTAGGAGAACACATTGTACAGTTAGTCCAGCCTTCAGGAGCAGCTCACAATTCCTAAGAGAGGCTTTTAATCCAGCATCATCAGGATCATAGACTAAAGTTATATTTTGAGTAAACCTGGATATCAACTTTACTTGTTCCGGAGTAAGTGCAGTCCCAGACCCGGCAATTGTATTTTCGACACCTGAAGCATGCATCGATAGAACATCAAATTGCCCTTCTACCAAGTAGACATTATTCATTCGCCCAATGGCCCCACGTGCCTGTAATAGTCCAAATATTTGCGCACCCTTTTTAAAAACTGGAGTATCACCTGTATTATGATACTTACCTGCCTTTTCTTTAGGAACCACAAATCGACCGGAAAAACCTGTTACATTTCCGTTCAGATCAAAGAAAGGGAACATTATTCGATCACGAAAGTTATCATAGACTCTCCCCTCTGCAGCTTTCTTCAGAACATCAACCTTTGTTAGCACTTCCTCGGAATAGCCCGCTTTCAACATTTCTTGAACAGCTAAATTACCTTCAGGAGCATAGCCGATAGCAAAATCTTTTATAACCTTATCCGTCAACCGAAATCCACGTTTATCGAGATAGTTTTGCGCCTCCGGCAGATGTTTTTGAAAAAAAATGACCGCTCCTTTCAGTGCGATCCGCATCGCTTCAAAATCTTTCGCTTTACGCACCTCCTCGTCGGTAAGCTCCCGATGTTCCAGTTCAATTCCTGCTTTCTTCGCACACCATTCAACGGCTTCAGCAAACGACATATTCTCATGTTCCTGGATAAAATTAATAACATCACCCTTATGATCGCAGACGAAGCATTTATAAGTTTGCCTATTTGGACTAACGAACATTGAAGGATGACTGTCATTGTGAAATGGGCAAACACCAACGAAATTTGAGCCACTTCTTCTTAAGGAAACAAACTCCGAAATGACATCAACGATGTTCAGTGCTGATTTTATCCGGTCAATTTCTTTTTTACTTACCATAATTATTCTTCATTAAACATACTTAATTGCCTAGCCTCAAATGCCTCTTGGAGTGTAAGTCCAAAATATTTGGATAGCGCAACGTATTCTTGTTGTGTAATCTGCTTGCGGCCATAATAAATGTCCCAAAACCGCATCTGATTAATGTTTACTTCGCGATAAAATTCCCTCGTTGGGGAAAAATTCTCCGGATGTCGGAACTTGAGACGCAACATCTCTTGTACTAAGTTCCGCTTCACCGTCTGGCCGGCAACTATCTTTTTGCGATGCAAAAACAGTTTAACGGCCAATGGGGAGCGGCCAACATATTCGGCCATCTCTTCCATTGTCTTTTTACCCACGTTTTCTCGCACATAAATTTCTTCTTCTTGCTTCCATTTCCCGTTGTTCATACGATTCTTTCCTCCATACTTGGGTAAAATCTTCATTAAACTCATATTCAGGATGCCTGTATATATAAAGACAGCAGAATTTTATAAATAACTCCTGATTATCCGACGGTACCTCCAATACATCATAATACCTGTTGATTCCCAACTTATCAAGTGATGTATTCACAAGAGCTTCAAATTTGAAGAATTCTTCCGGACCTAGAAGAGTCAAATATTGATATACCCAAATCCAATTTACAATTTTATATTTTTCTAAACTCTCTCTCATTACTACAGCATTTCTTTTTCTGTTTCCTTCAGCTTATTAAACTCCACAATTGTCTGTAAAGGAAGATCATATCTTCTTTGCCGGGTGTTAGATCGCAAAGAAAAGCATCGCCCAACAGCATCCCATCGAAATTTCTTCTCTTCAATTATCGTTTGCCGATTCCCGGATATAGTTACCTTTTTAGGGATCTTAACTCGTCCTTCAACTTTACGAACGTCCTGGGAGTCTTCGTTTTGTATAATCTTATCAATTACATACCCACATGAGAGCATGGTTTGTTCGAAAATATCCTTTGTATGCATACTATATTTATTTAAAGTTTGAGGGTTATCTTCTTTCTATTGGTCGCCAAGCTAAAGGCTCTAATTTTAGATTCTTGATGTCGACAGGAAGCATAAAGAACCAATGTTCTATGTCGCTATCGTAATAAGCCTCTATGCAGCATTCATAGGTATTCTTAAGTTTCTTGTTATAAACAGACAATTTTAGAATCACATTTTCGCTTACTCCAAAATCTGATGTGTCAGGCAGTTCTTCACTCACGGAGAACCAATGTTGTGCTTCTCGTGCACCTTGTCTGTACGCTTCCTCTGTTTCCGTGGAATATCCAGCGTCTAAAGCACCAGACATCACCGAATATTCTTGCGCCTTATCTTCTAATGTTTTCATAATGCTCCTTACTTATTTGTATATAACATAAGTTGTTGTTCGGTACTCCAAAAACGAATTTTTCTTAAGTTCATATATATATATTTTTATTAGTTAATTTTCACCCAAATACGAGAACCGGGTAAATCTGATTTAGCTGACATTACATGAAATGCCAACACCTTTTTCACATCTACGCGATTTCCTTTAATTGTTCTTTTAACTTTTTCAGCACTCACAAAATAAGTGTATTCACGTTCACCATTTAGATGTTTGTTAAGAGCTTCTTTTGCGTCAGATTCCTCTTTAAAAACATCATAAGAATATGCGTTATAGGTCCGTTCTCCATCCAATTTAAATTGTAGCTGATAAAAGACTTCATTTGTTTCTTTATCAAAAGATTTTCCTATTCTTATCTTCATTTCTATTTTATTATAAATTTATCCTCTTAGCGGATTAAGATGAAATACTTTAATTCGATTTACCTTAGCAAATTTCGCAGTCAACCATTTAGGACGTTCCTGAAAGGTGCATACAATATGAGTTAGGTTAAACGGTTTGTCTTTTACCAGTAATGTTTTAAGATATCTACAGTCTCTTCCGGAGAAATCTTCAAAAGCTACTCTCTCAAAAGATTCCACCGCCATCTTTATGTAACTTGTTTTTTTATTAGGGGTTATAATTATCCTACTACCTGGTGTGATAATAGCTTCCGCCAATGTTGTTTTCCCACTTCCAATGGGACCGATTATAATTATTTTCTCCATAACTTAACTCCTTATTATATTTTATTACTTTCTATTATTTAACCAATTTAAAGCTGCTTGCATACTACCAACATAATCTGCATTATAAATATAAGCGACTTCTTCGCCTACCTTATATTCCCGGTCATTGTCTGTTTCGCCTAGAATAAATTCTATGTTTGGAGTTCCTAACCTAAACACACCTACACAGTAGGTAATACCTTCACGCTTCTTGCTCTTTTTGAGTGCTAGAAGAAAAATTCCTTGCTTTTCTGAATCCATATTACTATTCCTTTCTTTTCTTGTTATTAGTTATTCTTTGAAATCCAGTTATCAGTATCACAGTGGAAGCAATATCCGCTTTTAGGATGTTCCGCACCGTCTTTAGCTCCACAAGTTCCGCAATAATACTCCTTATCATATTCCGGAGAAAGACCTTTATTCCGTTCTTTGATTACTGCTTTTCTTTCTTCAAGCATCATCATTTTATCGGGATTACGGCTCAAATAAAACTTTCTGACTTTATGTATTTGCTTTTCAAACAGTTCGTCAGATTCTGCTATTTGCCTTGCTGTATATTTGCTCATATTTTCTCTGATTTGTATCAGTATCATTTGATGTTTCTATTTCAGTCACAGCTTTGCACCACGTCTGTTCGCACATATCTTTTATCTCTTCCAGAGTAAGTTCTTCATCCCACTCGGAAGATATATCCCCACTCCCGGTATCGAATGTTATAGTCAGCATCTTCTTCATTATTATCTTGGATTTATACAAAATCCTGTAATTGTAGCTTGAGTTGCTGTTTAGATTGAAAAATACGACTTTTTACAGTTCCTATGGGCAAATTCAATTTTTCTGCAATTTCACGATATTTAAAACCGGAAAGATGCAAGATGAAGGATTCTTTTTGGATACTGGGTAGCAGTTCCAAAACTTGCAGTATTTCGGACGTATCAGAAGAACTATCTACTGCTGAATCATAAGATCGTAACATAGGATTAGACACAGTATCACAATAGGCTCTTTCACGCATCGTCCTTCTATATTGATTTGCAAATAAGTTACGCATAATTGTATGGCACCAAGCAGAGAAATTGGTATTAGGAGTAAATAACTCCTCGTTATCCAATATCGCAAGAGAGGTTTCCTGAAGCAAATCACGAGCTGCATCAGCATTAGTGGTCAATCGATAAGCAAATTGATATAACTTTTTATTGCTGTCCGATTAAACTCGACAACAATAAAAATAGTGTGCTCGACTGCT
>ERZ826613.1845-NODE-1845-length-23032-cov-4.918353_pt1 | contig 23032 bp, 27 predicted proteins | sample MGYA00519925_ERZ826613 | MGnify/ENA primary metagenome ERZ826613 (study PRJEB31778, sample SAMEA3449236) | human gut metagenome | biome: human gut; feature: human-associated habitat; material: faeces | place: United Kingdom | collected 2010/2012 ... | reverse complement strand
GGCTACCTTAACCCACCGTCTAAAGCCAGTGGGATTGCGGTAGCCTTATTTCAATGAACCATATTTTGTATAGTCGTCATCTGGACCTGTTCCAGGATTAACCGGATCTGGTCTTGTAGGATCTGGTGCTCCTGTATCTGCTTCCTGGACATATGTATTGGTAAAGTTAAAACCATTACTATCTGTATTATTACCAATATCCACTTTACCTGTTGCTGTGTGACCCTCGTCATCTTTTGTCTTATTTACAATAATCTTTTCAATATTAAATGCTCCAATCCTATCCTCCACAACATATACATCCATTGTATACTCAGCCTTAGACATGATCAGTTTTTCATATTTACTTTCAGCATTAATAACTGGATCAGATGCACTTTCTTTTACAGTATATTCATATTTTCCTGCCTCAGTAAATGCATCAAATGTAATCTTATCACTGAGCTTTGTGTAAACTCCTGTTCCACCAGCGAAATCGGCTGTTTTGAAGTCAATGCTTGGAATCGTACAGGTAACTGCTTTCTTTACCAAATCTTCTCTTGGGTCTTCCACTGTCCCCATAACCTGTGTAGCGGTAAAGTTAAATGTCATCTCTTTTTTAACTTCTGTGTTGTAAGTCTTTAATGCTTTTATACATTTCGGACATTTTGACATTTATCGGACCATATCCAGTTCCTCAAACATTTCTTTGGTTAATAGAATTACTATTTTGCATTCTTGACGTTTTACGTTATTTGCGGTATCATTATTTTTATTATAAACAACTATTTTACTATATTTTTTTCTTTGCACATACAGCACAGGTAATGGGTTAACGACATGATTAACCACTACCCTTGGATTCACAAAGCATTCCTCCGGACTTCCGTCAGTTCCGTGACAATATCCTCTACGATTTAACCAAATCAAGTAAGTCCCCACCCACTGCTTCAATTGCAAAAAGCAATAAGCAGTGGGTGGGGACTTGCTTGTATCAGGAGGAGTACAAGCTCCTTCTGATAAACTGCGGAGCAGTTATTTGGTTATAAGCAAGTAGCAAAGCGGATTGCGAATATCCGCTTGACTTTTTGATCTTGTCTTATCATACAGTATGACTGCATAGTTCAGTGTGATTCCATTGCTGGAAATAAGCAACGCTTGTCCTGTGGTGCTGGCTGGTAATAAAATTAGGTATTTGTTCATTTATAGTATTTTATTTATTATAGAAAGAAGACGATGAAAATTAAAAACCAAAAACACGGATTCACATTAGTAGAGCTTATTGTTGTTCTGACAATTCTTGTCATTCTTGCCTCGCTACTGATTCCATCTTTAACCGGATACATACGAAAAGCGAAAGAAAAAGCAATTATAACTGAGGCCACAGATGTCTGGAAAGCTTCTCAGGCAGCTTTATCAGAATGCTATGCTGTATATCCTGAAAGTTTCACAAATCCCGATCCGATCAAACCTCCATGTCGCTTTGCAACGGATATAGACGGCAAAAGGATAAGTAATCTGGGCAGAATAACGAATGCTGCTTTGAACGCAGTACAAATCAATCCCAATGATCAGACAGAAGTTAATACATCGAGCAGACGAATCACCCGACAAGTATTATCATATCTGGATAGTGCTGATAAGTCTAATGCCCGTTACCTTTTCACTGTACCTTCCGGCAAAAGTACATGGAATACAACATTTCGCGATTATTTTGGTCGAAATCCGAGTTCTAATGCTGTATTACTTCAAATTTTTCATACGACAGATGGAAAAGTTATTGCAATCAACTTTGGCAAGGATGGTTATATGGTAACTATCATTCCCGGAAAGGAAACAACTTGCGTATATAACGGAAAATCTTTAAAATCTATAGGAGGCTAAAAAACAGCATCCTTTCCTGTTTCATATTGTTCTACGTTTTTTCACTATTTCGTTTTTTTCATACAAAAAGACTCTGAAAATCTTAATTCATTCAAGAATGCCTCTGGCATTCTTGCCGTCCAGACAATTACTGCATCTGTTTTGCAACTTCTCTAAAGATGTATCTTTATTATCTGATAACTTATGGTATTATTTACCACGTTTTTTTATAAAATCGACTATTTTACAACACTATTTTAGCATTCCAAATATAGCTTAAATTCTTCTTAAACCAAATTTGCTGTTTCTTTCTAACAAATCAAATATGAAACTTTCTCTTTTATTGTATCACATTATTCAAATTTTTGGTTTGCTTTTTCAATTTTGGTTTATTATATCTTTTGTGTTTACATCCAGCGTAAACTTTGCCAATTCCGATTCTTTCATCTCTCCCATAACTTCTGTATATATGTCTATGGTTGTAGAATATGTTGCATGTCCCATTACTGACTGTACAACTTTCGGATTAATGCCTGCCTCAAAGCATCTGGTGCAAAATGTTCTTCTTAATGCATGAGGGCTTACCGGTTCCATGTAAACAGGAACTCTGTTTTCCTGCACTGCTCTTGCACCTTCTTCAAGGTTATAAGCCTTAACTGCTCTAGTTATGATTTTTTGAGCATTATGCCTTATCATTGGGCTTCCCATTGAAGTGGTGAATACCAAATCTGTAAACTCACCTTCTTCACTACGATATCTTTCTCCAAGATTCTCCTTTGTCTGGTCCTGTTGTTTTTTCTGATTAATCAGCTGTTCCTCCACATCACCCATAAAGGGAATTTCCCTTACCGAATTCTGTGTCTTTGTTGGTGACATTCTCATTACTTTCTTTCCATATTCATAATTGCACGTTAACGCTCTTTGAACATGAATTACCTTGTTCTTGAAATCAATGTCACCCCATCTCAATCCTCCGACTTCTGAAACTCGCAAGCCTGTCTGAAGCATTATCTTAATCATTGGATAAAAGTAAGACTGATTTGTCCTTACTGATTCCAAGAAATCATTTTGCTCTTTTACAGTTAAAAATCTTCTTTTGCTTGTGGTTCTTTTCCACGGTACTATGATGTCAAAGCAAGGATTGTCCTGAATGTATCTGTTATTTTTTGCTGACTCCAAACATTCCCTTACACGTCCAAGTGCTTCCCTTAATGTGGATGCTGCTTTTCCTTCATCACTTAACTCTTTCAAAGTTTTCTGAATGTGAATGTTTCTGATGTCTGCCAAATACATGTTTCCAATCTTTTTTCCAAATGTGGAATTATATTTGTTTCTCATTGGGTAAATGGAATTCTGACAAATATTTGGCTCCTTATATGTTTTAAACCATGTATCAAACCATTCGTCCAATGTAATTCTTGCTCCTTCAAGATAAGGATTGTCCATACACTTTATTTTAAATTCAAACTCCAGCATAACTTCCGTAAGGTTCTTTCCGGACACTCTTATCGTCCTTCCATTTATCATTTTTCTAGCTTCATAAGTTCCTCCGGTTAATCTTCTCACATACTTTGGAAGCTTTTCTGTCGTTTTCTCGATTACTTTACTCATATCTAAACTCCTTTTAAAAACTATGAGCCGATATGGTTTTCATCTATAAAAAGATTATAGCAAACTTCGCATATCGACTCAATCAATTTTTATTATCTTTTCGCCTCTTTAATAAGCCATTCATCCAACAGTTTCTTAACAACATAACTCCGATTTCCGATATGTATTACAAAGTCGTGTTCATGTTCTTTTAAAAAGGCTCTTGCATTTGTTTTTCCAATACGCAAATATGTACAAACCTCATCGAGATTCATTACTGCTGACTGCTCGTCATTTTGCATATTAAACATTATTTTCCACCTCCTGCAAGTACTCCTAAGTTATCAATGACAGAAATAAATGTACCTATTAGCTGTTCACTTGTATCAGTTGGCAATGATTTTAATTTATCAATCATTACAACCATTCTCTGTGAGCTAATTCCAAGTATTGTATTTGGATCAGTATTATACACATCTGCAAACTTACAAAGCATTTCCACTGTAAGGTTTCTGCTTCCTCTTTCAAGCTGCATTATGTGTGATTCGCTTTTATCAACTATGTCACTTACTTCTCCCGGTGACAATTTATTTTCTATTCTTAACTGTCTTAAATTAACTCCTGTTTCTATTTTGTCATATTTCATTCTGTTACCTTCTTTAAAATAATATTTGTTATAAATGGTAACTTACATCTACATAGTCATCACGTCTGAATGCCTATCGACTGTTTTCACAACAGAGAAACGCCTTATTAAATCTCCTACACGATAGTTGTTCCTTTTTTCTCTGACCGTCTCCAGTATAAATCTGCCTCGCTATAATACTAACCTTTCATTTCCTGTAAGTGGTGTCAGCTTTGAACCAAGTTCTGCAAAACTTCGAAACATTGATGCCTCAATTGTTGCAAACTGCGCCTTTGCCTCCTCAAAATTCTTTCTCTCAATTGTTATGGTAAGATATCTTTCCTGCTCAATGCCCTGTCTTCCCTCAAGTATCTTTTCCTCAATGATTCTGTTGTAACTTTCCCTCATCTTATCGAATCCGTCATTTCTGTACTTAAGCATTACCTCATTTCTCAGCACATCCATGTCCTTGTTTTTATTGTTGACTGTTATCTTGAATGTACAGTCAAATGAATTAAGGCACCTGCAGTATCTCTGAAAGAAGCTTTCCTGTTCATCCTCTGAACGTGTGGCATAATTGACATCACTGAATCTGTATGTCTTTGAATACTTTCCATCTGCCACCTCAAATATTCCGCTTTCCGATATCTTTAGTATTTCTATTGTTTCCTGCACCGACTTTGGTGATTTGTAAAGCGACTCTGATGCCTTCTTTATTTCAGAAAACCTGTCCTTAAATATGTTCATTCCTGTTCCTCCGTTTATTTTTCTGTGTTATATTTTTTTGTATGTTTCTCATTTTCTGTTTTTGTTACTTCTCCTGTTTTTCTTTTTGTCTTCCTTTTTTCTCTGCCGTTCCTCTTCCATTCTCATTCTTTTTATGTTTTTCTCACTTTCCTCTGAAATGTATGTAAGTGGTCTGTTTTTAAAAGCGAACCAAAGTTTTCTTTTAAACATCTGTGTAAAACTCATTCCCTGATATGAGTAAAATCCGTTTAATGCAAGTGGTGCCACCACGGGAATTGCGATGTATGCACTTCCCGTAAGGCCCACATATCTGTATGTAAGAAGAACTATTGCACCACCGCATGCAACTGATGCGATGGAAAATATCAGCTGTCTTGCAGTAAGTCCCATCACCACTGACTCCTGATATTTTTCTATGTCCTTGTTAATTGATATGTTCATCTTTTCCTCCTGTTTCTATAATCCAAGTGCCTTGCTTGTAAGGCTCTGTGCTCCCTTTACTGCTCCGACTGTCATTGCCACGCTGAATGTAAGTTCACACATGTACATCAGTGCCTTTGTCCAGTCCGCGTAATCGCTTGTAAATGTTGGTAGTCCTGCATTCAAAAATGCATTGCAGACAATTATTGCAAGTGCCATTGTCACTGCCTCCAGTACTATTGACAGAAAATACTTTGCATAGCTTACTGCCGAGTGACTTACCATCCGGTTTCCGCTTACAGTTGAAAACGCAAGTGCACCAAAGGGTACAACCACAAGTATTTTTAAGAATCTGAAATACACGGTGTATATGAGCATAAAACCGCAGAAGATGATTACAAGTGCAATGATTACTGCAAGTATCATCATTAAAAGGCTTTCCCCGAATCCAAGGTCCTTTATGATTGTCTGCTGTTCACCTGGTATCTTTAACTTGGTTGTTGTTCCCTGTATCATAAGCCCCACCAGATTTCCTGCCGATGTAAAAAATGCCTTCATTATTGTCACGTTGTTTGCAACAAGCCATTCTGCTATTCCTATTCTCATGAGCATCCTTAGTATGGTTTCAAATCTTACCTCTTCCTTTACGTCAATGCTCTCCGAACAGAAACCTATTACAAAGAACAGAACCACCAGTGACGAACCCACCGCCACAAATATGGGCTCAAGGTTTGCCACCACTGCCCATGGGCCTCCGTTCTTGAAGCTTACCGGGGACTGCCCCAGCAGTTCAAAAACAAGAGACACCTTGTCATTCCAGAAATCAACAACCGTCTGCAAAAGATCAAGGATTACACCGCCTAAGCTAAATATGTCCATAATCTCTTACCTCCCTTAGAATCCTAATATTCCAAGTACTGATGAAATGCCTGCCATCATTACCCCTGCAACAATTCCCTTTAGTGCCGAGTTCATTGTTGATGAATCCTGTGCCTGATATGCCTGTGCAAACTCCATTACATTCTTTGCAAGAATAATTACGCCGATTGCTCCGATGATTGCAAACACCAGTGTCTTTAAGTTATCAAGTGGTTTTGTAACTGAACTTGCATCTCCCGCAGCAAGTACATTGCTTACATCCATTACAGTCATAAATACTGCACCTGAAAGTACAACCATTATATTTTCTTTTTTCATTTTGATTTTCTTTATAATCTTTCTCATTTCTTTCTCCTTTGCTAATCTCTTTTACTTAAATGTTCGTTTCTTTTCTTAGCCATTTCTTCTGCTGAAGTTGTCGGGTAAAGATAACTAAGAAGTATTGAAAGTTTCATGTGAGCATCAAGGGATTTTGTTATTTCCTCAATCTGCTCCCTTGAAAAATCCATCATGCACATTCGGTTTGTTATCTCATCCATAAGCTCCTGTTCTGACATGTTTTCTAAAATATCTGTTCTTGATATTGTTTTTGCACTACCTTCATCACTGGAACTTTCACTTTCATTTGAATTTTCAAAATAAAGTCTTTTTGTATCATCAAGCATCATTACTTCTTCTAATGACATGTCCATGATGTGAACAACTTCATTTTCTTTTTTATATTCCTTGATGTCATTTATCTGTTTTTCACTAAGAAGTTTAACCGGTCTTAAACTTCCTTGGTTTAAACTTGGATCATGAATATATGCTTTTCCACCACCATCTTCTGTCTGTGAAAAGTTCTTATGTCTAAATGGAATATACTTATCATCAAATATTGGATTAAAGCCTTTAATGAAAATGAGACACTTTTTATTACTCATATTTCTTACTTCATCCGGTGTCATCAGTTCCCTTCCAAGCACATCATAATTTCTTGAAGCACTGCCATGTACACCTCTTGTTTCTCCTGTTGACCTTTTGTCAATGGTACTTTTACCAAGCATTTCAGATATGTATTGATGAGTTGATTTTTCATTACCACCAAGATATACAAGCCCAAGACGGAACAAGTCTCCAATCCATTTAGAATCTTTGGTATCATCTTTGTTGCCTTTTACAGCCTTTACCCATTTGGGATTGGCAATGACAACATTGATTTCATCTTCCAGAATATTAAAGACAGGAATCCGGTATTTTCCTGTGGATTCCATACAGACATCAAGGCAGTCGTTGTCGAGAAGCCATTGACTGAACTGCCACACAATTATATTGGATATTCGAGGAGGAAGATGAATAGAGATTTACGAATAAATGGATAAAAATTATCAATAAAGAACTTCTTTCCATACACGAAAAGTGGTTGAGCAGAATTATAAAAAATCCAAAAATAGCATAGGTTAAGAAGTCAGTTGTAGTAGAAATAGGTTGGGACCCCGTGTCCCAACCTTTCCTTTTTGCACATCAACCAAATAATTTAAACCACAATATGGTTTATTATCCTAAATCCCATCCACGATAGAATTCGACATCGACACACCGCAATAGTAAAATATAACCATAAAGTTTGAGAGCAACAGGCCTTAAAACTTTAAATCAAAAATAAATAAATGCCTTATTGAGAACAGTAGTTTAAGAACTGACTGTTTTTCAATAGGGCATTTTTTATTGCAAAAATGGAGGTGTCTTATGAAAAGTGAAAGCATTTTAGTTGTTCCACCATAAGAGTGAAACAGAGCAAAAATTAAAATTAAGGATTTTTTAGGAGGACGAACATGAATTTAAATTACGAAGAATTTAAGGAAAAAATTAAGGATTATATTAAGGATTATATGGACGAAAAGTACAAGGATTGTGGAGTTGTAATCAGAAAGGTTAATAAAACCAACCGTGAAGTTGATGGATTGAATTTCTATGACATTCCGGGGTTAAAAAATGCCACACCAACCATATATGTAAATAATCTTTATGAAGAATATGAAAGAACAGGAAAATATGAAGAGGTCATAAGAATTGCAGCTGAAACAATGGAAAGAGGAATCAAGTCATTTAATGATGAAATCAAGGCAGAGCTTTTGGATACATCAAGACTTAAAGATAACGTGTTTTTTACTTTAATAAATTCGGACAAGTTGCATTATTGGAAAATCCACAGATACTTAGAATTCTGTCAAAGGATGACTTGCATTTAGAGGAACTGGGAATAGGTGTAAATGGTGACAAACATACAAGAACAGCATTGTTCTGTATTATTCCTGATTCAGACAAGTCTTACAACTTCATTGTAGGAATGCTTTATACACAGCTATTTCAGGAACTGTATTTTCAGGCAGACTTTAGGAATGGAGGCAAGTTGCCAATTCAGGTAACACTTATGATGGACGAGTTTGCCAATGTTGCATTACCTGATGACTTTTGTTCACTACTTTCAACAATGAGAAGCAGAAGAATAAGTGCAATAATAATCATTCAGAATCTGGCACAGATTAAGGCTTTGTTTAAGGATACATGGGAAACAATTACAGGTAACTGTGACACTCTTGTCAAAGGCAGTTATATTCCTTGCAAGGCAGTCCGTATTCTGAGGGAATACACCCGCTATCGTTACAAGCTCGTTTCCTGTCGTTCAAGTGAAAAGAATAGATATCAGAATGCTCTTACTGTTTGTAATGTTGCATTAGATTCTGTTGTTTCCGATATCTTTGGGAAGTCATCCACGTCCATTATTGACTATCTGCTTGATCAATCGGGGACATCCATTAACCACGAAGAAATCGCATCTAAACTTCTTAGAAACCTCAAATCCAAAGAAGATGCTGTTATAGAATCCGTCGAAGGATATCAGATGACTGATACCCAAAAATACCGTATGCGTCTTGTTCGCGCACACATGGATTATATCACAGCCGAAATCAATGATGTTGATAAAATGATAGAAAATATGATTTCTTCTAATCCTGATTTTGAAAATGCTGTCCGGTTCCTCTGTACCATTCCGGGTGTCAAACGTGATAGTGCAATCACTATCATCTCCGAAACCGGTACGGATATGTCTCAGTTCTCAAGTTCCAAACGTTTATGTTGCTGGGCTGGTTTAACACCTGGCAGCAATGAATCTGCTGGTAAGAAGAAATCTGTTCGGATTACACGTGCCGGAGTCTACCTCAAACCTGCATTAGTACAGTGTGCTCATGCAGCCGTAAAATCTGACAAATCTCCTTACTACAAAAAGAAATATGAATCTCTTGTTAAACGTCGTGGCAAGAAAAGAGCCATTATCGCTATTGCCCGTATGATTCTTACTGCCATCTACCAGATGCTGTCTACTGGTGAGCAGTGGAATCCGAGCGATCTTTACAAAATCGATATGCCTGTAGCTCTTGTTGAAAAACAAAAGGCAAAAGCTATCAAGCAAGCCAAGAAACTATTGCAACGGGAGGGAATACTTCCTCCTGATGAACCATTAGCTTCTTAATCTAATTCACTATATCTATAACACTCTAAAAAGTTGCCTGATTTAGACAGCTTAGTAAAGTGCACCCATTTATGGCTGTCCTCTACTTTCTTTCACACTAATCTCCTCCTGAAAACTTACTGTTTTATTTTGTTACCATAAATAATACATCAAATATCCTTTACCTGTATAGAGCTCCACCATAAAAAAACAGCTGGAAACCGAAGATTTTTCTACATCTTTGGATTTCCAGCCATTTCTATTTTTTCATTAACCCCTTATTCCGTTACCTGAATAATTGTCTTCAGAACTTCGCTTCTGTGCTCAAACGCATATTCAAAAGCTTCCTGGCTCTTCTCAAACGGGAACATTGCAGGTTCAATGTGTTTCAGGTCAATCTTTCCGGTTCTTACAGCCTCGATGGCGATCGGGTAGATGTTGCGGTAACGCCATACGCTTCGGATGTCAACTTCCTTGCGGGCAAGCTCGCCGAATACAAATGGAATCTCGCCGCTGGCATTTCCTACGTTTACGATCACACCGGCTGTCTTAACGTATTTCCAGGTAGATGCAAGTGTTACCGGGCTTCCGGCTGTCTCGAATACGATGTCACAACCCTCGCCGTCTGTATATTCCATTACCTTCTCCACAGCATCTTCATTCTTTACGTTGATGGCATAATCTGCGCCGTGCTGCAGTGCAAGTGCCAGTCTGTTCTCAAGCGCATCAGAAACGATGATCTTGCTTACGCCCATAGCCTTGCAGGCAAGCATTGTCATATATCCGATGGTTCCAACACCGATGATCAGCGCTGTTTTTCCAAGCTCTGCGCCACCTCGTCCTGCAGCGTGCATACCCACGGATAATGGCTCCAGCATAGTTCCTTCCATAGTAGATACGTTATCCGGAAGCTTGAAGCACCACTCAGCCGGGTATGCGAAATAATTTCTTAAAGCACCGTTTGTAGGCGGTTTCGCTGCTGCCAGGAAATGTACATCCGGGCAAAGATTGTATTTTCCAGATTTGCAGTACTGGCATTTTCCGCAAGGAACACCAGGCTCCAAGGCAACTCTGTCCCCAACCTTCAAGGTTGTAACATCTTTTCCAACTTCGATAACGGTACCAGCACTCTCATGTCCCAGAATGAAATCCGGCGGAGCCTTTCTTGTTCCGATGGCTCCATTCTGGAAAAAGTGCATATCAGAACCACAGATTCCACAATATTCAATTTTTACAACTACCTGATCTGCTGCTGCAACAGGCATTTCCAGCTCTGTTCTCTCTAGACGCTTTACAGAGCACATTTTCATTGCATAGTTTTTCATATCATATAACCTCTGATTAATTTGCAAAGATCATCATATCCGGCAATAAATGTGGTAAGGGTATCTCTGAATCCACCATAGGTAACGAATTCTTCCGGTTTCATTCCATTCTCCTCGAAGGATTTATGGAACTCCTCGATCTTGTTCAGCTCGTTCATGTATACTTCCGGAACCTGATCAGCCATACGGTCTTTTACTTCTACGTCACAAGCGTTCAAACGTTTGTGCCAGGAGTAGTTGATTGTCTGAACAAGGTCACCGCCAAGGATCTCACACCAGTGGTAAACATTTCTGTTTGCTGCGCTAAGCAGTCTTGTTGTATATCCTCTCTCTTTGTAAATACGGTATGCTTCTTTGATAACTGCAACACCGCTCCACTCAAGAACTTCCGGAAGAACAACCTGTCCGGTCTTTGTTGTGTTCTTCTTTAACCAGTCATCGGTACGTCCGATCATGATGGTGCAGATCGGAGCCATCTGGCTGTTGTCAAGGCCTTCTGCCTCACGGCGTTTCAGACCTCTCTCTACTGCTTCTGCTACTGCTACTGCCTGTGCTACTGTAAAGGAAACAGTTGCATTAATGCTTATTCCACGGTAAGTAGCCTCTTCCATAGCCTCAACACCTGCTGCGGAAGCCGGGATCTTAACCTGCATATTTGGTGCAAGGCTATTGATCTTAACTGCCTGCTCAACCATTTTATCTTTATTTCTGTAATATTTTGCGTTTACCTGAAGGGAAAGGCGGCCTTTTTTGCCTTTGTTTGCCTCGAAAACAGGAAGGAGTTTTTTGGAACGGAGTGCACCGATCTCATAGATCAGTTCCCATGCGATATCTTCCTCAGAAGCATCCTTCATTTCCACTACCATCTCTTTGATTCGTTTTTCCCAGATGTTCAGCTCGTTTTTGATAACGTTTCCAACGATAATCGGGTTACTGGTAGCGCCTACGATTCCTCTTTTTAAACCATATTCCAGCTCTTCTTCTCCACAGGAATCCATCCAGATATCAGTCTGTGGGAACTCTACTGCTGCCTGATGAAGTTTTCCTAAATATTCCATTCTCGTTTCCTCCTTATTCTGTTGCTGTGCTGTCCCATGCTTCACGGAAAATACCTAAGCCGTGAGTGGTAAATGGGTGCTCAAAGCTTGCTTCATATACTGCAAGTCCACAGGTTACGATATCAATACCAGCCTCTGCCAGTTCGCTGATCTGTCTTCCGTTACGAACTGCTGCTGCAATGATCTCTGTCTTGTATCCATAGTTCTTGTAAATCTTAGCGATCTCTTTCAGATATGCGGAGCTGTCACCGCTGTTCTCTTTCCAGCCAACGAATGGGGAAACAAATTTTACACCAAGCTTTGCTGCCGGGATAGCCTGAGATGGGGAGAATACTAAAGTAACGTTTGTACGAACCCCTTCTTTCTCCAGTCTTCTTGCTGCGATCAGACCCTCTTTGCAGCATGGAATCTTAATGCAGTAGTTTGGGCTGTAGGAAGCAACTTCTTTTGCTGCTGCCACAATGTCATCTGCCTTGTCAAGATGTGGATTGATCTCGAAGGATACCGGGAAATCCTTTCCCTCAAGTCCTGCATCTTTCAGCCACTGTGCAATCTCTTTTACACAGGTCATAAATGGCTTTCCGCTTAATTTGATGTGTTTCGGGTTTGTGGTTACTCCATCGATTCCATAGTTCTCGTATGCATATTTAATCTCGTCTAATTTCGCACTGTCCAGAAAATACTTCATAATGATAATCCTCCTTAACCGTAAATCTGCTCTTCGATTTCTTTTACTTTTTTCTCTGCGTTTCTAAGGTTATTTGCTCTCCACTCTTCCAGGTTCTGTGTGAACTCTGTGTTCAAAAATGTATCTGCGATCTGGCATCCCACAACTTCGCCTGTGATCCAACCACCCATTGTAAGAATGTTGGCATTATTGATTGCTCTTGATTTCTCTGCTGCGTATGTATTCTCGCAAACTGCAGCGTATACACCTTTGTGTTTGTTTGCCACGATGGACATTCCCATTCCGGTTCCGCAGATGAGGATTCCTTTTTCAAATTCTCCGCCTCCTACTCTTGGAGCCACGTTCTCAGCTGCTTCGTAATAGAACATTGCATTCTCTTCGCTCTGAGAGCCTGCATCTGTTACCTCGTATCCAGCTTCCACAAGATGAGCCTTTACAGCCTCTTTTAACTGGAATCCGGATTTGTCTGAACCAATGATAATCTTCTTCATATTCTTACCTCTTTTTCATTGCAATGGCTGCTTTCGCCGCTGCTATAATATCTTTTGCTGTAAGTCCGTATTTCTCTTTCAGATATGGAGTAAGTCCAACCTCTCCGAAGTGGTCCATAACGCCAACCTTCTTTACAGGTACCGGATCCTTCTCTACCAGAAGCTCTGCAACTGCGCTTCCAAGTCCACCGATTACGGAATGGTTTTCTGCTGTTACTGCACAGCCTGTCTTTGCAACACTTGCAAGGACCATCTCCTCATCAAGAGGTTTCACTGTATGGATATTGATAAGCTCTGCATGAATGCCCTCTTTTTCAAGCTCTTCCACTGCTTCCACAGCATCTGCTACCATGATTCCTGTAGCGAAGATACTTACGTCACTGCCCTCACGCATCAGCTTGCCTTTTCCCAGCTCAAAGGTTTCCCCATCTTCAAAAACCTTCACTGCATTTCTTCTTAAAAGTCGGATATATACAGGTCCGTAGTGGTCTACGATCTGTGGGAAGATTGCTTTTAACTGTGCGCTGTCAACTGGCTCGTAAACAATCATTCCAGGAATATTTCTCATAATGGAAACATCTTCCATGCTCATGTGGGTTCCGCCGTTGTACTCTGCTGTTACACCAGGGTCGCTTCCCATCATCTTTACGTTCAGTCCTGCATAAGCAACGGACAGGGTAACCTGGTCGCAAACTCGTCTGGTGGCAAAAGCTGTGAATGTATGGGTGAATGGAATTTTGCCCATTGCTGACATACCAGCTGCTGTTCCGATCATGTTTGCTTCCTGGATTCCAACATCAAATGTTCTCTCCGGATATTTCTCAGCGAAGCGGAAGGTTCCGCCAGCTTTCATAAGATCCGCTTCCAAAATAACAATGTCTTTATTTTTGGCGGCATATTCAATAAGCAGATCTACATATGTTTCCCGAAGCCATCTATCTTCTAAAACCATCATATTTCCTCCTTATCTATCATATCCACCGCTTTTTTCCACATTTCTTCTGTAATTGTCATGTTGTGGCAGGCAACCAGATTCTCTGCAAAGTAAACGCCTTTTCCTTTGATTGTATTTAAGATGATCATGGACGGACGTCCTTTTTCTTTCTTCGCATTGTCGATAGCGTAAAGGATCTGCTGGATATCATGTCCGTCAACAGACTGCACATCCCATCCGAAAGCTTTCCACTTGTCCTCAAGAGGATCCAGGGTGTTTACATCTCCTACATAACCATCAATCTGCATTTTGTTGTAATCAGTAAATGCGATCAGGTTGTCCAGCTTTCTGTCTCCTGCAAGAAGTGCTGCCTCCCAGATCTGGCCTTCCTGGCTTTCACCGTCTCCAATGATGGTGTAAACATTCAAGTCTCTCTTATCTGCCTGTGCTGCAAGAGCCATTCCTACAGCTGCGGAAAAGCCCTGGCCAAGAGAACCGGTTGTCATGTCTACGCCATTTGTCAGGCGCATATCACAGTGGCTTGGAAGATGTGTTCCAGGACGGTTCAGGGTGTCCAGCTCTTCCTCTTTCAGGAAGCCTTTTAACGCCAGAGTGGCATAAACTGCAGGGCCTGCGTGGCCTTTTGATAATACAAAACGGTCACGGTTTTCCATCTTTGGATTCTCAGGGTCTACGTTCATCACATCAAAGTACAAAGCAGCTAATACTTCGCAGATGGAAACTGCACCACCGATATGTCCAACGCCAAGTCCTCCGATGGTTTTCACCGTTAATTTTCTGATTTCTTTTGCTTTTTCATTCAGCATTTCTATTTTTTTGCTCATTTTACTGTCATTTCTCCTTTCGGTTACTTACCTCATGGACTGATACATTTCATTTAATATTTCATCTGTAATCTCTACAGGGTTATTTAACATATTCGGATGATGGCTGGTCTTAACCAGTTCTGCAACCTGCTCATCTGTTAAATTGAAGTCTTTCAGGTCAAGTCTCAGGCCAAGATCTACCTTCAGCTCATGGATGGCATCTGCCAGTGCATAGGTATCAGCGAAACCGAGCTTCCTTGCAAATTCATGAACTCTTCCGTTCTCTACCTCAGCATTGATTCTTGCAAAGCAGTCCAGGGTCAGGCCACAAGCCTCGCCGTGTGGAATATGATAGAGATTGGTCAGCGGGAAGGAGCAAGCATGGGAGCTTGTTGTCTTTGGAAGAGTAAATGCAAGACCAGCGATAACGGATGCCTCTGCCATTTTTGCTCTGGCTTCTTTATCCTGTGGATCTTTGTAAGCTCTTCTCAAATATTTGAAAACGATCTCGCAAGCATGAAGTGCAAGTGCATCGCATACAGGCTGATGACCTTTGCTCCAGAAGCCTTCCAGTGCGTGGCACAGAACGTCGATTCCGGTGCTTGCTGTGATTCTCGGAGGTAATGTGTAGGTCAGCTCCGGATCGATCATTGCGATAGACGGATAGAATCCATTAGAAACGATAGGGCCTTTCTTTCCAAGCTCATGGTCGCTTAATACTGCAACACAGGTAACTTCACTTCCGGTTCCTGCTGTTGTGGGAACTGCGATCAGTGGAAGATGTTTCTGTGGCATCGGTACGCCGGTTCCATGATAGGTTCTTACGGATTCACCTTCACGGAAACACATGGTTGCAGAAGCTTTTGCACAGTCAAGAGCACTTCCACCGCCCAGTGCAACTACGAACTCAATATCATTCTCACGGATGAGTTTTGCGCAGGCATCTACTTCTTTTACCTCAGGGTTCGGGGAAACCTCTCCGTAAACACAAACCAGTGTGCCGTCGCTGTCTTTCACGATCTTATCTGCCAGACCGTTTGTAAGGAAAAACGGGTCACCTACCAGGATTCCTCTTTTGCATCCCATGGATGCTGCTACGTCTTTAACTTCCTTCACGATTCCTTCACCGAAACGAATTGTTACCGGCTGTATATATTCCCACTTCATACCTGTACCTCCTGTTTGATACACTTTTAATTTTTATCTTTTATTTTTATCTGCTGGCATGGCTTTTTGCTGCATGAGGATTCCCAATGCTCCAAGAATTACAACAGCCATTCCGATATACTGTTTTCCCACCATGTGTTCTCCGAAAAGAACGAAGGTAATGATCGTTGAAACGATGGGCATAAACAAAAGGAAAACTTTTACCAGCCATACAGGATAATTTCTAAGGTTATGATAATAAACTACGTATACCAGCGTCTGTCCTGCTGCTGCAAATAACAGTGCCAGTGCCACATATTTATCAGTAAAAATATTCTGTACTTCTTTTACAGTTCCGGCAATGAGAGATGCCGCTGTAAAAAATATCATTGTGATAAAGTTGTTATAAAAAGCAACTACATCATCACAGATCGGGTTTTTCTTATCCAACTGCACGCTTTTGATCACGAATGCATTGATGGAAACAAACAATGCACTGAGCAGGAAAAAGATATTTCCCGGTTCAGCGATCTTGAAGTTGGTAAAGTCAATTCCCATTACCATGAATACGCCGAACAGCATCACAAAGGTGCAAACCCATGCTTTCCATGTAAATTTCTGTTTGTAAACGATGACTGATATGATGTTTACCATAAGAACGTCACACTTGAGAAGCGCTGTTCCTGTAGCTGCTGAGGACATGGACAAACCTAAGAACGCTGTCCAGTCCAGCAGAAAGCCAAGGGTTCCGATCATTACCAGTCTTGCTCTTACCCCTTCTGTTTTCCATAACAGTCCAAGTTCGCCTCTTTTGGCCATGATCACGATCAGGGCCAGCATAACCACAAAACGAATGGAAAGGCCTGAGGTAAAGGAGGATGTAAATCCTACCAGCTTTTGGCTCGCCACGTAATAGGTTCCCCATATTACTGGCAGGATCAGCAATGGAAAAAGTGACTTTTTTTCTTCTGCCATAATTACCACCACTTAATCTGTTTTGTTACATACTCTCTCAGTTCGATAAATTCCGGAGATGCAATGTCTCTCGGTCTTGGAAGGTCGATGATCTTCTCTTCCTTAATAGTTGTAGGTTTCTGAGATAAGATCAGGCACTTCTCAGACAGGTAAACAGCCTCTTCAATGTTATGAGTAATGAAAAGTACTGTACTTCCTGTTTTCTGCCACAGCTTGATAACCTGATCCTCAAGGTAATAACGTACCTTGATATCCATCTGTGCATAAGGCTCATCCATCAGAAGCAGGTCTGGATGAAGTGCGAAGCTTCTTCCGATTACAACACGCTGCTCAAGAGAAGCACTCAGTTCTCGTGGATAGGATTTCAGAACCTCTGTAAGTCCTAAGGATTCCGCAATTTCTTTTGTTCTCTCTTCGATTGTTTTCTGGTCTACTTTCTTTATTTTCAGGCCGTACTGAAGATTTTCTTCTACAGTCAGCCATGGATATGCAGATGGCTCCTGGAAAACAAAGGCGATATTGTGTTTCTTCGGGTCTGCCGGCTCTCCGTCGATTAAGATCTGTCCTGATGTTGGCTCGATCAGTTTTACCAGAAGGTTCAGGAATGTAGTTTTTCCACATCCTGTAGGACCTACAATACAAACGAAGTCTCCCTTCTTTACGTTAAATGAAATATCATTCAGTACAAGAAGATCACCGAACTTCTTTGTCAATCCTACTACTTTTACTTTTGTATCATCACTCATTTTCTGCCCTCCGTTAAATATCCAGATCTGTATTGTCTACGATCTCATTTCTATATTCCAGGAAAGCTTTATCTGTATAGCTTCTCGGACGAGGCAGATCTACTACGTATTCTTTCTTGATTTCTGCCGGTCTTGAAGAAAGAAGCAGGATTCTGTCACCAAGATAAAGAGCTTCCTCTACGTTGTTTGTTACAAAGATAATTGTCTTTTTATTCTTTTCCCAGATTTTGATGATCTCATCTTCCATCTGGTATCTTGTCTGTGCATCCAAAGCTCCGAATGGCTCATCCAGAAGAAGGATATCGGATTCAGATGCATAGGCTCTTGCGATTCCAACACGCTGTTTCATACCACCGGAAAGCTGTTTCGGAAGAGAATTCTCAAATCCTTTCAGTCCAACCAGATTGATGTATTCCTGAGCTTTTTCCTGACGTACTTTTTTGTCAACGCCTTTTAACTTCTGGCTCATCTCTACGTTTCCCATAACTGTTTTCCATGGGAACAGAGCGTATTTCTGGAATACCATTCCAAGGTCGCCCATCTTCGGTCTTCCACCTGCAAATTCAATGGTTCCGGATGTTTGTTTCTCCAGATTTGCAAGGATGTTCAGAAGAACTGTTTTTCCACAACGGCCTGGTCCAAGAAGAACAAGGAACTCGTTTTCATGTACTTCAAAGGACAGGTTGTTTAATACTTCCACTTGTTTATCTCTTGTCTCATATACTTTGGAGACATTTTTTAACTCTATTTTGTTTTTGAGAACTGCCATGGACAAAGCACTCCTTCCAGTTTACTTAAAATTGTAGACAGAAGCATACTGACAATTCCGATTACCAGCATACATACAACGATGAGCGCTGTATCACCAGATTCCTGTCCACGTACGATCAGGAAACCAACTCCCTGTTTCGCAACGATCATCTCAGCTGCAACTACACACATCCATCCACTTGATAAAGCAGTTCTGATACCAGCCAGGATTGCCGGAACAGTTGCAGGAAGTGTGATCTCAAGTAAGATCTGTCTTCTGTTTGCTCCCAGTACCTTACCGGCACTTACAAGCAGCGGATCGATTTCTTTAATTCCTGAATAAGTATTCAGAACAATCGGAACAAATGAACCAATAAATACAATGATGATCTTTGATGTCTCACCAATTCCAAACCATAAGATGATAAGCGGAATCCATGCGATTGGCGGGATAGGACGGAGCATTTCAAAGATTGGGTCAACAACTGCATTGAAGGTTTTGCTCCAGCCAAGGCCTACACCAAGTCCAACTCCAAGAACGATAGCAAAGAAGAATGCGATCAGAACTCGTCTTAAACTTACCCAGATATGTACTGGCAGGATTGCCTGTGAAATTGGGTTTGTCATAATGTTCAGGAATTTTTCCCAGGTGGCCAGCGGTGTAGGGATCATACTGTTCTCAGCGCTTGATAACCACACCCATGCCAGGATAAAGATTCCTATTGAAACAACCGGCAGTACATAATACCATTTTTTCGTCTCTTTACTATCCATTGTCTCTGTACCTCCATGGTGCTACTTTCTTTTCAAACAATCCCAGGATTCCATTGAGCATGGCTCCTGTTAAACCAATCGTAAACATACCAACAATAATGATGTCCGGACGGATAATGGTACGGCCCATCTGGATCATGTAACCAAGGCCACGGATGGAAGCAAGCATCTCTGCTGCTACCAGTGTTGTCCAGGATGCGTTCAGGGATAAGCGGATTCCGGTGAAAACCATATTCATGGAAGATGGGATACATACTGTGGTAAATATCTTCCAGTCACTGGCCCCGAAGGTTTTCGCCACATTTATCAACGTGGCATCCGTTAGCCTGATTCCTAAGTAGGAGTTGATAACATTTGGTACGAAAGCAGCTACAAAGATAATGAATACTTTTGCAGACATTCCGATACCCATTGTAAGGATTACAATCGGGATCCATGCGATCGGAGGGATTGGTCGGATAATTTCAAATAATGGGTTCAGCAGGAAATCTGCCACTTTGTAATATCCCATGATCCATCCCAGTGGAACACCGATTATAGTTGCGATAATAAAACTTGTAAGAGCAAGCTTTAAGCTCTGGAAGAAATGCTGTGGAAGTGTGGAACCATCTGGATTTGCATTTGTCAGTTTATATATAAACGTCTCCACAACTTCTGACGGAGCATTCAATGATCTGTGTGAAACCCAGCCAAGCCGCACAGCGGCTTCCCAGACTCCAAAAAATATAACAAGTCCCAGAATACTGAGCATTCTGTATTTCATCTTTCCATTAGAACGTTTATTCATATGTTTATATCCCAATCACCTTTCCGATGTTTATAAGTAATGCCGGCATAAAAACAGTTTCTGTTCTCATACCGGCAATACACGTCTACAGAAATTACTCCATAGAAATACCTTTTTCCTCTGCTATTGCACGAATGAATTCGCCATCAACAAAACCGTTTTCTTTTAATGTAGTCATGTCATCGTCTGTGTAGGTTCCCTGATCGATAAAGAACTGAACGATCTTATTAACAACTTCATCAGCTTTTGTATTTCCAGCTTCGCCTTTGAAGTATTCAACATTCTCTTCCAGAGTAGGAAGTGGTCTGTCCTCTACGAAACGTCTTGCTAGTTCCTCATCTGTGTCAATTCCGTTATCCAGCTGCATCTGAAGCAGATATTCACTCTGGGTATCGATATCGTCTTTGTATTTTCCGGAAATTTCGTAATAATTCTTAACCCATGCATAAACTGCATCCCAGTTTTCTTCGATTGCCTGCTCGGAAGCAACGAGAACGGTTGGCATTGTCTCGCCGGAAGCCTCACCGCTGGAAGCTTTTACCCAGCCTTCTTCCTCAGCCTGATAGGACTGTGGATCCCAAAGAGCTACGATGTCGCCCTGGCCAGCTTTGAATGCGGTGTATGCGGATGGAACATCCATGTGTACGATACTTACATCGTTCTGGGTAAGTCCCATAGCACTTAAGGTTGCGATCAGCATATAGTGAGCACTTGTTTGTGTTGGGCAAAGGATTGTTTTGCCTTTCCATGTGTCTGCATTTCCAAGGATGTCCGGATATCCTTCAACCTCTCCTGAAATCGCTGCGATGTCACTGTCTGCACGTACCCAGTAGTCAACGGAAACTGTATCATCAACACTGAATCCTACGATCTTAGCGTTGTAAGCGATTCCTGCTGCGATTGCCGGCGGTGTTCCACAAGCTCCTGCATCCCACTCGTTAGCTCCAAGTGCCTCGTTCTGGGTGTTTCCTGATGAGAACCACAGGATTTCTGTGTTAAGTCCGTTCTCCTCAAAGATTCCTTCCTCTTCCCCAATGTAAGATGGTAGTGCGTGGCTGTAGGGCTGATGGCTTAATGTAATGGAAAGATCATCAGCGGATACAACGGTGGCAGCCCCCACTGTCATGACCGTTGTTAAAATTGTTGCTACAACCTTCTTTGCTGTTTTGTTCATAAAATACCTCCTTCATTTTGTTTACTGAATATGTGTACGTTTTATTAATCAACTTTGTTAATTAATATGGTTGTATCATACTATATCGTTATTCATTTGTCAATCTGTACAATTATACATATATTTTGATTTGTTTTTGTGCATTTTGTCATTCAATAATATGACCAATTTGGATTTTCCCATTTTTTCCCTTGCATTATATAGATATATCTCGTATAATTACAGTAAGCATTTTTATTTAATTAAGAATCTTAACTATTCAAATAATTAAGATTCTTTATAAATGCATTCCATAAGACAGGAAGGAGCATTCGTACCGTATGAATAATATCAATTCTGCGTTCCTTGAGACAAAAGCAAATAACCGCCTGAATGCGCTGCGGCTGCTTTTCGCCAACGAATCCCTTTCCCGCACGGAAATAGCCAGTTTTCTCGGAATATCAACAGCGGCAGTGACATCTATAGTAAACGAGTTTTTAGAAAGTGGTCTTATCATACAGTGTGAAGAAAGTGTAGATTCTCCTAATAAGAAGGCGGGACGCAAACAAAGCCCATTAAAGATTAATTATGACTGGAAGTACATCGTCTGCTTTGACATACATCCGGCATCTGTTAATATCGCCATTACCAACCTTCACGGAAAGCTCATTGTGGAAGAGCCTTTTACATTTTCTTCTAATTGGAATAAGAAGGAGTTCTGCTCAGAGCTTGCCAAGGAGTGTATCAAGATTTTGTGGAATCATTCTATCCATTTGAATCAGATCCTGGGTGCCGGTGTTTCTGTGATCGGACCGGTAAACCACCTGGAGGGAATTGCCCTTCACCCTTATCGTGTTTTTGAGGGGCCGGTTCCTTTTAAGGAACTGCTGGAGAATGAACTTCCATTTCCTATTACTGTGGAGAGCAATGTTTGTGCCTTTCTCCAGAGTGAGCTTCTTTATAGAACGAATATTGAGAACGCACAGAATATCCTGATGCTGAAGTGGGGACCTGGAGTGGGTTCTGCTACTGCGATCAACGGACATATTTACAAGGGATATAATTATCAGTCTTCTGAGATTGGGCATAATCACTTTGCCAAGGGAAAAGGAGCGAAATGTATCTGTGGACGGAATGGATGTCTGGAGACTTTGATTTCTGAGGCGGCGATTATTGATCACATTAAAGAGCTGATGCACTCTGAGAATGGGAAGGATATTCTGGAATTTTCCAAAACTGTGGGAGAGCCTTGCTCTGCCAATCTGGAGAGTTATCTGAATCATCCCAATCAGGAGCTTCGGGAGTATGTTTCCAAGTGCTCTTTTGATCTTGCAGAAGTGACCAACAATGCCATTCTTATCCTGGCACCGGATAAGCTGGTGCTTTTTGGGGATATTTTCGAGCACGATTCTATTGTGTCTCTTTTTACCGAACAGTTAGTTGAAATAAACTCCACCCTGCCGGAACAGTTCTGCGTGAAGAGCACCTTCCGAAAAAAGAAAAAATATATCGGGTCTACGGCCATTGCTGTAGAGAACTTTTTGCTTTCCTAAAAGTGTGGAAATGGGAATCCACCGAACCGGCAGTGTTTCCGGGACGGTGGATTTTTTGCGTGGTGCCCCATGTGCCGAGGGCTCCGCCCGCTCTTACTCCTTGGGGCGGTGGGGCTTCGCCCCACGGGATTAGCGCAGCGTCGGGTTTTGGGTGGATTTCAATTTTATATGGAATAAGCTCCTAAAATCTGCTATTATAGAAGACGTTGAATGTACAAATTTATTTTAA
>ERZ826613.1834-NODE-1834-length-23136-cov-21.635631_pt1 | contig 23136 bp, 14 predicted proteins | sample MGYA00519925_ERZ826613 | MGnify/ENA primary metagenome ERZ826613 (study PRJEB31778, sample SAMEA3449236) | human gut metagenome | biome: human gut; feature: human-associated habitat; material: faeces | place: United Kingdom | collected 2010/2012 ... | reverse complement strand
AAGAATGTATTCAGACATCTCTCTCATTCCTTTCTTTGTTTATTTGTTGACTTTATTTTAACTAAAATCATTAATATCTTCAATGGAAAAAATCGAAAAGAAGATGTAAAATTTTAAAAAGTGTATTATTTTAAATTTTTCTATCGTGTTAGTTGTGCAGATAAGTGCACAAACCGCTTGGGGATGCCTGAAATATTTAGGTTTGTTTAAAATGCTGTACCTTGCAATAATGGACGTCATGAAAAATGGATTAGTCGCCGTCGTGATTGGATATGAGCTTCATTCTCAGTTGGAGTTCTTCTTTGCTGATAGAATCCGCTATTGACTTTCCGATTTTTTGATAACGCAAAAGCGGACGGAATTTAATTCCGTCCGCTTAAATAAAATTTTCTATATCATTTTGTATTTACACAAAACTAAAAGAATACTCTTTTAGTTATTGTATACCTCTGCTATTGCTTTACCTGCCGCTATGCCAACTGTATTATATGCGATTTGGTGAAAATGATAATTGTCTTTCATATTTTCCTTAAATTCAAGGAATGAACCTACTGTATAAACATTATCATTCTCACTTGCAAGTTCTGCTTGTGCATCGTGTACTGTGACATATGCCTCATCATGTTTGCCGTCTGTATCGTCGTCACCGTTATAGTGACCTGTTTGAACTATGAACATATCTGTAACGCCCACTGTTTTCATATACTCAAACACATTAAGCGTCTGTGACTTATATGACGCTGCCGACTGACTTCCCGAATAAATTTTATCCGCGTCTGCTTCGCCTTGACACCAAACCATAAAGATATGATTTACAGTATAACCGTTATCTTCAAGATAGGTTTTAGCGGCGGTAAGTCGCGACTGTGCCTCATTCTTTTGTGCCGCAGTATTCCAATATCCTATATTTGTACCGCCTCTTGATGCTTGGACTCCTACAATCGGAACACCTGTTTGGGCATAATAGCTGTTCATAAGTGATGAAACCATATCCCCACTTCTTCTGTCTACACCGTTACTTCCGTTGTCATTTATAGAATCGTTGTTTTCACTCTTGCCAAAAGGTTCTGATACACTGAATAACATATCTGCATTTGATACACTTCTGAATTCATATCCTGCGCCTATCGGGCATTCTGTCGCGTCAGCGTATTCACCACGTCCTGCCATATTTGACTGCCCCATAAATATAGCCAAGTCAACAGTTTTTGTATTTTTAGTCTTATTGTCTGTTAAATTCTTTGCAAACAACCAATCAAGCAGGCCTGATGTATTCGCAGCTGACTTCAGAATATTATGACCTTCACCGTAAATTTCTTTATATTCAACATTCGTCGCACCGTTTTCGACAAGTGCTTTATATATTGCCTTTGAAGAATCATTAATTTCCGTATCGTCCTCGCTGCCCGCAAAAATCATTACGCCTGTATTATTTTTTGCTATTGCCTGCGCCGACGTTGCATCGCCTTTTCCTGCTATTGCAATTATTCCTGCATACTTATCGGGATTATCAGAGATAACCTTATAACAGCCCTCTGTACCCTCTGAATAACCTGCAATATATATTTTCTCACTGTTTACCCTATACTGATTTTGAATATCATTTACAACTCCGTCAATCATATCCGACAAATCAGTCCAATTACTATCCGCACTGCATTGCGGTGCAACAAGAATACAAGGATTTGTGCTTTCCTGTTCTATAACCTTATCAAATAAATCTTGTGCGTTATACAACTGCTTTTCATTATCGTTGCCCTTTCTTGTTTCGCCGTGCAAGAACATTACTACCGGATACGATACTGAACTGTCATAATTTTCAGGAAGATAATATCTGTATTTCATTGTACTTCCGTCTTTTGTATATGTTCCGCTTTTAAACTTAGGAAACGCAGTTTCGTCTGTATCCGATGAATCGGCTTCATATTCTCTTACTACAAGATTGTCAAGATATATACTTCTGTCAGCTTTCTTTGAACGCTCCGACTTAAACGATATATCCGAAATCAATCCTGTTTCTGCTCCTGTGAGCTTGCCGGTAAATGATTTCGAGCCTATGTTTACAGTAACTGTATTAGTTGCAAAATTAATCTCATTTGACACTTGCGTTACTGACGATGACATACCGTCACCGCTTACCTTTGATACCGCTGATGTAACATCACTGTCAACAGCAATTTCTTCGCTGCCGATAACCATACTTCCTGTACCGTTATATACGTTAAATGAGCAATTTACAAGATTTGTACCCTCACTGTCATTAATCGTGTATGTAAACGTCTGTCCGCCCAGTGCACCGACATACAAATCAAAATTAACATTTGCCTTATTACCTATTGCAGGGTTTAATTTCAATGACAAAGTACCCGGTGCAGTTACATTTGCATTAAATTTAATATTCTGATTCGTTTCGTTCCAAGCTGCAGAGCCTGACACAACCGGTACATTTTCACCCTCTGTCGCCGTTGTATTTTCTGAGAAGTCCCACTTCTTTTCGATTATCGGTAAAGATTCTATATTGGCTTTTATAAACTTTTCAGCCTCTGCAACGGAATAAACTCTTGTCATTCCGCTTTCTTCACCTCTGATAACCTTACTGTCATTGTCGGCAGAAAGACTCGACAAATCTTTATATGTATATGAATAATCGGTTGTTTCATATCCCATACTCTTTAATTCTGCCGCAATAAATGATGACGCAAGCAAAGCGGAATGTTGTGTCAAGTGTAGGTTATCGCCTACCTGATAATTATTAACCGCCCAATTTGTATCGTTTGTATCTGTTTTGGCTTGATTTACATATAATTGAGTGTATTTATTAAGGTCTATGCACTCCACACCGATACTTTCGGCAAATTCAGTTATAGCATTAATCTTTGTTGAAGTGCTGTATGTGAAATATGTTTTGTGCTGATATTTACTGTTGTAAACAGGGCTTACAAGAACAGGTACTGCGTCTTTTTCTTTCGCCATAGCCGCCATTTCACTCATATACTGTTTCATTTCATCAACAGTAATCTTATTTGATGAACTTACCGAATCATTAATACCGAAGTCAATAATCAAAACATCATCTTTTTGAATTAACTTTTTAACCGATTCAAAACATTCGTTATACCAAGTCTTAACAGTAGCACTCGGCTGACCGAAGTTTGCAACCGCATATTTTGTAGGTGAAAGGAACTTTTCAAGCTGCATACCGAAGCCTGTCATCATAACTTTATTGTTATCCAAGTCGTCACCGTCTGCATTTTGCGGATAGTAATTTGCAGATTCACTGTCACCCGCTATCCAAACAACTTGCTTTTTATACTTTTTGGGTACTCTGACAACTTCAACCGACGCAACTCTCTCGTTTCCGCCCGAAGTATTACCGATTGTAAGATTTATCTGACCGCCTGTAACTCCCATTCTTGGTGCATACATTACACCGTATCCTGACGGACGGTTTTGTGAACCCGATGATGTAGTATTATTTATAATCTGAACACCGTTATTATAAACATCTGCTCTCGCTCCGCCTTTTCTGTATACAGTAATGTCATAAAAACCGTCAGGTACATCTATTTTTATAGTATTGTCACCTGTCGGCAAGCAACCGTTTTCGTTAATATGATAATCACCGTTTCCAAGTCCATAACCTTTTTCTTCTGTATAAGAATTTGCATTGACTTTTACATATCCGTTTATATATTCATCTTTTGATGAAGAAGTATTGGTAAATTCAAATTTATACTCCGGCACTACCGTCACTTCTGATTTTGATGTATTATGAACTTTTCCGTTTTCTGCCTTGACACTTTCGTATGTTCCGTCACTGTTATAAACTCTGTATGTATTGCTATTATACGAAGTAAGCTCTGATATGTCTATATATTCGTCTGATGATGTTATTTCTTCTGATGAAGTATCTTCGTCTGATAAATCTTCTATATCGCTTACTTTTATCGAATGTGTTTTTCCGATTGGGTTCATCTTATCCAAACTGTCCCAATTCATCACTTTTACTGCATATCCGTCTTTAGTTTTAGGCATTTTAAGTGTCAAAGTTTTTTCGGCTGTGTTGTCTGTTTCGGTAACAATCTGCTTTAAAAGTCCGTCTTTATCGTATAGCGCACAGATTGCAACGCCCTCAAAACCTTTATCAATACCAACTAAAATTGAACCGTTCTTTATTGATGTACCTGTAATTTTTAAACTTTCCGTTTCAGCCTTTTCAAGATTTATAACTTGAGGTATATCGTCTTGTTTTTCACCTGTCACAAGTTGTGCCACACGAGTTGTTATTTGCGGTAAGATATAGTTTGAGAAATCTGTATAATAATGATTATAGTCCTTCCACATACTCATAAGTGCCGTGGCTCTTTCCTGTGCTTTTGCTCTTGCCTCAATTTCGGTTTTTCCGCTTTGAATTGCAGTATTATATACTGTTCGTACATCATTTGTCATAACGTTATCTGCAATTTTTCCAATATCGACAAAGCCTATAATATTTGTATCGTTCGCTCTTTCGTTATATACTTCTCTGATTGCGGTATCATAACTGTTTGTTCTCATACCTTTGAACAATACATTATCTGCGTCATAAACCTTGTCTTGGGTTGAGCCGTAATTACCTGTCGGTGTGTAACTGCCCAATATTACCTTTGCGTCCATTGCTTTGATAGCGTCTATATAAATGTTATTATACTCTTTAAATTCATCTTTTGTCGAAGATGTATCATTTGTTCCCATACCGCTTATTGAAACAACGTCACCCGGTTTAATACCGCATAAGACATTGTTAAGTAAACCTTCTGTATAATATGAACGGTGCTGACGTCCTGCTTGACCGCTGTTATAAAATGCACTTATAATATTTGATAGTTTCGGATAATCAGACAATGTATTATTAAGCGTATAAGCCCAACTTCCGTTTTGCTGTACCGTAGAATCGCCTATTGTCCACCATGCAGGCTTACTGTTTGCTGTGCGTTCTACTTTTTCAACTGTTAATGATGATAGCTTACCGTCACCCGAGAATGTAATATCGAGCACACCGTCACCGAATACCGCCGTTTTATATGTATCACTTTCTAATGTCTTTTTAGTTCTTTCAAAGCCTGTAAGTGACGAATTTACTCTTTCACACTTAATTGTGCCCTCATAAACTGCCTTAATTTCATATACTTCACCCGCTGTCAAGTTAAGTTTAAAACCAAAATTCTGACCGCTCATATAGCTTTCACCGTCTGCACAAGTTCCGTCTATACCAAATCCGCGGCTTTCCTTATATTCGGTTGAAGAAGTTACTGATGTATAACCGTCTTTTGCACTTGTTGTGAAATTGAATTTTAGATTATATACGTTTACCTTAACCGATTTTTCAAGTGTTTTACCATTTGAATCGGTTGAGATTGCTCTAACATAGATATCTGTCGGCTTTGCAGATGATGATACTGTTAATGTACCGTCACTTGCGATTTTTATATCATTGCCTGTATATTCTGTTGTGTTATCTGAATTGTATAGTTTGTATGTTACAGTCTTGTCTGTCAATACTTCCGCATTTCCGCTTTTAACAACTGCCTCATATTTGTTACTGCTCGGTATTTGTGCACCGACAGGTGATTTTACAAACGCAATACTGTCATTTTTACCGATTAGTTTTACTGTCTTTGTTACAGACTTTCCGCCTAATGTCACTTTAACAGGTACGTCGCCGGCAGATGCCGTTGAGCTTACGACAAGATCTGCCGAATGTGAATCGTTGCTATCCGTTTCAACAGAAACACCCTCTGCAAATTCATCGTCAATCTTCCATTCAGCTGTACCGAATGCAATATTACCGTCTGTCATATTTGCAGATACTGTCATAGGAACTTTTACACTGTCGCTTGCAGGAATATTAACCGTATCCTGCCCGTTTATTTTAAATGAATCTGTGTCAACCTGTGCCGATTGAATTTTAACATTATTTATATCTATAGAACTCGATTTATCTTTTGATAATGTAATTCTATAGTACTTGCCTGTTGTATAATTTGCATTAAAGTTTGTCAATTCAGATTGCATTAACGGAGTTTTGCCGTTATAATCGCCGTTTGAATCCAAGTTATATATCTTTGCTATACATTTCTTTACTGTCGGATCGGCTGTTACAACTATGTGATACCACTTATTCTTTTCACCTGTTCCGATTTCTGTACCGTTCAAGCTGAATTTTGAATCTGTAAAAGACAATTCAAAGCCAACTGATGTGCTTTCTGTCACGTTTCCGCCTATATAACCGACAGTTCCGTCTATGCCGAAACGCACATCTTGTTCAAAATTAGTTTGTGATGTAATCTGCCCTACATTATTGTTAATATATGATGAGTTTCCTGTAAGTTCACGAGACAGACTCAAATATTTACCGCCGTTATCTGATTTCAAAACAACATTACTCTTATCAGAGCCGTCTGTTGACCAACCACCTGTTAAAATATCATTTTGCGATGTTGTATATCCGACTAAACCGTTTTCGTAATTGTTGTAATCTGTGGGATAACCGGCTTTTGGCAAGTATACATCAGAATTAGCCTCTGTATCAGCTAACAGTACCAACGGGCGTGACACTTTAGCTGTCTTGCCGTTATATGTAACTGTGGCAGTTACCATGCCATAATAGTTAGCCGATGTATTCTTTAGTTTAAAATTGACTGAACTTTGATTTGCACTGTTTACCGTTACACTTCCGTAACTGTCACAATACACCTGTGTTCCCGGGAATGTTCCGCTTTCACCTGTCGGCTTGCCGCCAAGTGTTCTGAAACCGTCAAACTGCCAATCAATTTTATAATCTTTTACCCTTGAATCAGGGTTTGTTACTATGCTTGTTCCTCTTTCACCGACAATCTTCAATGAAATTTCATTGTCAGCATATGTATCGGAATCAGATCCCATAACAAGCATATTGTCTGTCGGGAATGAATTGAATTCTACCGTTGCAATATTTTCAATATAATCTTGTGATATTTGTGCTGTGATTGTTGTATCTTTGATGCCAAATTATTTTCGAGGTACATTATTGTGATATTCCCCGATAATTCAATGGGCAAGAAATATCGGGCTGTCGCATTTCTGTGAGCTTGCGAACAGAAATTTCGCCAAGCCCCTACAATGCTGAAATTATGCAAATTCTGAACACGGGCGAACGCTGTTCGCCCCTACAGATATTCAGGCAAGTTTCTACCTCCGCAAAATCGCTCCGCTCTTTGCGGACTTTACGTTGTGCAGGAGGATAGTAAAGCGGTGCAGATTTTATACTCACATATCACTTTCATCTAATATCTAACTTCTATATGCTATTTTTCATTAAATCTGCACCTTGTCGGCTTGCGCCGAATGAGGCTCTGCCTCAAACTCCGCTAGGGGCTTTGCCCCTAGACCCCACAAGCCCTCTAGCGCCGGGCTTGAGCGTGCGCTTTATCTCTCGCTTCGCTCGGTGCTTTATTTTGCTTTATGCTTGCAATTTACTTTGGTCTGCTTTGCCCATTCCTCATTCCTCACTCCTCACTTAATCCACTCCTCACTTAGCTCCTACTGTATCCTAATATTATTCAAACAATCCACCTTACTAGGCGTTGAACAGCTCGTCAACGATATTGCAAACAGCAGGTCTGTGCAACCCACTTCCTTACAAAAATCAATAGCGTTTATATCAAAATATCTGAAATCACAAACATAGATTTTTGAGAATCCATGGGTGAAAAATGGTATCAGAGCATTTCCAAAGCTGTCTTTGAACACCACAAGCACTCTGCCATTGTCCACGCCCGTGTCTATCTCAGCTATCTCCTGATCCACGTTGAGTATCGCAGAATAGCAGTTCACGCCCTCTGCATAGTCAAAAAACAGCGTAGACTCCACAGGGTTTTTAAACTCCGTATCATAATACTTTACCGTCAGATCATCATTATTGTCAGGCTTATAGTAAATGAACTTGTCAGGATATTTTTTCAACTCACTGTTGTAATTGCTGTAAGCATACATCGTTCCCACAAAGCCGTCTATCTCCCATTTATCGTAGGTATCAAGGTCCGGAAAATCTATTCCCGACTGATCGGCAAAAACCTGCGCCGCATAATATGCTCCCAAAGGCTGCCAGTGATGATCCGTTCTTGAGTAGATATATTCCTTTGTATGCTCAGCCAGAGCGTCATAAACATCAGTGTTGATTATTCCGTTAAGACCTGCGGCAATGTTGTCGATATTGTCTTTCTGATCTGAAACAGCGTCCTTGAGATTGTTCGGCATATAATAAGCCGCCGAAGTCGGGATAGACATATTGTATACGTTCACGCTGTCCCCAAGGTCAGCCTTCCATTTGTTTATGGTGTTCGCATACTTGTCGCCGTTCTCGAACGTGCCATAGTATGCACCCATTGCACGGACGTTTTCGCCCTTGCCGGATACTATAACATCACCCTCCCACTGACCGTCGTCAAGATTGTCAGGCACGTCAACTACCTTTTCGCTTTCCGTTGATTTTTTCGTAGTTGTGCTTGTGTCGGTGGTCTTTGTATCCGCAGTGGTGGTGGTCCTCGAACCTGTAAAAGCCGTTACAGTTGTTGTTTTTGCGATCTTATCCTGATCCAGCTCTTCTTTTTCCACCGTTTTGAAATCGCCAGTTATAACAGTATCGTTGAGCTTTATTCCAAGCATATTCGTGAAATCAGAGCAGAAAGATTTAAGCTTTTCTCTGTTTGGAACAGTGTCGGTAAAATATTCGGTTATTCCGCTTGTGAAGTCACCGTCAAAATATGATGACAGCGAAAATTTCGGAAAAGTCGCAAGGTTTCTGTTTTCTGACTGTATAAAACCGCTTTCACGCTTCATCACAAGCAGTGCCGCAAACACGCCGAAGATAATAAGCAGGCAAACAACAGAATTTATAACATTAAACTCCAGCTCATGAATATTGTTTTTCTTAGCCTTTTCACGTTCCTCACGACGTTTTTTTGCCTTTTCGATGCCTTTTCTGTAAGCTTCCTCTGCCTTAGCGTCGCTTTCTTCTTTTTCCACAGGATCAGGTTTCGGCTCAGATTTAGGGTCAGCCTTTTTTTCAGCTTTCCTGACAGGCTCCTGCTCTTTCTGAACAGGCACTCTGACATTTATTGTCGCCTCTACCCTGCTTGGCTTCTGAGCATTCTCAGGCTTTTTCTCAGGGCTTCTCTTGTCGATTATCTCGACCCTTTTTCCTGCGATAACAGGGCCTTTATCCTGTGCCGCTGCGTCATATTCCCTATAATAGCTGTCAGGTATCTTCAGCACGAAATTTTTCTTATTCGGCAGCTTTTTCACAGTTCCGTCTGCTGAAACTGCCACAGAGATCTCTTTTTTAGTGCCGTTTATGTGATTTTTCTCTTTGGAAAATGGGATAATGACCTCATTATCAGAAGCCTTTTCCTCAGCATTTTTCTCCTGAGCTTTTTGTACAGACTGAGAATTTTCAACTTTTTCAGCTTTTTTCTCAACTTTTTTCAATGCTTCTTCATTATCATCATCAGTATTTAGCCATACGCTTTTCTTTGGCTTCAAAACAGGCTCGTCCGTCCAAATGCTGTGGCTGAGAGCCTTGTTTTTTCTGACTATCTTTTCCACTATCTCGTCATGGACAGTGGAGCTTTTCTCCGTTTCGTCAACTTTTGCCATGCTGACAGCTTCAGGCTTTTTCTTTTCCTCGCCTATAGGCTTTCCACCGAAAGTAACGCTGTCAAGATACTCTGTATAGGCTTCTGAAAGAGCCTTTGTATCAGGCAGTTTGAAGTCCTTTTCAAAATCTTTATTATTTGCCATACTCTTTCACCTGCCTAAAATCTGAAATACAAGAACGGATTGTTTGTTGTGTTCACAAGCAGAACGCTTGAAAGAACAAGTATCGCCGCATTGCATAGGATACCTGCTGACTGCATAAAATAGGCTGTACCCTTTGCAGAGAGCGCCTTTTCTTTGATCTTTGGTATAACAGGCATTGTGAAAAGCACTGCCACTGCAAAAAGCCAGATATTGTTCATGAAAAGGTGCTGTGTAACTGTGTCGGTCAGCTTGTTTCCATTTGCTCCAACAAGTGCCTTGAAGAACGTACCCAGCGAGCCGAGGTTCTCAAAATAGAATATTCCGAAGCCTATGAAAATAACAAGCTTTGTATAGATATGCGCAAGGGGTACAGGCATTTTCTTCATGCGCTTTTTGCCTATGAGCATTTCAAAGAATATGAACATTCCATAGTAAAGTCCCCAGAAAACAAAGTTCCAGCTTGCGCCGTGCCAAAGTCCTGTGCAGAACCATACAAGGAAAAGTCCTCCGTATTTTCTTCTTTTGCCGAAGATAGGGAGATAAAGCACATAATCTCTGAAAAATGAGCTAAGGGAGATATGCCACCTCTGCCAGAACTCTGAGATAGTTTTGCAGATAAAAGGGTATTTAAAGTTCTCATCAAAGTGGAAGCCGAATATCCTGCCAAGACCGATAGCGATATCTGAATAGCCTGAGAAGTCAAAATAATACCACAGACCCACAAGAATTGCGCCAAGCCATGTGCCTGCCACAGAGAGGGTCTTTATATTTTCATAGCCGTTTGAAGCAGAGCCGAAAAGGGCTGTTACAATGGTGCTGAGATTATTTGCGATAATGACCTTTTTGCCAAGTCCGAGGATTATTCTTGAAAAGCCGTCGGAGATATCCTTGGCGGTGGTCTTTCTTTCATTTATCTCCTCGCCGATAACGGAGTATCTTACGATAGGTCCTGCAACGAGCTGTGGGAACATGGATACATACAAAAGAAATCTGCCGAAGTTTTTCTGCGGCTTGACCTTGCCCCAATAGCAATCGACGGTATAGGAAATGGTCTGGAACGTATAGAAAGAGATACCGATAGGCAAAACGATATTAGGCACCGGTATGCCTAGGCCGAACCAATTGTTGAGATTTTCCACAAAGAACGCCGTATACTTGAAACCGAACAGCACCCCAAGGTTAAAGACAAGCGACCATGCAAGCGCCGCTTTTGCCTGCCAGCCTTCGGGGTGTTTTTCTATCACCCGACCATTTATGTAGTCCACAAGGGAGGAAACTATGAGGATACTAACCCAGACAGGCTCGCCCCATGCGTAAAAGATAAGTGAAAACACCACCAGCACTGCATTTCTTATGGCTGTACTGCGTGTGATAAAATAGCATATCAGGCACACAGGCAGGAAAAAATACAAGAAAAATAGATCTGCAAATACCACAACAAAACTCCTAACAAAAATTGATAAAACAGCCATTGTCGGCTTATTCCGGCAAAAGGCGATACACATTTAAGTATATCACTGAACACACTAAAAGTCAATTAAAACAGAGGTCTGCGGAAAGTTTTTCGGTTATGCACAAAAAAAGCCGCACAAATTGTACGGCTTAGAATAATATGAAAATTTATTCTTTACAAATTGAAAGGGCAAGCACAAACGGGACGTCGGATTTCTGCAAAGCAGAAATTGCACCGCTCCCCTACAATAACATTGATAGTATTTATCAATACTTTATTTTCAGGGTCTTGCCCGGAACGCTCACGCCGTCTGACAGAGTGATAGGGAGCTTTTGCTCCTCAGAGAAGCCGATAGTTTCGCCGTCTTTAAGCTCAACGCCCTCAGAAAGCACATACTCGGAGATAGAAAGCAAAAATCCAAGCAGGTCGTTAGGCTGTTTTGGAGAGTCAACTATCTCCATTTCCTCATATCCGAAAAATCTCATGCCTGATGTGAAAGCGCAAAGACCTGTTTTAGCAAGATACATACCTGTGTAGATAAGAATAGGCATCGGATACTCGCCGTCTTTGATAGTTTCGGCAAAGTTCACATAGAAATTCTTCTCATAAACTGTCGGGTCTTTGTAGATACCAATAGCGTTATCGAGCTTGAGCAGAGAGCTTGCCACCTTTGCAAAGAGGATAGCCTGCTCAACAGCGCTTGTTTTATTCATTACAGCGAGCATAACATGAGCCTGATGCTTAGCGACCTCGTTTGCGCCCTCTTTCCAGAGAATGTTATACTTTGCCGCATTTTCAGCTTCCTTGTTAGGAACTGGGTTAGGCATAAGTGAGCAAGCGACCACCATATCGCCAACCTTGAATACCATAGCGTTGTCTTTTACATCGTCCTGCGGAACGATGTTCCAATCGTCTTTCAGAAACTTTTTAAATCTGAGCCAATCCATGTTAGCATCTGTGTAGAGAACGAAGCCTGCAAGGACGTTGCCTTCCTTTTTATCGTCCTTGTTTTCCTGAACGTTTTTGTTTTCTTCTGACATTTTGTTACCTCCATAAGATAAAGTCTGTTGAAGTCATTATAGCACACTTAGGGAGAAAATGCAACAGGGGGGAGGTAAATGAGGAATGAGGAGTGAGGAATGAGGAATTATGGTATCGCCTGCGGCGATGATTTTTTTTGTAGGGGTGAACAGCGTTCGCCCGTTGATTTAACACTTTTGCGACATACTGGTGCGACCTTTGGTCGCCCGCTTGTTTTTTTGTCCTTTCTTTATCACCCTTCCCCTTAATAACTTGTATACTATGTACCTGCACAAAAACGCCGTCCTAAAAATTTCAGTACGGCGTTGCGGTTTATTTTTCTGTGCCTGTGTTCATTTCTATCTTCTGTGTTTCAGGCTCATTGAAAGGCAGTTTTACTGTTATGGTCGTGCCTTTATCCGGTTCGCTTTCAAGGGATATCTCACCGCTGTGATATGCGACTATGTGCTTTACTATAGAAAGCCCTAAGCCTGTGCCACCTATCTTCTTGGAACGGCTTTTATCAACTCGGTAAAAACGTTCAAAGATTCGGCTTTGATGTTCGTCGGATATGCCTATGCCAGTGTCGCTGAACACTGCGAAAGCTTTGCCGTCCTCTATGCCAACCGTTACTTTCAGGCTTCCGCCCTCATGATTATACTTTATGGCGTTGTCCATGAGATTTAAAAACAGTTCTGTGATGTAGCTCTGATTGCCGTATATCTGAACAGGTTCGCCCTCAATGGTCATTGTGACCTCTCTATTATCTGCCTTGTGACGGAGTATCTCCTCTACGTCATGGGCGGTTTTCAGCAGGTCTATCTTATCGTTCAAAACGTGTTCCTGCTCCTCTATCTGGGAAAGCCTGATAATATCGTTTATAAGATACAAAAGTCTTTCACTTTCACGATATATCATACCGCCGTATTTCTTCACGTCCTCTTCCTTGGTGAAAATGCCGTTTTCAAGAAGCTCGCCAAAGCCTTTTATGGTGGTAAGCGGAGTTTTAAGCTCATGAGATACGTTGGCTGAGAAGTCACGGCGTATCTGCTCGCTTTGTATCTCCTCTGTTACGTCAACAAAGAAGATTATGATACCAAAGTCAAGGGTATTTTCGCTGTAGACCTTATTTGCAAAGGTACGGTAAAAACGGCTTTTTTCTGTGATGATACCTTTTGCTGCACCGCTTTCCTTGGCTTCTTCAAGCAGACCTATTATCTGCTGATCGTTTGTCATATGGTCTATCTTGGTATGCTCCGTAGGGTCAAAGCTGTTGCCGAGAATTTTCAAGGCGCTCTTATTTACCGAAAGCACTGTCATGTCCTCGTCAAGAAGTATCATGCCCTCAACCATATTTTCAGTGATAAGTGATATTTTTTCTCTCTCTGCCTTTATTTTATTCATGTTCTTATGTATTCGTCCCATAAGAACGTCTGCATTTTTTATGATAGGTTCAAGTTCTTCATAAGGCGTTTCAAACTGACCGATATTCTCGTTCCTAAGATCAAGCTGTTTTACAAGGGAATTTATCGGCTTTATCATGCTTTCTGAAAGCTTTATGGAGATTATGGTGGTGATAAAGATTATCCCTCCTGCGAACACCACCAGCATTGGTATCACTGCAAGGAACACCCCTGCAAGGTTTTCCTTATCTGTAGAAAATCTCAGCACACCGCCGTCATATTTTATGGCATAATAATATGTAGTATATCCAAGGGTTTTGGAAAATCTTGTGAATTCGCCCTCGTCATTTGCCATAGCCTCTTTGAACTCTTCACGGTCTGAGTGGTTTTCCATTTTGGCGGGATCTGCTTCAGAGTCATATTTTACATTGCCCTGTGCGTCGATAAAGGTGACACGGACATCATATTCTACTGATCTTTCCAAAATATCAGCCATTTCTGAGGGTTTATTGTTTCCTGCGGCAACGAGCTTTGCAGCGGATTTAAGCTCATTTTTAGTGAAACGCTGATAGGTAGAATATCCAAGAGAGCCTGCTACTAAAAGAAAAAACAGCACTGTACATGAAACAAGTATCGTCATGACTTTATAGAGTTTTTTCTGCATATGCTGTTCCTCCTTATCTGAAAATTTTTATATTTTGTAGCCTATGCCACGGACTGTTTTGATAAGATCCGTACAGCCTGCGGCTTCAAGCTTTTGTCTGAGGGTCTTGATGTGCATATCAACAGTTCTTGTTTCCCCTGCAAACTCATAGCCCCAGACCATTTCCATAAGCTTATCACGGCTCACGGCTATGGACTTATGGCGCATAAGATACATCAAAAGCTCAAATTCCTTATAGGTCAAAACGACCTCCTGACCGTTATATGTACAGATACGTCTTGAAGCGTCAAGGGATACGCCCTGTTCTTCTATGACATCAGCTTCGGCGTTCTGCTTGCCTGCACGTCTTAAAACGGCTTTTATTCTTGAAAGCAGTTCCATTACGCCGAACGGCTTTGTTATATAGTCGTCTGCGCCCATTTCAAGACCTGACACCTTATCAAGCTCGCTTGATTTTGCGGTGAGCATTATAACAGGGACGTCCTGAGTGTGGCTGTCTTTTTTGAGCTTTGAAAGTATAGAATATCCGTCCTCGTCAGGGAGCATTATGTCAAGAAGCACCAGCGAAGGCTCTTTGTTTCTTATCTCTTCATAAAACGGTTTTGCTTTTGGAAATGCTTTCACCTCATATCCGCCTGATTTAAGTGCGCAGGATATAAGCTCTCTTATTCCATCATCGTCTTCTACACAATAAATAAGTGCCATAGATCTTACCCCTTTTCGTTAAAACTCTTTAGCAGGCAGAGCGTATTTCTCGCTGTAGCGCTTGACCTGTCCGTCAAAGCCCTCGCCTGAATTTTTAAGCATCTGAACATACTCGTGGACGTCAAAGCTTTCGTCGTTTTCCTGTATAAGGCAGACCGCTATATTTGAGCAATGGTCTGAAACTCTTTCCAAATTTGTGAGCAGATCGGAGAACACAAAGCCCATTTCTATGGTACACTCGCCTGTTTGAAGCCTTTTTACATGGCGGTTTTTAAGCTTTGTTCTTATCTTATCCACCACTTCCTCAAGCGGTTCAACTCTTGTGGCAAGCTCCAGATCGTGCTTTTCAAAGGCTTCCATGGCGATATCCAAAACATCTCTTACGGCACTGCACATGACTTTTACTTCGGCTGTTGCCTGTGATGTGAAATTCAGATCCTTCTGCTGTTTTTCCTCGGCAACGGACACCATATTCATGGCGTGGTCGGAGATACGCTCAAAGTCGCCTATAACATGAAGTATAGTTGAAACTGACTGAGAATCCTTTGCAGAAAGATCTCGGCTCGAAAGCTTTACAAGATATGTGCCGAGTCTATCCTCATAGAGATCGACGGCTGCTTCATTTGCGGCTATCTGCTCTGCCTTTTCCTTATCGTACTTATCGACGCAGATGCTCATTGCCATGTCTATGCTTTCTTTTGCTATCTCGCCCATGCGGTTTGTAAGCTCTCTGCACTTTTCAACTGCAAAAGACGGTGACTGGAGAAATCTTTCGTCAAGAAGCTTGAACTGCTCTTCGATATTGTCCTTATTTCCCTCCCCCTCTTTGTCTTTGACAGTGAGGTAGGCAAGCTTTTCAAGGACTTTGATAAATGGCAGAAGCACGATAGATGTTGACAGGTTGAATATAGTATGCACAACAGCTATCTCCTTTGCGCCCACAACTCCGTCAACGAACGAGAAGCCGATAAAGGCATTGAGCAGATAGAACACTGTAAGGAAAAGCAGTGTTCCTATTATATTAAAATAGAGGTGGACAACTGCCACACGCTTTGCGTTTTTGCTTGTGCCTATTGATGAAAGCAGTGCTGTTACGCAAGTACCTATATTCTGTCCTAAAATTATAGGAAGCGCTGAGCCGAAGGTTATTGCACCTGTGGCTGAGAGAGCCTGAAGGATACCAACGGAAGCAGATGAGGACTGAATGATAGCGGTAAGGAGTGCGCCTGCAAGAACGCCCAGAATAGGGTTTTTGAACCAGAGAAGCACTTCTGCGAACTCAGGAACGTCTTTAAGAGGTGCGACTGCACCGCTCATTGAGTCCATTCCGAACATGAGCACTGCAAAGCCTACGAGTATAGATGCGATATCCTTTTTCTTATCGTTTTTTGAGAACGTCAGCATTGCAACGCCTATTATCGCAAGGACAGGCGAGAACGAGGACGGCTTGAGCATTTTTATAAGAAAGCTGTCGCCGTTAAGTCCTGACAAAGACAATATCCACGCTGTTACGGTAGTACCGATATTTGCACCCATTATAACGCCTATGGCGGAATGGAGCTTCATGATGCCTGCGTTTACAAAGCCCACCAGCATTACTGTAGTGGCTGAGGAGGACTGAATGACCGCTGTTACAGAAAGTCCAAGCAACATTGCCTTGATAGGGTTTGAGGTGAGCCTTTCAAATATTTTTTCAAGCTTTCCTCCTGCGAGTTTTTCCAGCCCGTTACCCATTACATTCATTCCGTAAAGGAACATTGCAAGACCGCCTATAAGGGTCAGAACATTAAAAATCGTCATACTGACACTCCCTGATAATAATTTTACACTATTGTTACAATGTTTACAATGAACATTATACAACATAATTGTAAAATAACAAATCAGGCTGAGTAAAATCTGAGTAAAATCGTACAAGAAGAGCAAAAAGGCGGTATTTCCGCCTTTTATAATGATATTTTACATGATCCTTTCTGTTTTATGGACGCCTGTTACGGAGAATACCACCCATTCTGCGATATTTACCGCATGGTCACCGATACGCTCGAAGTATTTTGCCACCATGAGGGTATCTATAGCTTTTTCGCCGTTTGCTTTATCGGCTGCTATCTCGTCGATTATCTTATCCTTGGTCTTTACAAAAAGCTCGTCTATTTTATCGTCAGAGCTTATGACCTTTCGGGCGAGGTTCTCGTCGTCGTTCACATAGGCGTCGATAGCGTCATTCACCATTTGTGTGGCGGCTCTTGCCATTTCACTGATGTCGCTAAGATCCCATTTCTGCTTTTTCTTTATAAGCCGGATATTCAGATCTGCAATATCTGCTGACTGATCGCCAACACGCTCGATATCGGTTATCATTTTAAGTGCAGCGGACACACGTCTGAGATCCTCGGCAAAAACAGGCTGCTGCTGCAAGAGCAGGTTAAGACAGATCCTCTCTACCTCACGCTCCGCCTCGTTTATCTTGGCGTCAAACTCCACCGTTTCACGGGCAAGCTTTGTATCCTGCTCTTCAAGAGATTTTATTGACATTGCGATTATCTGCTCTGTCATTGCTGCCATAGAAAGCAGCTTTTTGTTAAGCTCGCTGAGCTTATTGTCAAAATTCGCACGCATAGATATTTCTTCCTTTCACCTATATTTCCAAAGCGTTTATCCGAAACGTCCTGTGATATACTCGAGAGTTTTCTGTTCCTTAGGATTGGAGAAGATACGCTGAGTTTCGCCGAACTCGACTATCTCGCCATGGAGAAAAAAGGCTGTTTTATCGGATATACGGGTCGCCTGCTGCATATTATGGGTGACGATAACGATAGTGTAATTCTTTTTAAGCTCTGTGGCAAGCTCCTCTATTTTGATAGTGGAGATAGGGTCAAGGGCTGATGTAGGCTCGTCCATAAGAAGCACCTCCGGCTTTACGGCTAGTGCTCTTGCGATACAGATACGCTGCTGCTGTCCGCCTGACATACCCAGGGCTGACTTTTTAAGTCTGTCCTTTGTTTCGTCCCACACGGAAGCCTGACGGAGAGTTGTTTCGACTATCTCGTCAAGGTCGGCTTTTTTCTTTATGCCGTGAGTTCTTGGGCCGTATGCGATATTATCATATATGGACATCGGGAAGAGGTTTGGTTTCTGGAAAACCATTCCCACACGCTTTCTAAGCTCGGTTATTTCCATATCTTTATAGATATTCTCCCCGTCAAGGGTAAAATCCCCTGTTATCTTACAGCCCTCTACGAGGTCGTTCATACGGTTGAGGGATTTAAGAAGAGTAGATTTTCCGCAGCCTGAAGGGCCTATGAATGCGGTTATCTCCTTTTCGGCTATGGACAAGTTTATATTTTTGAGAGCCTGAAAATCTCCATAAAAGAGATCGCAGTTTTTCACCTGCAGTTTTGGCTGTGTCATTTATTAGTTTCCTCCTTTGGAAAGCTTTCTGGCAACAAGGGACGCAAGTCCGTTAAGAAGAAGTACAACTGCCAGCAGGACAACTGCTGTAGCGCTTGCTTCATTCATATAAAGTCCCTCGTTTGAAAGTGAATACATATGGATAGAAAGGGTACGTCCTGAGTCTGTAAGGCCTGCATACTTGGCGATAGTTCCTGCGGTATAGATAAGGGCGGCTGTTTCGCCGAAAATTCTTCCCATTGCAAGGATAACGCCTGAGAGGATACCGCTTATTGCAGGAGGCAGAACGATAACGAAGATAGTTCTGAGCTTTCCTGCACCAAGTCCGTAGCTGCCCTCACGGAAGCTGTCGTCTACAGATTTCAGCGCTTCCTCGGTAGAACGGATCATGAGCGGAAGCACCATTATCGCCAATGTGCAAGCGCCTGAGAGCATTGAGAGCTTCCAGTTAAGGGCAAGCACAAAGAACATATTTCCGAAAAGTCCGTACACTATGGACGGGATACCTGAAAGTGTTTCTGTAGTAAGTCTTATGACTCTGACGAATTTATTGCCTTTCTTTGCATACTCAACGAGATATATTGCGCAGAATATGCCCAGAGGTGCGGCTATTGCCAGGGACACCAGAAGCATTTCAAAGGTGTTCACGATAGCGGGGAGCATTGACACGTTCTCGGTGGTATAGGTCTTTGCGAAGAGGGACGGTTTCAGATAAGGAACGCCCTTTATCACCACATAGCCCACGATAAGAACGAACACGCTTATGGTAAGCACAACTGCTATTTTGGTTAAGATATTAAACACCAATGACATGGGGTGTGTTTTATAGGTTTTCATTCTGTCTGACATTTTTATCACCCTTTATCCTTTCTGTTTGTGACAAGGTTAAAGCAAAGGTTCAGAAGAAGAATGAACACGAACAGCACAACGCCTGTTCCGATAAGGGCGTCATAGTGAAGTCCCTCGGCATAGCTCATTTCGATTACGATATTGCCTGTGAGGGTACGGACGCTGTCCATGAGGGAGTGTGGAATGATAGTGGAGTTTCCTGCTATCATGATAACTGCCATTGTTTCGCCTATTGCTCTGCCCACTGCGAGGATAACGCTTGCCAGTATGCCTGACTTTGCGGCAGGGAAAACGACTGTTGCAACTGCTCTTTCGTGTGTTGCGCCAAGGGCGACTGCGCCCTCATAGTAACTGTCAGGAACGGCTTTAAGTGCGCTCACGCTCATGCCCACGATAGTAGGAAGTATCATGATACCGAGGATAATGGAAACTGTAAGCACGCTGTTTCCTGTTCCGCCGAAAAGGTTTCTTATAATAGGAACTACAACTACCATGCCGAAAAAGCCGTATACAATGGACGGTATGCCTGCAAGAAGATTTATTGGAGGCATGAGCCACTTGAAAAGCTTTTTAGGACAGAACTTTGCCATAAATATCGCTGTTAAAAGTCCGATCGGCACACCGATTATTATTGCTCCTGCGGTGCAGTAGAGCGAGCCTACTATCATAGGGAAGATACCATATGAAGCAGGGACGTTTCTAGGACTCCAGTCTGTTCCGAAGAGGAAGTTTCCCACGCCTATTTTTGCGATCGCAGGACAGCCTTTAGCGAACATGAAGATACATATTACTATTACTGCCGCAACTGAAACGCAGGCGCAAAGGAAAAACAATGCTTTCATCGCTTTCTCAAGCAGGTGGGAACTTTGTTTTGCTGTTGGCTTCTGAGCGGCTGTATTCGCTGCCACCGCTGTGTTTTCCGTCAACGTAATTATCACCTCTGAAATTTTTTCACTTGTTTTTTTGCTCAGACAAACGGGGCGACAATTTGCTGTGCCGCCCAAAGTTTTGTCTTGTGCAAATCTTTATGGAGAATTAACTTGATAGCTTATTTGCTTTCGTCAGACCATGTTGTCTTTGAGCCTGTATAGATAGACTTTATTTCGTCCATTGTGATATCTTCAACTGCGTTATCCTTATTTACGATAACTGCGATAGCGTCCTGAGCGATAGTTACAGACTTGATACCCTGTGAAAGCTCGTCGTCTGAGATATCTCTTGAAGCCATACCGATATCAGATGTGCCGTTGATAGCATCCTTGATACCTGTTGAGGAGTCTGACTGCTGAACGTCTACTGTTACGTTTGTGTTTGCCTTCTGATAAGACTCGGCGAGCTTTTCCATAACCGGTGTTACTGATGATGAACCGCTGACTACTACCTTACCGGAAGCGTTGTTTGAAGCGTAAGCTGCTGCGCTCTTGTCGATCTTTATGTAGCCTGCCTTTTCGATGATATCCTGACCCTCGGAGCTGAGGATATAGTTCTCAAAGTCCTGAGCGGCGTCTGACAGCCCGTCTTTAACAGCGATATTGAAAGGTCTTACTATTTTATAATCACCGCTTTCGATAGTTGCTGTTGAAGGCTCAACGCCCTCTACTTTAAGAGCCTTTACTGTATCGTTCAGTGAGCCGAATGAGATATAGCCGATAGCGTTCTTATCTCCTGACACCTGAGTAAGCACAACGTCTGTTGACTTACAGATAAGGGCGTCTTTCTTTGTGTTATCGGTCTTGTTGCCGTTAGAGTCTTTTTCCTCGATACCTGTCAGCTCGATGAATGCACCTCTTGTTCCTGAGCCGTCCTCACGGGAGATAACTGTGATCTTATCTGAGCTTCCTCCACAGCTTGCGAGCATTGTGGCTGCAAGTGCAACTGATGTAAAGATCGCTGCCAGTTTTGATGTTCTTGTTTTCATGATATAAAACCTCTTTCTTACAATTGCCCTTTGGGCTTTTTGATTTGCACCTTTTCTCTCTGCACCCTGTGTGCAGGTCTTCATGTTATTTCTATTCAGGTGATATACTTATGATACATCAGCATTGTAAAATCAGTAACCGAAGTAAAGTAAAGTCATTGTAAGATGTTTGCAAAGGAATTTACACACAAAAACGGGCTTTACACTGCTATGCACAATGTAAAATCTGTTTGTATAAACAAAAAAAGTGCGTTCTCACAAGGAAAACGCACTTTGTAAAATCGGTGATATTCTATTTAAAATCAGTAGCTCTGTACAAGTACAACTGAGCCGTCTGCCTTATTATATGCGGCGCTGTAGCCATGACCGTCTTCTGTAAAGACGTAATAGTACATGAAGCCTGCGTCCTCAGTTCTGTATTCATATGAAGACACCTTGCCGTCTATCTGAGCTGTGATAGCGGCGACAGCCTTTGCAGAATCTCCGCTCTCGGCTGATGCAGTTGTTGTAGTTTCGTCAGGCTTTGAGTCTGCTGTAGTTGTGGTAGTTGTTGTAGTTTCTGTATCTGAGGCAGTTGTTGTGGTAGTTGTCGTTGTTTCTGTATCAGGTGCAGAGGTTTCGGTGGCTGGTGTTGAGCTTTCGTCAGCCGGCTGTGAGGTAGTGGTATTTGTGTCAGCAGAAACTGCACTGCTCTCGGTATCGACGAACACGCCTCCCTTACTGTCGTCATCAGCGGCAACAGCTGTTTTTGGCTTTGTAGTAGTAGTGGTCTTATTATTTGTTCCGCCAAAACCGAAGATCTTATAGCCTGCAACTATAGCAAGAATGACCACCACAAGTATACCCACTGTGATAGTGGCAGTAATTGCAAAGAGCTTCTTTCTGGAAGCGTCATCGTTATCCTCTGTATCATCATCGGAATAATCGTTTTCATCGTCAGAATAGCCGCCATTATCATAATTATCCTGATAATTCTCACAGCCGTCATTATTATCATGGCTATCAGCTATTGGTGTGGAGAAAAACTCTGTAGGCTCTTCCGGCTGTTTAGGCACGGTAAAAGCTCTTGTTTTCTCTTCATACTCCTGTGCCTCCTGCTTTGTGAACACTCTTGTTCTGTCAGCATCGTCAGCAGAGGTGAAATTCTGCTCCTCCTGCTTGCTGTCTTCCGTAACAGGTGTGCTTTCGTCTATAAGCAGGTTATGGCAATACTTACAGAGTATTGCTTCTTCGGATATTTCCTTATGGCAAAAAGGACATTCCTTTGTTTTCATTTTTACTTTCCTCCCGAATATTATCTGTTAAATATAATGATAACACAAACCATTTTAAAAATCAACAGGTTTCACCAAAATATCATCAAATTATACCATTCTTTTAAAAAAGGCTCTTTTATGGACATTATTTTTGATGTTTTCGTATGATATCGCGGTATAATTTGTTGAATAATGATATTTGTATCGTTTTTAAGCGGGGCGTAATTGTGCAAGTATACAAAGTGATAAAAAACCTATTGACAAAACAGGCATTGGGGAGTATAATAATTAAGCTGTCTGATGACGCAGACAAATGCTTCACAGAAACATCTATGAAGCTCAAGGCACACAAAGCTTGGAACTTTTCCGTGGCTGGAGACTTTTCCCCACCGTGTGCAACGTCAACTACGAGGCGTAACTCAGTTTGGTAGAGTGCTTGGTTTGGGACCAAGATGCCGCAGGTTCAAGTCCTGTCGCCTCGACCACTTTATTAAAAAAATGAAAACAAAATAAAAAGTGCTTGACAAGTGCTTGGAGATATGATATAATAGATATCGTCAGTTCGACAGATCAAGCAATACAAGCTGGTGTAGCTCAGTTGGTAGAGCAGCTGATTTGTAATCAGCAGGTCGGGGGTT
>ERZ826613.1817-NODE-1817-length-23269-cov-9.669294_pt1 | contig 23269 bp, 20 predicted proteins | sample MGYA00519925_ERZ826613 | MGnify/ENA primary metagenome ERZ826613 (study PRJEB31778, sample SAMEA3449236) | human gut metagenome | biome: human gut; feature: human-associated habitat; material: faeces | place: United Kingdom | collected 2010/2012 ... | reverse complement strand
TTTTATTATTTATTATTTCTTATTTTTTATTTTAAAAAAGAAGGGGGCGCAGGGCTTTCGCCTTGCGCCCCGTACAAATGGGTAACTGCTGGGTAGCTATATCAGCCCTTCAGGCCGGAGGATGCAACGCCCTGGACGAAGTACTTCTGCAGGGACAGGAATACGATCAGGACCGGGATCAGTGCGACAACGGAAGCCGCCATGATCAGGCCATACTCGGCAGAGTACTGGCTGATGAACATACGCAGGCCGATCTGGATGGTCTTGAGCTCGGTCTTGGTCAGGTAGATCAGGGGTCCGAGGAAGTCGTTCCACGTGTTGACGAAGGTAAAGATGACCAGCGTCGACACAGCGGGCAGAGAAAGCGGCAGCATGATGCGGGCATAGATGCCGTACTCGGACAGACCGTCGATACGGGCAGCCTCGCACAGCTCGGTGGGAACGCCCTCATAGAACTGCTTCATCATGAAAACGCCGAAGGCGCTGAACGCCTGCAGGAAGATGATGGCCAGATGGGTGTTGTTCAGGTGCCAGGAGCGCATCATCATGAACTGGGGCACCATGTAAGCCTGCCAGGGCACCGCGATGGTCGCGATGTAGCCCAGGAACAGCACGTTCTTGCCCTTGAAGTTCAGCTTGGCGAACGCATAGGCGGCGAAGGAGGAGGTCAGGACCTGCAAGATCGTGACGATGATGGTCAGGAACGCGGTGTTCTTAACGAAGGTCAGCAGGGGGATCTTCGTCCAGATGTCCACATAGTTCTGCGGGCGCGGGTTCGAGGGAATCCACTCAATGGGGAACGTAAAGACGTCCTTGTTCAGCTTGAAGGATGCGGAGAGCATCCACAGGAACGGGATGAGCATCAGGGCGGCCACGACGATGAGCAGTGCGTAGATCAGCACGCGGCTGACAACATGCTGCGCCTTCATGGAGCCTGTCTTTTTCTTAACTGCGGTAGTAGCCATGTGTGTTTCCTCCTTCCCTTAGTCGTTGCTGGACGAGCCCTTGAACTGGATGATGGTGACAAACAGCACCAGCACAAACAGCACCATGGACACGGCACTTGCGTAGCCGTACTTCGGCGTGTTGACGAAGGCTACGTTGTAGATGTAGTAAACAAGGGTCATGGTCGCATTGCCGGGGCCGCCCTGGGTGATCATGTACATCTGGTCATACACCTTGAAGGAGGCGATGGTCAGCATGATGATAACGAAGAAGGTGGTGGGCTTCAGCTGCGGCAGGGTTACATTCCAGAAGATCTGCCACTTGCTGGCACCGTCCAGCTCGGCAGCCTCCTCCAGCTCGGGGTTGGTGCCCTGCAGACCGGCCAGGTAGATGACCATGTAATAGCCCATGTTCTTCCAGACGCTGAACAGGATGACCGTGAGCATAGCGGTGTCCTTACCGGCGGCCCACTTGGGCAGGTTCTCCACGCCAAGGGTTGCGAGGATCTGGTTGACCGGGCCCATGGAGGGGCTGAAGATCATGTTCCAGACCGCAGCAACGGCGACCAGAGAAGCAACGTAGGGGAAGAACGAAACGGTACGGAAGAAGTTGCGGAACTTGACCTTCTGGTTCAGCAGCATGGCCAGACCAAGGCTGCACACCAGCGTCAGCGGCACCGTGCCGATGGCGTAAACCAGCGTATTGACAAAAGCAGCCTTGAAAGTTTTGTCGCTCAACAGGGCAACAAAGTTGCTGATGCCGGTGAACTCAACGGGATGGACACCATCCCAGTTGCAGAACGAAAGCCCGATAGCGAAGATCATGGGCACCAGCGTAAAGATGCAGAAGCCGATGAAGTTCGGTGCAATGAAGCTGTAGGCAACCAGACTGTCGCGGAGAGATTTGCTCATGCCGCGCTTCGGTTTTGCCTGCACAGCCTGCGTGGTTTCAGCCATGGGTCATACCTCCTCGGTGTTTTGGCAATAAGTAAGGGGCAGGCGCGCCCGCCCGCCCCTTTTGGAAGGAAAAGGAAAACTTATGAAAAAGAAGTCAGGGAATCGTTTGGGAATCAGCCGAGGAGAGCCTGGACCTGCTCGTTCATGTTGGCGATGCCCTCGTCAACCGTCTCGCTCTCGGTCATGATGGCGTCATGCTCGGTGTTCAGGATGGTCTCGATCTCGGAAGCCTTGTCAGACAGAGGCATCTCGAGGTAGATGGCGGTGGTGTTCAGAGCCTCCAGAGAAGCGTCGTCAGAGGGGAAGCCATCGGTAGAGGAGATGATCTTGTTGGTCTCGTCGCTGGCAACGGCGGGGAAGGTGCCGACGGCAGCAACGCACTTGGCGCCGTCCTCAGAAGCGCACCAGTTGACGAAGTCCAGAGCAGCCTCTTTCTTCTCGGAGTTAGCGTTGACGGCCAGGCTGGTCACAGTGCCCAGAGTGGAACCGGCAGGTGCGCCGTCCGGATGAGGATACTTGACGATGCCGAAGTTGACGGGCTGGACACCGTTGGAGGCAGCCTCCGCATTGTACTTCTGCAGGGTAGCGATGAACCAGGAGCCCATGTTGCACATAGCCGCCTGGCCGTTCTCAAAGGCACCGGAGTAATGCAGGCCGGAGGTCTTTTGCTCGCCGTAGTTGGGGATAACGCCGTCAGCCTGCTCGGACAGGACCTGCTCGTAGTAAGGCTTCAGGAAGTCGTAGTTGCCGTCGATAACGGTGTGCTGGCCGTCCAGGATGCCGAACAGCGTGGTGGTAGAACGCCAGGTGTGGTAGATGTTGCCGTAGACACCGGCCTTTTCATTGACCTCGCGGATCTTGGCGTCGAAGTCCGCCATCGTCATATCGTTGGTGGGGTACTCGACACCGGCCTGATCGAAGATGTCCTTGTTGTAGTAGACGACCCAGAAGTCAGAGCGGAACGGGACAGCGTAATAGTTGCCGTCCTGGGCAGTCAGCTGCTCCAGAACGCCGTTGAACTTGCTCTCGTCAGTGGTCAGCTTGCCGCTCAGGGGCTCGAGCATGCCGAGGTTGATCAGGTTGGAGTAGCCGGGGATGTCCTTGATGGACAGAACGTCCAGCTCACCGTTGCCGCCAGCCAGCTGGGTAGCCAGCTGGGTCATGTAATCGGTGGAGCCCAGGTCGGTCATCTCGATGGTGACGTTGGGGTGGCTCTCCATATAGCCGTCAGCCAGAGCCTGCCAGTAAGCAGTGGAGTCCTTATCCCACAGGGCCCAGTTCAGGGTGACAGCCTCGTCGCCGGAGCCGGTGCTCTCGGCAGTGGCCTCGGTGGAAGAAGCGGTGCTCTCCGCGGTGGAAACGGTGTCAGCGGTAGAGTCGCCGGAACCGCCGCAGGCGGCCAGGCTCAGGGCCATGGTACCTGCCAGGCCGAGAGCAGCAATTCTCTGCATTTTACGCATAATGTTTCTCCTCCTAATAAGAAAACATTTTTCGGGATCCAGGCTTGTTCCCTCATGGGGGCCTGTCCCTTTCGTTGCCATTATAATACATCATCTTCCCGTCGAAATGGATGGTTTTTTTGGGGTTCGGTTTGCAAATTTTACGGCAGTTCCCCAATCGCGACGGAAAAACCTGTACTTTTTTAAGAAACCTGCAATATTTATCTTTCCCTACAGTTCTCCCTGTCTGTGCATGCGTCGTTTTGTCTGTTTTGTACATTTTTGCGCTTGACACGCCTATTATAATAAGGTATCTTTTTATAAACGGCGGTGTGTTTTCTTCCCCGCTTTCCTGCATGATCTGCATTTTTATTTACATATTTACATAGAGGAGCCTTCATGGACAAGCTGAAATTCCGCCGCAGCGGTATCCAGGCACGGGTGCTGGCGCTTACGATGTTTTTTACGCTAGGCGCATCCCTAGTCATCGCTGCCAGCAATATGCACCAGATGACCGCCGAGTGGGAGCGCACGACGATCCTGAACGCCGAGTATGCCCTGCAGACCGCGGCATCGGCCATCCGCCGGGATGTGGATGAGATCGACGACCTGGCCGGCTGGTGCGCCTACAACCCCGGCATGCGCACCTACCTGCTGACCGGCGACACCGCCAGCAACCAGGCGCTGTCGATGTACCCGACATTGACCGCCAAGTTCAACTCGATGCGCACGATGGCCTACATCCAGCGCTTTCTGCTCATCAACGCCTCGGGGCGGCAGATGATGTTCGGCACGGCGGCCACCAGTGCCGTGACCCTGACGCCGGATATACTGCAGCGCATTCCCGGTTACGATTCGCCCAATACCGGATGGGACTGCATTCTCCGCGACCCGCTGGCCCTGAACTCCCAGGCTGCCAACACGATCCCCGTCACCCACACCCTGACCCTGCCCGGTACAGACCGCACAGCCCATGTCTGTATCTTTGTCTCCCCTTCCCTGATCCTTTCCCCGCTGCGCAGCTTCACCCTGGCCGACGGCGGACAGCTGTATTGGGAAATGGGCGAAAACCTCTACACGATCAATGGCAGCCTGCTGTCCGCGCTGAACGGCTCCATCGCCGACTTTGACGATGCCGTCCCGCTGGACAGCAACACGCTCGACCCGAACACCGAGGTCTACACACGCGGGTCCGGCAGCAGCGCACAGCTTGTTGTGCGGTATCCCATCGGCATCCATGAGCTGTACCTGATCGAGGTGCTGCCCAACGGCCCGACACAGCGGCAGATCACCTTCGTGTCGGTGCCGCTCCTCATCAGCCTGACAGCCATCCTGCTGCTGGGCTGCTCACTGGCGTTCCTGCTGCACCGGATGATCGCCCACCCGATCTCGGCGCTGCAGAGCCGCATTGAAAAAATCAGCGGCGGCGATTTCTCTGCCGACCCGGATATTGAGTGGGACAACGAGCTGGGCGACATCGGCCGCGGCATCAACAGCATGTCGGCCGGCGTCACTGCGCTGATGGAACACCGCCTCGAGGACGAAAAGCAGAAGCAGGACCTCGAATACCGGATGCTGCAAAACCAGATCAACCCGCACTTCATTTATAATACGCTCAACAGCATCAAGTGGATGGCGACCATCCAGCACGCCCCCGGCATCGCCGAGATGGTCATGGCGCTGTCCCGTCTGCTCAAGAGCATTTCCAAGAGCAATGAGCGCCTTGTGCCGCTGTATGAGGAGTTCGCCCTGCTGAACGACTATTTCACGATCCAGCAGTACCGCTACGGCGGCACGATCACGCTGGACGTCAGCTATATCGAGGATGAGTCGCTGAACCACAGCTGCCTGATCCCGCGGTTCACTTTGCAGCCCCTCGTCGAGAACGCGATCTTCCACGGCATTGAGCCGAAGGGCAGTGCCGGGGAGGTCACACTGCGGGTCGAGCGCGACACTGCGAACGGCGATGTGCTCATCCACCTGACGGACGACGGCGTCGGCATGACGCCGGAGCAGGCCGCAAAGGCCCTGCAGGAGCCCGGCCCCGAGGAAGCCGCCGCCAAATACCGCCATGTGGGCATGTGGAATGTCCACAAGCGGCTGCAATACAGCTTTGGCGAGGCCTACGGCCTGAGCATTGAGAGCGAGCCCGACATCGGCACAACGGTAACAATCCGTCTGCCGGGCCCGGACAGCCAAAAATAAAGGGGGTTTTCTTGTGACCAGAGTCTTGCTTGTAGACGATGAGCCGCTGGTCCTGATCGGTATGCAGGGCATGCTGAACTGGGCCGCGCTGGGCTATGAGGTCGTCGGCACCGCCCGCAACGGTGCCGAGGCGCTCAGGGCCGTTCAGGAGAAGCAGCCGGACATCGTGGTTTCCGACATCCGTATGCCGGTCATGGACGGCTTTGCGCTTGCGGAAGCCTGCCATAAGGACGGCTCCGCCCTGCCGGCCTTCATCATGCTGACGAGCTATGAGGAGTTCGACTATGTCAAACGCAGCATGCGTCTGGGCGTTGTGGACTACCTTGTCAAGATCGATCTGACCGCCGACAGCCTGACCGCAGCGCTGGAGCACGCCCGCGCCACTGCCGAAAAAGAAAAAAAGCTGCGGATGCCATCCCCTGCCCCGGTCAGCCTCGACACCTTCCGGGACCGGTTGTTTCTGCAGCTGTACGGCGGGCTGTTCACGGATCGCGCCGTGTTTGACCGACTGTGTGCCGAGCTGGGCGTTGCCTTCAAAGCGCCGCGGCATATTGTGGCGGTGGGCAGCCTGCAAACGCCCGACCTGCCCACAAGCCAGCTTGTGACGCTGAGCACCGGCGTGACCCGCATGGCCGCCGAAACGATGCCCAAGTACCGCCCCTGCCGCGTGACCGCCATGGATCTGCGGCATTTCTCGGTGCTGCTGCCGCTGGAAGCGGACGAGGACCCCGAGGCTGTACTGGCTCCGATCCTGAAAACCGCCGGGCAGATTTTGTACAACTATTTCAGCACTGCCATTTACTGGGCGGTGGGCCGCCCGGTGAACGACATTTTAAAGATCAGCGAGAGCCAGCACGACGCCTTTGCCGCGCTGCCGCTGCTGCATGAGGGCGAGCCGGTGGCCTTCTACCATGAAAGCCCCAACACCCAGCTGGATCACCGCGCGCAGGTCGTCGGGCAGGTGCAGCAGTACATCCGCGATCATCTGTCCGAGCGGCTGACGCTGAACGATGTAGCTGCCGTCTTTAATTTCAGCCCGAACTATTTAAGCCAGCTTTTTGCACAAAACAGCGAGAGTGGTTTTGTGGAGTTTGTCACTGCCACCCGCATCACCGCTGCGAAGGAACTGATGGCCTCCACCGACCTGAAGGTCTACGAGATCAGCGACAAGGTCGGCTTTGACAGCGCTTTCTATTTCAGTAAGGTGTTCAAAAAGCTCGAGGGCGTCAGCCCCCGGGAGTACATGCAGAGAATGAAGGTATCGTATGTTGACGCAAAAGATGAAGCAACCGTTTAAGACCGCACAGCCGGTCCTGTTCCCGCCGCTGGCGGACCGCGCCGCGTGGGAGAGCCTGCCCGGCGCCGCCCGCTGGGCCGCTGCCGGGCAGGCCGCGCTGGAGCACGCCCAAACCGCGCCGGAGCTGCCGCTCTCGCTGTGGCTGCAATTCACCCGCAGCGGGGACCGCGCCAAGTGGGAGCACGCCTACTTTGCCCGCCGCCGCACGCTCTGCGCGCTGGCCATGGCCGAGGCCGTGACGAACCGCGGCACCTATCTGCCCGCGCTGGCCGACCTGGCCTGGCGCATCTGTGAGGAGAGCGCCTGGCAGCTGCCCGCCCACAACAGCTATATCCGCGACACGCCGCAGCTGCCGCTGCCCGACGTGACCCGGCCCATTGTAGACCTGTTCGCCGCCGAGACCGGCGCACTGATCGCCACCGTCTGCGGCCTGCTGGGCGAGGCGCTCGACGCCTACGCCCCCGGGCTGGCCGCGCGGCTCAGGGGCGAGGTCGAGCGCCGCGTCCTGACGCCCTACCGCACCGCGCACTTCTGGTGGATGGGCAACGGCGACGAGCCGATGTGCAACTGGACGCCCTGGTGTACCCAGAACGTACTGCTGGCCGCCGCCCAGTGCGCCCCTGCCGAGGATCTGCCCGCCTATGTGCAGCAGGCCGCCTACAGCATCGACTGCTTTTTGAAGGACTACGGTGACGACGGCTGCTGCAGCGAGGGCGCACAGTATTACCGCCACGCCGCGCTGACGATGTTCAACGCGCTGGACCTGCTGTGCAAAATGGCCCCCGGCGTCTTTGACGACGTCTGGGCCGAGCCGAAGATCAGGAACATGGCCGAGTACATCGTCAACATGCACATTGCCGGGCCGTATTACCTGAACTTTGCCGACTGCAGCCCGCTGGCCGGGGCCCGCGGTGTGCGGGAGTACCTGTTCGGCAAACGGGTGGGCAGCCTACCGCTGATGACGCTGGCCGCCCGCGACTGGGCCGCCGTGCTGGCCGCGGACCCCGACCCGGACCGTCTGCACCACCCCGACGACAGCGAGGGCATCAACCTGTTCTACCACATCCAGGCCGCAATGGCCGAGCGCGAGGTCACCGACTTTGCCGAAACCGCCGCTCCCGCCGCTCCGCACGATGTCTGGTATCCCAGCGTCGGCATTCTCGTCAGCCGCCGCGGTGCCTATGCACTGGGCGGCAAGGCCGGCAGCAACGCCGACAGCCACAACCACAACGATGTGGGCAGCGTGACGCTCTACAGGGACGGCAGACCGCTGCTGATCGACGTCGGCGTGGAGACCTACAGCAAAAAGACGTTCAGCCCCCAGCGGTATGAGATCTGGACGATGCAGTCCGGCTGGCACAACCTGCCCCAGTTCGACCCGGACGGTGCCAAATACGACCAGCAGCCCGGCGCCGCGTTTGCCGCCGCAGACGTCACTGTGACCGACGCGCTGGACGGCCTTGCGATGGACCTTGCCCCCGCCTACGGCAGTGTGCCGGGGCTGGGCCGTTACCGCCGCAGCGTACACCTGACCGATACCGGCCTGACCTTGCACGATGAGACCGACTACCCGGGCACCGTGGCCCTGACGCTGATGAGCGTCGAGAAGCCCACCGTGGACGGTGATACCGTCGCGTTCGGTGCGCTGGCCGCAGCCGCCGTGACCGGTGCGGACAAAATCGTGACCGAGGCCGTGCCCATCGCCGACCCCCGCCTGCGCCAGGCCTGGCCCGGCACGCTCTACCGCACACGCATTTACTTTACCCAACAGCTTTCCCTTGTGATAGAATAAAAGGAGACAAAATAAAATGGAACTCATCAAGCTCAAGCTCCTCGACACCGACGGCATGACGCTGCTGACGGCCCCCGCCGCCGGGCAGGTCAGCCTTGTTTACATGAACGCCTACAAGCCCGGTGACCGTGTCTCGCTGGAGATCGGCACGCCCGGCCAGTATGTGGTCATCCAGTTTGAGGACACAATGGCCCCGGCCCTCGTCTACGTCGTCAAGCGCGAGATCAACTTCCACATCCCGTTCGGTGAGCAGGCCATCACCTACAGCCCCAAGAGCTTTGCCGGTGCCTGCCACATCATCCGCGCCCGCTTTGCCACCCCGGAGGAGATCGCCGCGCGCCGCAACCTGGCCTACAACCCCTATGACGAGCACGGCGACACCGGCTTCTTCCCCCATGCCCATGCCAACGTTGAGACCCGCGGCGAGGCTGTCTTTGCGGCCCGCAACGCCATCGACGGCATTTACGAGAACGACGCCCACGGCATCTGGCCCTACCAGAGCTGGGGCATCAACCGCGACCCCAACGCCGCACTCACGCTGGACTTTGGCCGCCCGGTCAGCATCGACGAGCTGCGCCTGACCTTGCGCGCCGACTTCCCGCATGACGCCTGGTGGACCCAGGCCACCGTGGAATTTGACGACGGCAGCCGCGAGGTGCTGGAGCTGAAGAAGTCCGCCGCCCCGCAGTGCTTTGCCATCGCCCCGCGCACGGTCAAGAGCCTGAAGCTGTTTGAGCTCATCAAGGCCGAGGACCCGTCCCCCTTCCCCGCCCTGACCCAGATCGAGGCCTGGGGCGTCGAAGCGTAACATCTTTTATAACCGCACCAACAGCAAAGCCCCCGTCCGTTGCCGGACGGGGGCTTTGCTCTATAAAAATATACAAAAAACAAAAAGGGCCTCCGGCTTAAACCGGAGGTCCTTTTGGTCGGAGTGACGGGATTCGAACCCACGGCCTCTTGGTCCCGAACCAAGCGCGCTACCAACTGCGCTACACCCCGTAAAGAAAAACCGCAGCAGCTGGGCTGCTGCGGTGTGGTTGGGGATGAGAGGATCGAACTCCCACGGGCGGAGTCAGAGTCCGCTGCACTACCATTATGCGAATCCCCATCGGGTTTGTGTCTTGGGCGTCTGCCCTCAACGCTCATATATTATAGCGTGCCCGATGGGATTTGTCAACGCTTTTTTTGAAAAAACTTCAATTTTTTCTCCAAAATTTTCAGTTTTTCAGAATTCATCGCTGCTGCGTCAATCGTTTTCTGTTATCCGGTGCAGGTGGATCAGCTTAACAGCCGGCGGCACTTTTATTCCTTGGGCCAATACCGCATGTCCGACACGGTGTACACCGTAATGAAGGCCTGCGGGTCCTCGCGGTTCATGTAGCTCATCAGCTTCTGGTATTCGGCCTTGTCCACAATCGTGATGATCTCGCGGCGCTTCTGCATATTGTACGCGCCGTAGGATTCATACACCGTCGCGCCGCTGTGCAGGTCCTCAATGATGAACCGGCGCAGTTCTTCTTCCTTCCCGGTGATGATGCAGACGCGGCGCTTGATGTTGTGGTCAAAGATAAAGTGGTCGAGCACAAGCCCGTTAAAATAGGTACCCAGCACGCTTAAAACCACGGTCTTTTTGTCGTAGACCAGCGCGGCGGAGAGCGCCACACACATGCCGGACAGCGACATGGCCTTGCCCAGGTCCATGTGCAGGTATTTGTTCATGATCTTGGCAACGATGTCCAGCCCGCCCGACGAGGCGTTGCGGTTGAACAGGATGCTCAGCCCCACGCTGACGACGAGGATGTAGCACAGCACGTCCAGCTCCTGGCTGTCGGTCAGGGAGCCGAGGTTCGGGAAGAGCCGCTCGAACAGGCCGATAAACGCCGGGAGCAGGATGCTGGTGTAGACCGTCTTGGCACCGAACTCCCGCCCGCAGGTCAGAAACCCGATGACGAGCAGCACGACATTCAAAATCATCGTGATGGCTGACAACGGCAGCGGCACAAAGTTTGCCAGCACGATACCCAGACCTGAGATGCTACTGACCGAGGCATGGCTGGGCACAAGGAAGAAGTAGACCGCCGCCGCAATGATGGCCACGGCTCCGGTCAGGATGGCAAGTTCCCGCACCGCCGCAGCAGTGGGCACAGCTTTTTTGTTCATCGGCAGACCCTCACGATTCCTTGATGCGCTTGCCGCGGCGCATTTTTCTAAACGTTGTCATTTTTGTTTCCTCTTTCTTAGTAATATCGTACCACAAGACGGCACAGAGCACCTGCCGCGTCTTGCAGCCGAAGCTTTTTACTCTCTTATTGTAGCACACCCCCTTTAAAAAGAAAAATAAAATTTTCACTTCAAACTGTGCCGTTTGTTCCAACACCGGCGGCGTTTTTTTCGGCGGCGGGCGGGGTTGTTATCCGGCGCACATTTCTGCCGGAGCGGGGCGGCGGGGGTTGGAATCCATGGCACAGTTTTCTACAGGCTGTATTGTTATCGGCGGCACAGTTTGCCTGGCAGCCTCTTTTATACAGGTTGTTATCCTGCACACAATTCCGGGGAGCCGGCGTTGGAATCCCCCGCACAGTTTACGGCGGGCGGGGTTGTTATCGGCAGCACAATTTCGGTGCGGTGTGCATCGCGGGGCAAAAAAATGGTTGTTATCGGGCGCACAATTCGGACTTTTTTCTGCGGGCGGCAGGTTGTTATCCACAGCACAATTTGCGCGGTGGGTAAAATTCGGCTATTGTTATCGGCAGCACATTTCGGAATTTTGTCTGCTTTCCAAACGTGTCCGGACCGGGTTGTTATCCAGCGCACATTTCCGGCAGTGGGGTTGTTATCGGGCGCACAGTTTCCAAACTGTAGAATTTTGGCGGCTGTTGTTATCGACGGCACATTTCTGAAAAAATCCACCGTACAGCGCACAGCCGGTATTGTTATTCACGGCACAGTTCGTTTTTTCCGGGGCAGAGCGGTTGTTATCCGGCGCACAATTCGCAAAAATCCGTTTTTTTGCGGCGCGTCCTGCCGTGGGTTGTTAGTCTGCGCACAGTTTGCCCTGCAGGGGCCGGGGTTGTTATCGACGGCACAATACAAGGATTTTTCAGCACGGGTTGTTATTCAGCGCACATTTCCCCGCGGCAGGATTTTTCCATCCGCCCTGTTGGAATGCTGCGCACATTTCTCACTTTTCCTTTTTTCGCGCCCGGGGTTGTTATACTCGACACTTTTTAAAAATCCCACAAAATTTTCTTTGCCGCCATTTTCCTGCAAAAAAACTTTTTTACTGTTGTTACGCTTCGCACATTGTTGCGTTTTACACATTTGTGTTGGAATGCTGCGCACAGCACCGTTGTAACACGGCGCACATTTGTGTTGGAATATTCGACATAGCTATACTACTTTTCTAAATATATATAAATAGGGCTAAAAATCCCAAAACAAAAGAACACGGGATTTTGTGCGGCGCGGAGAAAATGTGCTGAATGTTACAATAATTGACACAGCGCGCACAATCTGCTATGATACGTTTAACGTGTTGTAAAGATGAGGTTTTGCAAATGACACCCCAAAGTACGTTGAAAACGACCCCAAAAGCCAACCATAACAAAAAGCAGGGGTCGAAGTCTGCCAAGGCGTCGCCTTCGACCCTTGTTGCTACCTATAGCGGGCGCGGCAATCAGACGATTGTCCGCAAATCCAACGACCTGATCCAGAACGCAATGTACAGCCTTTCGCTGAGCCAGCAAAAGCTGATGCTGCACATTTTCGCGATGATCAAGCCGTCGGACACCGAGCTGCCCCGGTACGAGATGTCGATCTACGAGTTTTTGAAGCTCTGCGGCGTTGACCCGCACAACGGCTCGATGTACAAACAGGTCAAGAAAAACATTGAGGACATCGCCAACGCCAAGGTCCAGTGGATCCGCCTGGCGGGCACCCAGAAAATCACGATGTTCCGTTGGCTTTCCAGCGCGACCATCGACGAGGGCACCGGCAAGATCGTGCTGACGCTCGACCAGTCTCTCAAGCCGCACCTGATCCAGCTAAAAGAGTTCTACACAACGATGAATATCACCTATACGCTCCCGATGAAGAGCCAGTATAGTCTGAAAATTTATGAGCTGTGCAAGAGCTACCAGAACCTGTACATCACCAAAAAAGAGAAGGGCGAACCGCTGGTCTGGAACATTGAGACGCTGAAAAAGCAGGTGGACTGCAATGCGGCCAACTGGGCCCACGTGCGCCGCACCGTGCTGGACAAGGCAAAGAGCGAGATCAACGGCCACACCGACATCTATTTTGACTATGAGGTCTACGAAAAAGATCGTCAGCGCGTCATTGCGATTGCCGTCACCATTGAGCCGGTGGACAAGCAGGTCGCCGATGACAAGCTGAACGAGATCACAAAATCCATGTCCAACCGGGTCCGCAGCAAGAAGGGCAAGCTGACCCTGGCCGAGACCGGCACGCTGGACGACGACCCGAACGTGCTGACGCTCGAGTATGTCTCGGTGCCCGAGACGACGATCCCCTATTCCTACGGTGCTACGCCGGAATTGCTGCGCCAGGAGCTGGAGATCAAGGCAGAGCCAGACAAGCTGATCCGCGAGCTGACGGCGGACGAGATGGACGCCGTGCGCACGATCATCGATGCTATGGTAAAAATGGCCGGCACACCGCGCGGCAATGATAAGATGATCGACGGCGGCAACGCGACGTTCTTCCAGACGATGAACAACGTCATTGACAACTGCGGCGGTCTGCGCCGCTGGTTCGAGGGTGTCGCCACCCGCTACGCCGCCAAGGTCATCCCGGTGGCACGCACCAAGAGCGCTCCCCTGCCCTACCTGTCCCGCGCAATTTTGGAGGACCTGGAAAATTATCGTATCTACGTCACCGGCGGTATGCCGGAGGAGGTGGAGGACGACTACGGCGCACCCGAGACGCCGGACATCGTCGAGACCACCGACTTTGTGGAGACCGACGCCGAGCCGGTCAACCAGCTGGTGCCGGAGGATGCCGCGACGAAGAAAGAGGTCACGGCGGCGCTGCTGCGCTACATTGACCGCGACGCGCTCTCGGCCCGGCTGACCACCGGCCAGATGGAGGCATTCGAGGATATTTTGCAGATGGCGGCCTATTTTTGCCGTCGCAACGTCAAAGGCAAGGACGACGGCATGATGGAGGGCAAGGCCAACATGCAGTTTTTGGACGCTTTGAACAAGGTCATTGCCCGGTATGAGAGCCTGACCCCGCTGTTTGAGGCGATGTCGGTCATGATGGACTACGACACCTACTGGAAGGACCTAATGAAGAACCCCAGAATCAAAAATCCGAAGCTCGTCTTTCAGTCTGAGGTCGAAAAGGCCCTGCTGATGCCGTCCGCCATCATCGGCGAATACACCGCCCGCAAGGCCCAGAGCGACACCGGCCACACGCTGCACCGGGAATACAACTGGACGAAGGCCTTTGACGAAGAATAAGACGAAAAAGCGGAATTTTTGAAAATGTGCCCTGAATAACAACAGCCCCGGGATTTTCCAAAGCAGAAAATCCCGGGGCTTTGCTGTCTGTATATTTATTCGTGCGTATAAATATTCACAACCGTTTAACAACCGGCGCGGTGCGGGCGGATACAGCGCGTGCCCTTATCGTTTGCGCCAGACGCTGTAGGGGGCGGCGTCCCCGATGCCCCGTGGCCGTTTGCGGCAGTGACGAGTGTCACCTGGGCAAATTTCCGCATCGCTCGATCTGCCCGCAGACGCGCCTAGCAGCCCCTCACAGCCGCCTCAATCGCGGCCTTATCCAACCCTTCCCCAATCACGATCAGCACCTCCTGACCGCTGGGAATGGGCTGTACGGTTATGGCGTCGCGGGCGGCGTTCAGTTCGACCCAGCCGCCGCCGTCGGGGATAAACCCCTTGACGCGCAGCACATGGCCGTATTTCGCGTCGTGCAGGAGCGTCTGCGCGGCCTGCCGGACCTGCGCGACACTGCGCCCGGCCTCGAGGAAATACAGCGAGGTAAACGCCTTGTGCTCGTCAAAATGCAGCTTGACGTAGCTTGTCTGCCGCCAGCCGCAGCGATCCACGCGGGCAAAATCAGCGGGTGTCAGCGCGTTCCAGTCCCGGCACAGTACATCGTCCGCGCCAAAGCGGCGGGCACAATGGCAGCCGGCCAGTGCGCGGTTCAGGTGGTCGATGACCGCCTCCGCCTCGCCGGGCACGGCCAGCTGCGTGCGGCTCATGACGACAAGCCCGGCACTGGCGGCCTCAGAGGCCAGCAGGTAGTCGGCCTGCGGGGAAAGCTCGTTTTCCAGCTTGGCGTCCACAATGGCAATGACGCTGCCCAGCGTATACCAGCGGTCCAGCGGCTCGTCCCGCAGAATGTCGTAGAACTCGTCCACGTCAAAGATGCCGCTCGGCTCAATGACGACCCGGTCGAAGCCGCGCATTGCCATTGAGATCAGCTTGGTGCGCATCCGGCGCTGGTGGGTGTCGCAGTCACAGCCGCCGCTGATCGTCTCTATGTCGCAGTGCTCCCCGATCAGGTCCTGCAGCAGCATGGCATCGACGTTCACCGCGCCGAAGTCGTTTTCCAGAATGCAGACGCTGTGCCCCTGCGCGACGAGATACTGCACGTAGCGGCGCAGGAACGTCGTCTTGCCGGAACCGAGAAACCCAGTGATCAAATCGACCTGTACCATCTTACTCCTCCTTCGGGCAGGTCATGCCCCGCTGGCGACCAATGGCCGCCCCTACACACACGCAGTAAGGCAAGAATGCAATTTTTTTGACGGTCTGACTTTATTCGTGAATTTCCAAAGGAAGATTGTCAGGGTCGGAAAAGAATGTCATTTTTTTGCCTGTGTAAGCATCGACTCGGATCGGCTCGGTTAGGATGCCCTTTTTATTCAATTCTCTTACGGTATCATCGACAGAGTCTACAGCAAAGGCAAGATGCCGGAGGCCGTAAGCCTCTGGATAACTGGGGCGTTTCGGGCAATTTTTAATGATAAAAAGTTCTAATTCCATCCCATCGAGTTGAAGATCGATTTTGTAATCATCGCGTTCCGGTCTGTAATTTTCTCGAATGACAGAAAAGCCTAACAGATCCACATAAAAGCGCCTTGATTTCTCATAGTTGCTCCCGATAATGGCAATGTGATGAACTTTTTTCAAATTCATGGCGTATTTACCTCTCCCCTGTCTGCTGTGCGGCACCCTGCAAATAAAAAACGTACCCGAACCCTTTTCCGTAAAGAATTGGGTTCGAGTACGAACTGTCTGGTGGAGGATGGGGGACTCGAACCCTCGACCTCTGCGATGTGAACGCAGCGCTCTAACCAGCTGAGCTAATCATCCGTATGCGATTGACAAATGATAGTATACAGGATTTGCCCGGATTTGTCAAGCGCAAATTTTCAATTGTTTTGTTGTTGTCCTCCTCTCCCCCCTGCCCGCAAAAAGACCCCGCCTCACGGCGCGAGAGACGCGCTGTGAGGCGGGGCTTGCAGTTGAGAGGAAAAGAGATTACCTGCTCAGCTCATCGGCCAGAGCGGCGAGCTGGGCCTCGCTGGCGGCATTCAGCGCGCCGCGGACCGTGACGGTGGTGGCAGCGTAGGTCAGGTTCTTGCTGCCCTCAAGCATTTTGGTCATGACCTTGGCGGCCATCGGTGCCCAGGAGCCGTTCTCAATAAAGGCCACCGTGCGGTTCTGGTAGTTGCGCTCGGTCAGGTGATGGATGAACTCCTTCATGAAGGGGAATACATCGGCGTTGTAGGTAGGCGTGGCCAGTACCAGCTTGCTGAAGCGGAATGCCTGCGCGACGGCCTCGGCCATATCGCAGCGGGCCAGGTCCATGGCAACCGTCTCCACGCCCTTCTCGCGCAGGGCCTCGGCCAGGCGGTTGGCAGCCTCGGCAGTGTGGCCGTAGATGCTGCTGTAGGCGACGAGCACACCCTCGGTCTCGGGGCGGTAGGCACTCCAGGCGTCGTAGGCGGCCAGCACATCGCCCAGCTGCTCCTTGTGCAGCACGGGACCGTGCAGGCTGCAGACGGTCTCAATGTCCAGTGCGGCGGCCTTTTTCAGCACGGCCTGCACCTGCACGCCGTATTTGCCGACGATGCCGATGAAGTAGCGGCGGGCCTCGGGCAGCCACGGCTCCTCCACGTCGAGTGCGCCGAACTTGCCGAACGCATCGGCGCTGAACAGGACCTTGTCTGCATCGTCATAGGTCATGATGACCTCGGGCCAGTGGACCATCGGCGCGGTGACAAAGTGCAGCGTGTGGGTACCCAGCGGCAGGGTGTCCCCCTCCTTGACGACGACGCGGCGGTCCGCGTAGTCGGTGCCGAAATAGGCCTTCATCATGTTGAACGCCTGGGCGGACGCGACGATGGTCGTGCCGGGGTACGCCTGCGCGAACGCGGCGACGGAGCCGGAATGGTCAGGCTCCATGTGCTGCACGACCAAGTAGTCGGGCGTGCGCTCGCCCAATGCGGCGGCGATCTTGGTGATCCACTCGTCGGTAAAATGGGCATCGACGCTGTCCATGACGGCGACCTTGTCGTCGCAGATCAGGTACGAGTTGTACGCCATGCCGTTGGGCACGTCGTACTGGCCCTCAAACAGGTCAACAAGGTGGTCGTTGACGCCGACATACAAAATATCTTTGGTGATTTCCATACGTGTAAACCTCCCGAAAAATAGCAGAGTTGTTATTCTGGACACAGTATAGCATAGTTTTAGGAATTTGTCTCGGTTTTTTCAAAAATAGTTTGATAAAATTTTTAAATACAGTTGATAGGTAGGGGCCGCACATGTGCGGCCCGCAGCTTTCCGGGGAAATGGAGTTCGCCTTATACGCTGAGGGCCGGGCATGCCCGGCCCCTACATGGCGGCAGGAGTGCGGTGTTATCGCTGCCGCCCGTGCAGCGTGGCGGCTGCCGTCAGGTTCTGCGGAGGGGTCAAGACCCCTCCCTACAGAGCCGGAGGAAAGCGCGGGTAAAACAAAAAGCTCCCCGCCGATTCTTGGCGGGGAGCACAGGGATGTTTACCTGAAAATTATACGCGCGTTTTCAGAACCTCGTGCGCGGGCACGGGGGCGTCGATGGGACGGGGCGTGCCCTCGACCCACTGGATCGCCTTCTTGGGGCACTTGCTGACGCAGGTGCCGCAGCCGTTGCACTTGGTATAGTCGATGACAGCGACGTTGTCCTTCAGGAAGATCGCCTGGTTCGGGCAGTTGCGCACGCAGAGGCCGCAGGCAATGCAGCCCACCTTACAGGTCTTGTTGACCAGCGCGCCCTTGTCCTTGTTGGAGCACTTGACCGCGGGCTGCGGGGCAATGGGCTTCATCTGGATGACGTGGCGCGGGCAGGTCACGGTGCAGGCCGTGCAGCCGGTGCACTTTTTGCGGTCCACGACGGCCACGCCGTTGATGATGTGGATGGCGTCAAACTTGCACGCGCGGGTGCAGTCGCCCAGACCCAGGCAGCCATAGGCGCAGGCGCTGGGGCCGCCCGCAATGGAGGCCGCAGCAGCGCAGGTCTGGATGCCCTGGTAGTCAAACCGCTTGCCGCAGTTCTCGCCGCCCGCACAGATGACGGTGGCGCGCAGGCTGGGGCGGTCGTCGGTGGCATTGCCCATGATGGTGTTGATAGCGTCGGCAGTCTTGTCGCCGCCCGGGGCACACTTGAAGGTGGGGGCACCGTTCTCCACGATGGCCTTGGCGTAGTCGGCACAGCCGGCGTAGCCGCAGCCGCCGCAGTTGGCGCCGGCCAGACATTCCGTGATCTGCGCGATGCGCGGGTCCTCATACACAGCCATGAACTTGGAGGCCAGCACAAGGATCACGCCGCCGGCCAGGCCCAGCACCACCACGACAACGATAGCAAATACGATCGGGTTCATTCTCTCCATTCCCCTTTCTTAGAATATCGCTTTGATGATGTTTTCGACCAGACCGCCAAAGCCCATGAAGCTCATGGAGGTGATAGCGGCAGAAACCAGCGTGATGGGCAGGCCCTTGAAGCTCTCCGGCGGGTTGGCGACCTCGACGCGGGAACGCACGCCGCAGAACAGCAGCATGGCGACCAGGAAGCCGACGCCCGCACCGGCGGCGCAGATAAGCGCCTCGGCATAGGCCAGGCCGAAGCCGAACTCGGCCACAACGGCGGAGTAGTCCTGCACAGCCAGGATGGTGACGCCCAGCACGCAGCAGTTGGTCGTGATCAGCGGCAGGTAGACGCCCAGGGACTGATACAGCGCCGGGACGTACTTTTTCAGCGTGATCTCGATCAGCTGGACCAGAACGGCGATGACGAGGATGAAGATGATCGTCTGCAGGTAACCCAGATTATAGGCATCCAGCAGGAAGATCTGCAGCGGGAAGGTCACAGCCGTGGCAATGACCATGACGACGATAACAGCAGCGCCCATGCCTGCGGAGGAATCCAGTTTTTTGGAAACGCCGAGGAACGGGCAGATACCCAGAAACTGCACCAGTACGTAGTTGTTGACCAGGATCATGCTGAAGAAGATGGTGGCAAACGTTGCGATCTGAGAACTCATTGTGCGGCACCCTCCTTCTGTTCTTCCTTGGCGGCGTCGATCTTCTCGAGCATGACGTCGCCGCAGCTCTTGCGCTCAATGGGCTTGTTCAGCTTGCGCTCCAGCCAGACACAGCCGGCCATCAGGCAGCCAAAGACGAAGAAGCCGCCCGGCGCGGAGTTCATGACGGTCATGTGGTCCACGCTCTCGGGGATGATGGTGATGCCCAGCCACGTACCGCTGCCGATGATCTCGCGGATGGAGGACATGAGCAGCATGGTCAGGATGTAGCCGATGCCCATGCCCAGACCGTCCAGCGCCGAGTCCACGACGGTGTTCTTGCAGGCGAACATCTCGGCACGGCCCAGAATGATGCAGTTGACGACGATCAGCGCCAGATACACGCCCAGCGCCTTGTACAGGTCGGGCACGAACGCCTGCAGCACCATCTGCACGACGGTAACAAACGTTGCGATGATAACGATGTAGCACGGCAGATGCACCTTGGCCGGGATGACCTTGCGCAGTGCCGAGATAACGATGTTGGAGCAGACCAGAACGAACGTCATGGCCAGGCCCATGCCCACAGCGCCGGAAACGGTGGTGGTGACAGCCAGTGCGGAGCAGCAGCCCAGCACCAGGCGCAGAACGGGGTTCTCACGGATGATGCCCGCGGTAAAAACCTTCCACTTGCTCGGTTTTTCGTTCATCGTTACTGCACCCCCTTGATCTCATTGTTGTAGCAGTCGATGGCTGCGTTGATGGCGTTGAACGCGCCGTTGCTGGAATACGTTGCACCGGCAATGCTGTCCACAGGGCTGCCGGAGGCGACCTCTCCCCCGTTCCAGCCGATAAAGCCGGAGGCGAAGGAATCGCCGGAGACCTTGGAGCCGATGCCGGTGGTCTGGGTGGAGCCGTCGATGGAGATACCGGAAATGGCACCCTCGGCGTCAAAGGCAACGTAGACCGTGACGTCCTTGCCGGAGTAACCGGAGGCCGCAGCCTTGACGGCGACATCGCCGTTCGCGGTCTTGACAGCACCCTCGACGCTGGCGGTGGTCAGACCGTCGATGGCAGTCATGCTGTCGGTGGTCGTGCCCTCGGGCAGGACGGAGACATAGGCGGCCAGGGTCTCGGCTTGGGTGTTTTCCGCAATGATGGGGGCGGTGATGTCGTTCAGCACAGCCAGCAGCGCGCTGCAGACCAGGCAGATGACGACCAGCACGATGACGGGCAGCACAAGCTCCTTGAAAGTGCTCTGCTTCTCGGTGGTTTGCTTTTCAGCCATTATTCCGCACCGCCTTTCTTGGCTTTTTTAGGCTTTTTGTAGCCCAGCGGCGTCTGGTGGCCCCAGGCGTTGAACCACGGGGTCATCAGGTTGCCCAGCAGGATGGCGTAGCTCATGCCCTCATTCATCGAGCCGAAGTGGCGGATGAGGAAGGTGATGAGGCCGATAAACACGCCGTAGAACAGCTTGCCCTTGGTGGTGAACGGGCTGGTCACATAGTCCGTCGCCATAAAGACAGCACCGAACAAAAGACCGCCGGACATGCACTCGATCAGGGCGGTGTAGGCACTGCCGGTGTTGAGCGCAGTCAGCACAAAGACCGTGGCAACGATGGTCACGGGGATGGTGGCCTGGATGGTCCGGGTGGCAACCAGATAGGCGAAGCCCAGCAGGATGGCCAGCACGCAGACCTCGCCCATCATGCCGCCGTGGAAGCCCAAAAAGACGTCCAGCAGGGGCAGCGTGGTCTTGTCGGCCACGGCTAGCGGCGTGGCGGAGGCCAGCGCGTCAACGGCCATGTCGGGGTAGACGTAGGCAGTCATGCGGGAGGTGAAGCCGAGGAACAGTACGATACGGCCCACCAGCGCGGGGTTGGCGAAGTTGTAGCCAAGGCCGCCGAACAGCTGCTTCGTGATGACGATGGCGACGAACGCGCCGACAACGGCGATCCAGAGCGGCATGCCCACGGGCATGTTCAGCGCCAGAATGATGCCGGTGACAACGGCGGACAGGTCGCCCACGGTGTTGGACTTTTTCAGCAGCTTTTCATAAATGTACTCAAACGCCACACAGGCCAGGGTGGTCACAGCGACCAGCACCAGCGCCTGCATGCCGAAGATCAGACCCGCGGCCAGCACGGCGGGCAGCAGCGCAATGACAACATTGCCCATCAGCCCGCGGGTGGTGGATGCATCGCGGATATGCGGCGAGGCGGTAACGATCAGACGATCTTCCATGGGTTATTTGCCTCCTTTCCGCAGCTCGGCCATGTACCAGCCCTTGGCAAGGCCCATCGTCTGGCTGACGGGGCGCTTGGCCGGGCAGGCATAGGTGCAGCTGCCGCAGGCTACGCAGAGATCCACGCAGCGTGCTTTCAGCGCAGCAAAGTCCTTGTTGGCAAAGTCCTGCGCAATGACGACGGGCTCCAGACCCATCGGGCAGGCCTCGATGCAGCGCCCGCAGCGGATGCAGGCGGACGGCTCGGGCAGCGCGGCGGCCTTCTTGCTGAACAGCAGCAGGCCGTTGTTCTGCTTGAGAACCGGGAAGTCGGCGCTGGGTGCAGCGCCGCCCATCATCGGGCCGCCGAAGATGATCTTGCCCAGCTCGACGCCCTCCTTGACACCGCCGCAGGCGTCAATGACGTCGCGGTACAGCGTGCCGATGGGCACCTCGATGTTCTGGGGTCTGGCGATGGCGTCGCCCTCGACAGTGACGCGCTTCGTCACCAGCGGGATGCCGGTCTTGAGGAACTTGCCCAGCGTGGAGACGCTCGTCACGTTCATGATGACGCAGCCCACGTCGGCGGGCAGGCCCGGCTTGCCGGAGGGGCCGACCTGCGGCACCTCGCGCCCGGTGCAGGTCTCGACGAGCGTTTTCTCGGCGCCCTGCGGGTAGCGCATCGGCAGGCCCTTGACCTCGACGCCCTTCATCTCGCGGGTCAGCGAGGTGAGCAGGTCGATGCACTCGGGCTTGTTGCGTTCAATGCCGATGATGCAGTGCGGGATCTCGCAGTACTTCATGACAGCGGTGATGCCGGAGATGATCGTGTCGCTGCACTCCAGCATCTCGCGGCAGTCGGTGGTCAGGTAGGGCTCGCACTCGGCAGCGTTGATGAGCAGCGTGTCGATGGTGTTGGCTGCCAGCTTGACATGCGTCGGGAAGCCGGCGCCGCCGACACCCACCAGGCCGCAGGCCTGCACGGCAGCCAGCAGGCCGGCTTTGTCGGTGACGACGGGCGGCACACAGGCCGGATCAACGGTCTGCGCACCGTCGGTCTTGATGGCAACAGCCGTCGTCATCGCGCCGTTGACCATGCGCAGCGGTGCAATGTCCTGCACAGTGCCGGACACACTGGAGTAGATATTGGCGGATACAAAGCCGCCGGCCTTGCCGATCACGGTACCGACCATGACGGTGTCGCCCTTTTTGACGACAGGCTCCGCGGGCGCGCCGATGTGCATCGACATGGGAATGACGACGTGCTCGGGCACCGGCATCTTGTTGGTCGGCTGCCCGGCTGTCGCCTTCGCGTGCGGCACAGCGGCACCCTTGGCAGAGCGCTTTAGGGACTTGAACAATCTGATTTCCCCCGTTTCTCTGATTTTTCTCGCCGCGGACGGGATTTCTGCTCCCCCGTCCGTGGTGGATAACTATACGGATTTATTGTACCATTTTTCAAAAACATGTCAAGCAACCAAGTATGACAAAAGGTCGATTTTGCATCGAACACGCAAGATTTGCAACAATTTGGGCAATCGCCGCAGAATAAAAGGCTGTATAAAAATTAACAATCCCACAAAGAAAACCCCTGGCAGATGTCGGTCTGCCAGGGGTGATATGGTAGGGGCCGGGCATGCCCGGCCCGCGGCCTTCCCATAAGAGGTCGTTGGCCGTCATGCTGCGGGCCGCACATGTGCGGCCCCTACCGCGCAGGCCGCACAATGGAACTGTGAGGCTACGCAAGCTGCTGCGGCGGCCTGTGGGCAGGCCGCCCTACGTCCTTCCCGTTGACTGCTGCTGACCTGCGGGGCGTCGGGGACGCCGCCCCCTACAGGCATCACCGCAAGCCTTCCGT
>ERZ826613.1815-NODE-1815-length-23272-cov-3.665288_pt1 | contig 23272 bp, 15 predicted proteins | sample MGYA00519925_ERZ826613 | MGnify/ENA primary metagenome ERZ826613 (study PRJEB31778, sample SAMEA3449236) | human gut metagenome | biome: human gut; feature: human-associated habitat; material: faeces | place: United Kingdom | collected 2010/2012 ... | reverse complement strand
TGATTGATAATACTATACGCCATATAATATAGTTTTGTCAATAGCATTTATTTAAAAAAGCCGCTCCTATTAGGAAGCAGGCTTTTCTTAGCAAGCAGGTCACCTGACGGCAACCCTATATATAAAATTCACTTCGTAATCAAATAAGAATATTTTCGCATCTGCTGGCGCATCAACAGTTCTACGCGCTGGCGGATGTCTTCCGGATAAAAATCCGCCAGCTCTTCCAGTTCCCGATGTATATCCTGGATTGTAAAATGAAATTCCAGCTGTGTTCCAAACAGTTCTTCCACAGCTTCCAGCTGTGTATCAAATTCGCTGCTAAATGGCTTTGCTTCTATTTTGTCCATGCATTGCTCTATGGACAATTCCATAGGATAATCCTGTCTGGTATCTGCCAAAAGACACAGTCCCTGATCAAAAAAGGGACTTACAAAATACTGCTCATTTTCTTCATCGTAAAGAACCGCAATATTGTTCGTATGTCTGTCCTCATTCAGAAAAAAAGCATCAATTTCTATCATTTCTGTTATATATTCACCAAAACTCTTTATCCCAGTGATGTTTTCCACCTGTTCAACCAGATATCGGATGCGTTCCCTGACATCTGCAAATTCTGCAAGCTTCACAGCCAGACTTTCTCCTGTGTACTGACGAAATAATTTTTCCAGGGGAATCAGCACCTGTCCTTCTTTTCTGAAATCCTGGCTGACGCACGCATTTATAGAACTATTGTTATATTCAATTTTGGTAAGGTCATATGTGACAAAAGCATACTTCAGGCTGCTTTTCTTCAAAAGCCTGGAAACAAGTACCTCCGCCAGACTCTCATAGCCCATATAATCTGCTTTGTACCAGATGCCGTCAATCTCCCATTTTCGCTGATCTCCTTTCGAAGTATGACCTGTTTTGTGAAAAGGAGAATACTTGTCAAGGTTTATATTCTTCATAGTCATCCGTTCTCCTTCTTGACGATCAAAATCCACTGGTAGTCCCCTGCCATATAGCCCTTGGTCTTCTCAATGATCAAAAGGGGATCATAGAAGGGGACTCCCATTTCTCTTAAAATGTCCTTGGCGTGGTCGCGGGTTCTGGGGAAGCAGCGATCTTCCAGGAAATATTCGAAATCTGCCCAGGTTGGCTCTGTTACAACGCCAAATGCACGGAAGATAATTTTGTCCGTGTAATTTTGTATTTTAATTTTCTCGTGTCTGAAGTCGATGTCAATGGTGGTGCAAAGATCATTGTGGTTCATAAAATTCATGCGCATTTTCACATCCGGGTCATCACTGAAATGATGGGCCCGCCGGATCTGGCTGTAGATTGTTTGGCGGGATACCTGGTATTCCCGGGCAATGCTGGCAATTTTTTCCCCCTGATCCTGCAGTGCCAGAATCCTGGCAATCTGGGGCTCAGTAAAGGAATTCTTTCTTCCGGAAGCATGCTTGCCCGCTGGCTGCTCTTTTTTCATACAGTCGCAGTTATGCGCAGCTTCCGAAATCTGGCGCAGTTTTTCAATATCTGTCGTGCCGAAAATATCTTGTATCTGCTTTTCAAAATCCGCCTTCATTCTGTCACCCTCCATTTGAATTTCATTTCTTGACAATACCTTTTTTATGTTAACGCATTGTGTAATGTATCGCAGGCACCTTTTGGTTAACCGAAGTATAGCATGACAGAAAAAAAGTGTCAACAAATCATTAGTTGACACTTTTTGCATGTTTATTTTCGGTTGGTGCAGACGCCTCTTCTGTCAAATTTATAATTGATCTGGCCTGGATCCATTTTCACAGTGCGGTTTCTGTACATGGCTCCTTTCTTTTTGTCAAAGCAGTACCATTTACCGCCCCTTCGAAGCCATCCGGTATGTGCGTAGCCCCTATTATTTATGTAATATCTTTCCCCGCGATAGTTGGTCCAGCCGGAACATCTTTTTCCATCGGAACCAATGATGTATATTTTTCCACTGGTGGAAATCAACTGAGTGTTTTCATATCTGATGCCATTTGCGTTAAAGCAGAAAACACCGCTGGGCCTTGTCAGCCAGCCTACACTGGCTTTTCCATCGTTTCTCTTATCAAAGAAATAGCAGTTTCCATTTATGGTTTTCCAGCCATATGCCCGGTTTCCGTTTTTATCTACATAGTAGGTGCCATCTTTTAGATGAAGTACCCGATTTTTCTGTCTTACCCCGTTGATATAGTAGCGCATATTGCTGCCGGCTTTTTTCCAGCCATTCTTCTGATTGGAAGTAACCGTATCAGAGGTATCTTTGCTCTGCTCCTGAGACCTTATTCTGTTGAAGTAACGGACAATAGCTCTGGCATCTGCCTGTCCCAGCTTTTTCAGCTGGCTGTTGGTGCGGAAAAAATTATAGGCATCAGATGGACTACTGACAAAAGCATGTTCAATGATCACCCCAGGCAGATCCTGCTGCACGCTCTGTGCCACAATAGCATAATAATCTCTTCTGGCTCCGTTTGGATAAACGCTTCCGTCACTGCTTAAACGGTATTCCATTCCGCCCTGGGCTGAAAAACGTTTGGAAATTCCCAGTTTGCCCAGTTCATCTATAACATACCTGCCAAACAGCTTTTCTGTTTCTGCCAGGTACGGACGGTAGGTTCCGCTGGAAACCAGCACGGAGGCACCTTTGGCATAAGGAGTGTCAGCAGAGTTGATATGCTGGCTTACCAGAAGGTCTGCCTGATAACTCTTCGCAATCAGAACTCTGTCTACCAGACCTACAAACTGATTCTGGTTGTTTCTGGTCATATGCACTTCTATATTTGGATATTTCTGCAGCTCCTGCATGGTGTATCTGGCAATTTTCCAGTTAATTTCTGCCTCTATATACTGCTGTCCATTATGCACTTCGACAGCACCGGAATCATATCCTCCATGTCCCGGATCCAGGACTACTACTTTCTTCTCTGTGAATTTCTCGGTTGCTGCATTTACTGTAGATGGTACAGCCGCTGTCACCAGCATGGCCAGGCACAGGACTGCTGCCATCCATCTTTTTTTCTTTCCCATACGTTTCATACTTCCTTTCTTGCTGCTGTGTTTTCAGATGTCCCTGCAGCGCGTTTTTATTTGTGAAATGGCAAAATGCTACAGCACACCTTCTATGTTTCATTTTTTCTCCAGAAAATTTTCAAAATCCAGTGGAAACGGAGCTTCCAGCAGGATTTTATTTCCCGTAAACGGGTGGTAAAATTTTAGCTTCCATGCGTGAAGTGCTGCTCTTGTAAAAGGATTTCCGGGAACAGATGCTTTCCCTGTTTGGCTTTCGTTGTACAAGGTATCGCCAAGAAGGGGATGACCGGTGCCTGCCATGTGCACACGGATCTGGTGGGTGCGCCCGGTTTCCAGGTGAAGCTGGACAAGTGAGGCGTTCGCATAGCTTTTCAGGACTTGGTAATAGGTCACTGCCTTTTTGCTTCCGTGAATAGTTCCCGCTGGGGAAAGTACCATTTTTAGAGGATTCTCCGGATCTGGGGCAAGAGGGATGGAAATTTTCTCCCACTTCTCTTTTTCCATGCTTACGGACATTTCCTGCGAAGAACTTTGTGATATCTCCTCCTCAAAAGTTCTCTCCACAACTGCCAGATACGTTTTCTGCAGCTTTCCCTCTTCCCGCTGCTTCTGCAGCCTGGCGGCGCTGATCTGGTTTCTGGCAAAAAGCAGGATACCGGAGGTTTCTTTATCCAGACGGCCAATGGAACGGATGCGGGTTTCTTCCCCTTTGCTGCGGAAATATTCGGCAATCTGATTGGACAGGCTGTCCTGGTAGTGGATTCCAGATGGGTGGGTTACCATGCCGGCTGGCTTATTGACTGCGAGAACATCCTGATCCTCATACAAAATCTCTAAGTCAGGAAAGCCACACTTAAAATTTGAAACTGCGTTTTTCCCTTCACTGCATTCCTTCTTGCTATCAGACCTCAAATCAGAAATACTCTCGTTTTTTCCTCTGCACTCTACTCCAAAATCTGCATAACCATCCGAAGTATCATTTTTCTTCTTCGTTTCTTCAGCTTGGATTTGCAAGAACTTAGGCGTCTTTAACTGCGCGGAGTCAGTCCCCCTGGTTTCCAGGCAAATTCGGATCACATCCCCACAGACGGCATTTTCCGTCACCCGGCACTGTATTCCGTTTTTCTGAATGCCGCCGGGGCGAAATTTTATCTGGCTGATCTGTTTTTTGGTCAGTCCCGCCTGCCTGCGGAGAATTTCTCCTACTTTGCCTTCTCTGTTGACAGTTAACTCAAGATATCGTTCCATATTCTTTAGACTGCCAGGCTGGAATTACCGTGGCTTGCATACATCTATCCATTCCTTGTATCCGGAATATTTTTCCATTTCGGGAATGGTCAGTTCAATGGCACTGTTGCTGCTTCCGCATGCCGGAAATGCTGTTTCATATTTTTTCAGGGAAGCATCCAGGTAAATATCCACGCCTGGATTTATGGCAAATGGGCAAACGCCGCCCACCGCATGTCCGATCAGTTCGGTTACCTGCTCCTGGGTGAGCATTTTCGCTTTTTTGCCGAATGTGGCTTTGTATTTTGCATTGTCAATTTTCACATCGCCTGCAGATACGATCAGAATGGGCTGTTCCCCAACCAGGAAGGAAAGGGTCTTGGCAATCCGTCCCGGCTCACAGTTTAAAGCCGCAGCGGCAAGCTCCACCGTCGCACTTGACACATCAAACTCCAGCACACGGGATTCCATGCCGTATCCTGCGAAGTATTTTTTTACTTTATCTACTGACATTTGTCATGCCTCCATTTTTATGATGGAAATTTTTTCAAACACGCTTTAGTATAACACTAAATTCACATTCTTGGAATGTAAAATTGCAGAAATCCTGTACGAAAAAATAGAGTATGTACTGCACTGCCATGTTTGACTTTCCCCGGGGCATCCAGTATACTACTTCTGATACTTATTTGACGTCTCGGATTGCTTTGCAGCTGCACGGCTCCCGCAATCCTCCATTTTATAAAATACAAGGAGAAACCTTATGGATTCAGATAGATCATTGGTTCTGCCCCAGGCATTTCTAGACAGAATGAAAGATATGCTGCAAGATGATTATGATGCCTTTCTTCAAGCTTACGATCAGCCCCGCACCTACGGACTTCGGGTGAACACCGCCAAGATTTCCTGCGAGGAATTTGAAAAAATCGTTCCTTTCGAAGTAAAAAAAATCCCCTGGATTTCCAACGGCTATTTTTACAGGGAAGATGTCCGCCCTTCCCGCTGTCCCCTTTACCAGGCAGGACTTTATTACCTTCAGGAACCAAGTGCCATGACCCCGGCTTCCCGCATTCCAGTGGAACCTGGTGAATATGTGCTGGACATGTGTGCCGCTCCCGGCGGAAAAGCCACTGCTGTGGGATCTGCCCTAAAAGGCGCCGGCCTTCTGGTTGCCAACGACATCAGTACGACCAGAGCCAGAGCCCTTCTTCGCAACCTGGAGCTTTTCGGAATTCCCAACCTCTTTGTTGCCAACGAAAAACCAGAAAAAATGGTAAAAAACTTCCCGGAATTTTTCCATAAGATCATTCTGGATGCTCCCTGTTCTGGCGAAGGCATGTTCCGCAAAGAAGAAGCCCTTGCCAGAGACTGGACCCCTGAAAAATCCCAGGAGCTTTCCCAAATCCAGAAACAGCTTTGCTTAAATGCTGCCGACATGCTCCAGCCCGGCGGACAGATGCTGTATTCCACCTGCACCTTCGCCCCAGCAGAAGACGAAGAGGTCATCTCCTGGCTCCTGGAACAGCGCCCGGACCTCTCCCTCATTTCCATGGAAAACTACGAAGGCTTTTCCAGCGGAAATCCAGCCTGGGGAAACGGCAGCCCGGAGTTAAAAAAATGTGTGCGTATTTTCCCACATAAAATGGCAGGGGAAGGACATTTCCTTGCCCTTCTGAAAAAAGAAGGACAATCTGGGCCCACCGCAACTATTTCCAAAGGAACCAAACTGCCAGCAGATGTAAAAAAATATATCGGAGAGTTTTTTAATGAAATTGACCTCAAATCCCTTGGCGGTCAGCCTTTTGACTGGAATCGTGTAGAAGTCCGTGCAGACAAGGTCTATTACCTGCCTCCCGTATCCTGCAGCTTCCGCGGCCTCACCTTCCTGCGCAACGGTCTCTACCTGGGTGACCTGAAGAAAAACCGTTTCGAGCCCTCCCAGCCCCTTGCACTGGCCTTCCGCAAAGATGAAGCAGAGGCCATAATCTCCCTCCCCGTTGATGCCCCTCGCCTGGAGCGCTACTTAAAAGGTGAAACCCTCACCATCCTCCCTGAAGAAGCCGCCCACACCAAGGGATGGCACCTGCTCTGCGTAGAAGGCTACCCCCTCGGCTTCGGCAAACTTGTCAACGGAACCTTAAAGAATAAATATCCTGCCGGCTGGCGTGTATAGCATCCCTCTTTATCAAGCTGCATATCTACAACAGGCTCACAATCTCTAATTTTCCAAAGGTTGTGAGCCTGTTTCTATTAATTTTCTTCTGGATTTTCTGCCAATCCTTAATATCTTTTCCCAAATACTAAGCCATCATCTCTAACCAATCTACGTCAAATAAAGTCCCATTAATTTTGAAAAGTGGAAAATTTCGCGCTTTCTCCGCCTGCGACGTGTCTGGCGCCGTTGTGCCTGGTCTGGGGGCATTGCACAGGTTCCGAGAAAATCTTAGGGGATAGGATTTTGCGTTGAAGAAGGGGGAGGACACTGTCTGAACGCAGTGAGTTTGTCCTCCCCCTTCTTCGCTTTTAGCAAAATAATATCCCCTTAGATTTTCCGGGTTCTGCGCACCGCCCCCAGATCAGGCACAATGGCACCAGACACCCCCTCGGGAATCCAATCCCCAATCTTTATAACAATATTGCCTTCTTCAACGCAAACGAATAAATATACTTCTCCTTCACCCGTCTCCTCGTCATTCTCTCCAGCGCCTGCCCATAATCCTCCAGCTGCGTATGATACCTTTCAATCAGCTTCTTTTCCTCTCCTCTGCGGACATAATCCGTCTTATAATCCACCAGCACAATCTCCTCATCTTCCAGAAAATAAGCATCAATAATTCCCTGCACCAGCACCCGCTCACTCTCATCCCAGCTTTCATCAATCTCCGCCGCACTTCTGGAAATCACAAAAGGCTGCTCCCGAAACAGCCGCCCCTTAAGCGCTGCCGCCTTCATCCTCTGCCCCAGATCACACTCCACAAAACCACGAATATCCGAAACCCGAACACACTTCGCCTCAACCTCAGAAAGCTTCTGATTCTGAACAAGCTCCTCAATCTGCTCCTTCAGATTCTGAGATGTATCCGTTTTCCCATACTCCAGACACTCCATCACACGATGATAAGCCGTACCACGGGCTGCCCCCGCAAACTCTTCCTCAGCCTCTGTTTTCTCCTCAATAAACCTTGGAACCAAAGGAACAATATCCGGCTCAAAATAAACAGCCTCCTCAATCTCCTCATCCTCATGATAACTTTTCTTTTTCAGATCCGACACCGTAACCTTCACCGGAATATCCCTCCGGTATTCATAAGGATACACAAACCCAAAACGCTTATCCAATTCCTCTCGGATTCCCGGATCCATCACCTTCTCGCTGTCCCAGTCCTCCAGAAGATTCTCCTCCATCTGTCCCGTTGCCTGGTCCACAACCTCCACCTCTGTCAGCATCTGCGCAGTAATACGCTTCACCTGAAACTGTGCAGGATCCTCATAAAGAGGATTTTCCTTCGTCGGAAAAAGACCAATCTCCTCATAAAGCGAGTCCATGCATCTGTGTCTTGCCAGAGCAGGCAGAACATAATCCAGATAATTTTTCCCTTTCAGCCTGGTCTCCGCCGGAAGAAGCTCTGTCTGATTTTCACGAAAATGAGAAAGGCTGATCAACTCTTTATCCAGATTGGAAACAGCACCTGTCAGAATCATTTTCTCCTTTGCACGGGTCAGGGCAACGTAAAGCACACGGATTTCCTCCCCCAAACTTTCCTCCAGAAGCTGACGGCGGATCACCTGCTTATTCAAGGTCGAAACCACCATTCGCCTGTCCGGCAAAATCGCATCTGCTCCAAGACCATAATCCGGATGAATCAGAAGTTTTGCATTCAAGTCCTGGAAATTGAACTGTTTTCCCATTCCCGCAAGGATCACAACAGGAAATTCCAGTCCTTTACTTTTGTGGATTGTCATGATTTCCACAGAACCTTCCCCTGCACCGGAAAGGTTCACCTCGCCGTAATCCACCTCGTATTTCTGCAGATGTTCAATATAGCGAACAAAGTTAAACAAGCCGCGATAGCTGGTTTTCTCGTAATCCATGGCTTTTTCCACCAGCATGGCAAGATTGGCGCTTCGCTGTGCACCATTCGGCAGGGCCTTGGCATAATTGCCGTATCCTGTTCTTCGCAGAATTTCAAGAATCAATTCATGAACCGGAGTATAAACTGCCAGATCCCGCATTTCATTTAGAAGAGTAATAAAACCATGCAATTTTTCCTGCAAAGCTTCTCTTTCTTTAGGAGAAATCAGGCTGCACTGCTCTTCCTCCCCCAGAAAATGCAGCACGCTTTCATACAGCATGCCTTCCGGGTCTTCTTCCCGGATTACGGCAAGCTCCTGGGTGGTACAGCCTGCCAGCGGGGAACGAAGCACCCCGGCAAGGGGAATGTCCTGCAGAGGATTGTCGCATACCTGAAGATAATTCAGAACCGTAACCACCTCAAGTGCTGAAAAATATCCTGTCTTGGAAGCTGCATATACGGGAATTCCATGGGCACTTAAAACATCGGTAAAAGTTTCGCTCCAGCCAGACGCAGTTCGAAGCAAAATAACAATATCCCCATATCGCACCGGACGGTACTCCCCTGTCTCTTTATCCAGGATTTTCTCTTTCCCCACCATTTCCTGAATCCGATGGGAAATGGCAAGTGCTTCCAGTTCCCTGGCATCCTGCCCCTCCATCAGATCTTCCAGTTCCTCTGAGTCTTTTTCCACAAGCAGCACTTCCGTTGAAAGAAATTCGTCTCTGGCTCCTTCTGGAAAAACAGCGCCAGGATAAAGGGCAGCTGCCTCATCATACGCGATTCCACCCAGATCCTCGCCCATGATCTGCCGGAAAATAAAATTGGCACAGGAAAGCACCTGGGATCTGCTTCGGAAGTTTTTGTGCAAGTCGATTCGCTGTTCTTCACTGTCCGTTAACATGTACTTTTTATACTTTTCCATGAACAGTTCCGGTCTTGCAAGACGAAAGCGGTAAATGCTCTGCTTCACATCACCAACCATGAAAATGTTCTTACTCTTCTTCGCCCAGCCAGATACACAGGTAGTGATCATCTCCTGCACCAGGTTGCTGTCCTGGTACTCATCCACCATGACCTCATCATATTTCATAGACAGTTCCCGCGCTGCCTGGCTCATGCGGTATCCCGCTTCGCCCTCATCCTCCACCCGCTCCATAAGGATCTCCAGCGCAAAGTGCTCCATATCTGTAAAATCCAGAATATTCTTTTCCCTTTTTTTCTCCCCATAAAGGCGGATAAATTCCCGGGTAAGCTCCACCAGCATTTCCACAGGCTCCCGGCAGCATTCCAGAAGAAGAGGCAATTCCTCTTCACCCACAGTAAAATACCTGCTTCCCAAATCCTTCAGAATATCCTTCTCGTTTTCCCGAAGTGCCTTTACCTGTTCCTTCAAAAGGTCATCCACAGGTTCCTTCGGTTTCTTCGTAGACAATCTTGCAAAAGCCGGACTGCCAAGGACCGCTCTTGTTCCATCAAAATCCCCTGTCAGGGCTTTTTCCTGTGCATCCCGAATCAGAAGCAGGTCACTTGAGATGGCGTCATCATATAAATAAGGACCTCCCGGGGAAAAACACAGCTTCCTGGCCTCCTCCGCCAGACCTTTCGCCTGTTCCAGATCTGCCAGAACATTTTTCCATAACAATTTCATCCATTCTGATGCTTTTATAGATTCTATATCCGTATTTTTATAACTGTCAATACATTTTTCCAGCCATTCATCCGGATATGGGTTACTCATGGCTGCATGATACAGGGAATAAATCAGGTCACGTATGCCTTCGTCTGATTTTCCAGCAGCGTAGCACTCAATAAAATATTTATATTTTTCCTGATCCTTGGCATAGTAAGCTTCCAGAAGCTCCTTCATCACATCTTCCTGGAGAAGCTTCAACTCTCCTTCCTCTCCGGTACGGTATCCCGGGTCCAGTCCGATCAGGTGAAAATAATTACGGATCACATAAGCACAGAAACCGTCAATGGTGGTAATCTGCGCAGTGTGGATCAAAGTAGTCTGCCGCTGCAGATGCTCGTTCTCCGGATTTTCCCCAAGGGCATCCTCCAGGGCATTGGCAATTCGCTCCCGCATCTCCCCAGCCGCGGCTCTTGTAAAAGTCATGATCAGCAGCCTGTCAATGTCCACCGGATGCTCCGGGTCCATTACCTTTCCAAGGATTCGCTGAACCAGCACGGCTGTTTTGCCTGAGCCTGCTGCTGCGCTGACCAGAATGTTCCGGTTCCGCAGTCCAATCACCTGTTCCTGTTCTTTCGTCCATTTTACTGCCATGCTATTCCACCTCCTTTGCAAAAGCATTCCACAACTCTTCATCTGCGAAATTCTTCAGCCTTCTGAATTCATATCCCGGAATCTCCGTGTCAAAGCCGCACACTGTACTGTAAGGGCAGTAGGTACAGGCGTTCTTTTTCCCCAGCATATACGGGGAAACCTGGGCATTTCCGTCCAAGATAGACTGCCGGATATGGGAAATCTTCGTCTTCACATAATGGTTCAGCACATCAAACTGCTCTCTTGTGGCAACCGAGGAATTCTTCCGGAAGCTTCCGTCCTTATTAAAGGACACGGGAAGAGACACCAGAGAACTGTCCATCTTCTCTACCAGTTCCCGGTCAGCCTGTACAAGACCATTCATTTTCAGCTCTTTTAGAATCTTCTGCTGGACTAATTCCACATCCGCGTCAATTTTTTCCTGTACCATAGGGTCCTTAATGTTATAATAAAATACGCCTGCCGGAATCACTTCCTGATCCCGGCAGCGGTTCTGCTCCACCTGAAGAGCTCCATCCAGATAGATCATCAGCTGCAGCTGAAGCCCGTGGTACAAAGACACCAGATCAAAGGAAGTATTTCCTGTCTTGTAGTCAATGACCCGCACATACAGCTTGCCGTCCTCTGTGTGCATGGTATCCACACGGTCAATACGTCCGCCCTGGAACGCCACCTCCACGCCTTCCGGTTCAAACTCCCCGGATTTCAGCTGCTCCTGCACTGCCCACACGGTTCTTCTCATCATTCTCTTGGTGCGCTGGATCATATACTCGTTGCGGGCGCTGCTTTTCAAAATGGTATTGCCGTAGTCCGCACTGACCTCATCCACCAGCCGGTCCACGATCTCATTTCTCTCTTCTTCCGTAAGGGTGGCCCATTTCAGCCCTTCCTTTTTCACCTCTTTTGCAAATTTCTCCATAACCTTGTGCATAATATTTCCCATATCCATAGGGCGGAATTCATACTCTGCACGCTCCGTCAGGCTCAGGCCATACTGGAGAAAATGGGCAAATGCACAGGCGGAAAAACGTTCCAGCCTGGTAGCACTGTAAGGAGACACCTCTCCGTAGAGCACCTTTGCCACGCTTTTGCTGATCACATCGGAAGGACGCCTGGTCATAGATGCCTCCACCAGCTTTCTCGCCAGTTCCCTGTACTTCGGACTTCTTAAGTACCAGCTGTATAGCTCTCCATAAAACGGATCTCCTTTTCCAAGGGCTCCCTCTGTCAGTCCCTTCAAAAAGCATTCCAGGCTGGTTCCCGGAAGTTCCATGCTTCCAAGAGCAAATTCCTCATCCATGGCATTTTTCACTTCAATTTCCGGGTAAAGCTTCTGGATGCTGTGGATCAGATACGCCGGGCTTACAGGCTCCCCTTTTCCGTTGGAAAAACAATAGGAAAGACAGAGATATCGGCTTGGCTTGGTCAGATTCAGGTAAAGATAAAAGCGCTGGGTGTTCATCAGCTCCTTTGGTCCCGGAGCAAGCTCCATTCCCTCTCCTGCAAAAAATTCACGATCCATCTGGGTTAGGATTCCGCCGGAGTCTGTATTTTTCGGAATGTTTCCCTCATTGACACCTACGAAAAACAGAGCCTTGATCTCCTTGAGACGGGTACGCTCCATGTCTCCCACCAGTACCTGATCCATGCTTGGTGGAATCAGTGCTACCTTGGATTTGGCGAAGCCAGTTTCAAGAAGCTGGGTAAACTCCGCCCTTGTAATTTCCTCTTCTCCGAGAATCTCCACCATACGGTCCAGCAGCTCCATAACAATTCCGTATATCTGCGCGTATTCCTTTTCCAGGGCTTTTTCCCCTTTTGCTTTGAAGGAAAGCTCCTGTTCCTTCAATTTTCTCTGAATGTCGCAGTCTGTGATAAACTGGTATAAACTATAACAATATTCACTTACTTTCTTTTTGCCGCTGGAAAATCCCTGGGCCAGGGCTTCCACTTCCGTCACAAAACGCTCCCGGTACTCATTGAGAACCTGGATGTCCCCGTCTTTCATGATCCGGTAAGTGCGCACCCATTTCTCCGACCATTTGTGCCAGCCCCGGATTCCAAGTGCCAGCACATAGTTTTCCAGCTGATCCGCCTGTTCCCTGGTGATTCCGGACATGCCGCAGCGCAGATAGCGAAAAACACTTTCGTAGGTAAAACCCTTTGTCACCATCTCAAGAGCGGCACGTATATATTCCACAAAGGGATTCATTAAAATCGAATGCTTCTCATCCAGGAAATAGGGAATCTGTGCCTCCTCAAATACCTGGGAGGCAATACTTTTGTAGCTTTCCAGGTTTCCGGTGATCACTGCGATCTCTCCGTATTTCAGATCCTCTTCCCGGACCATTCTGCGGATTCGCCTTGCCGTTTCTTCCAGTTCTTTGATGGGGGATTCTGCCGCGAAAATACGGATTTCATCCTGGGATTTTCCATAAGCTGCTTTTCGGTAGCGGAACAGATGCTGCTCCAGAAATCCAAGAGCCGGGGCGTCAGAAAAGCGTCCCTTTTTTTCTTCTTTTAAGTATACCGGATCATCCAAGTCATTTGTCAGACCGGACAGGGTATGAATCATTTTCCGGCTCATGTAGAACAGCTGGTGAGGTTTTCCCATTTGAAGAGGATTTTCCTTGGCATCCATGGTGACGGTCACAAGCACCTGGTCGCAGACTGCCAGCAGTTCCCGGATCACGTTCATCTGCACAGGGGTAAAGCCAGTGAAGCCGTCCAGTAAAAGCACGCTGTTCTTCAGTTTTCTGGAAAAGGGAATTGCTTTTTTGAGAGCATCCATGACCCCCTCACCAGTCATATAGTGCCCTTCCAGATAATCAGTAAAAGCCTGGTAAAGCACGCTTACGTCATTCATCTTCATCTGAAGCAAGGAATCTTCCCCTGTTTTTTCCAGCATGTCCGAAAGCTCTTCCTGACGGATATCATACTGCATGAACTCGGAAATCAGGGATTTCACCTCGTCCAGATAGCCAGGTTTGTTCATCTGACTTCCCAGATAGGGGAGCTCTTTTTTGTGCTGCTGCACCAGCTTCTGCAGTACCAAGCTTTTGCCTGTGTCGTCCAGAAGCACTTCCCTGGCGCCGCCCACCTCCTCAAATACGCGGTAGGCAAGGCGCTGGAAGCTGAGCACGTCAATATTCAGGATTCCTTTTCCCGGATGCATTTCTACCACGTTCTTCTGGGTCTGCATGGTAAACTGCTCCGGCACAATAATATAGTACAGCTTTCCCGGATTCTCCAGAGATTCCTGTATAATCCGCTGGCAGGCGTAATGTGTTTTCCCGATTCCGGAACTTCCGATAATAAACTGTAATGACATGTGTGTCTCCCTCCTGTCTGGCATTATCACAATATTCTATCATATTTTTCCCTGTTTGATAATAGGATAGAATAAACAAAGCAAACCAGGAGGCGCAGACCATGAGTTCAAAAACCAGGATCATCGTGTTACATATGAAAGAAGTGGTGTACACCATCGCTTTTCTCATTCTTGCCATACTTCTTGGTGTACTGATCTACTTCATGTTTGGTCCGGGCAGGAGCCAGACCACATCGGGAAAAGCAGACTCCCTCTATACTCCTGGTGTTTACCGCTCTTCCATCACATTGAACCAGAATACCTTTGACGTGGAGGTTACGGTGGACCAGAACAGTATCCAGTCTGTGGAACTGGTAAATTTAAGTGAAAGCACCACGGCTATGTTTCCTCTTGTGAAACCATCCCTGGAATCTCTGGCAAGCCAGATTGTAGACAGCCAGTCTCTTAACAACCTGAAGTATTCCACGGACCGCAAGTATACGTCAGAATTGCTTTTGAACGCCATTGAGGATGCACTGAAAAAGGCGGAGAACCAAGTCAGTTCTCCGCCAGAAAGTTAAGCTAAATTATCATTTAAAGGTTATCTAACACTTCCATCCATACCGCAGCACTCGCGTCACTTGGCATGCGAAGGTCTCCTCTTGGGGAAAGGGCAACACTTCCCACCTTCGGGCCATCCGGCAGACAGGAGCGCTTGAACTGCTGGGCGAAAAATCTTCGGTAGAAGGTCTTCAGCCATTTCAGAATGGTCTCTCTGTCATAGGTATTCTCAAAAGTACGGCAGGCAATGCGGTAAATCTTGTCCGGCTCAAAGCCTGCACGAAGCATATAGTACAGATAAAAATCGTGAAGTTCGTAAGGTCCTACCAGATCCTCAGTTTTTTGGGCAATCTTGCCATCCTTAGGCGGCAAAAGCTCCGGGCTTACCGGTGTATCCAGAATATCCAGAAGCACTTCCTCAAGTTCCTTCTCGCCGCAGGTGTCTGCATAATAGCGGACAAGATGTCTCACCAGAGTCTTCGGAACGGAAGCGTTCACGCCGTACATAGACATGTGGTCGCCATTGTAGGTAGCCCATCCAAGTGCAAGCTCGGAAAGGTCCCCTGTTCCCACCAGAATGGCCCCTTCCTGGTTCGCCAGATCCATCAGAATCTGGGTGCGCTCTCTTGCCTGGCAGTTTTCATAGGTCACATCATGAACCGAATCATCATGTCCGATATCCCGGAAATGAATGTTTACCGCTTCCTTAATGTTCACCTCAGTCAAAGTTGCGCCAAGACACTGGCTTAACTTGCAGGCATTCTGATAGGTACGGTCTGTGGTTCCAAAGCAGGGCATGGTAATGCAGCGGATATTCTCAGAAGGAAGTCCCATCATAGAAAAAGTCCGTGCAATGACCAAAAGGGCCAGCGTGGAATCCAGTCCACCGGAGAGGCCAACCATTGCCTTCTGGCAGTGAATGTGGCTCATTCGCTTCTTCAGTCCCATTGCCTGAATGTTCAGGATTTCCTCACAGCGCATATCCCTTTCTTCTTTCACAGAAGGTACAAATGGATATGGGGCAAAGTTTCGGGTCAGGGAGGTCTCTTCAATCTCCACATCAAAGGGTACCATCTGGCACTCTGCACTGTCAGCAGAAGGATAAGTGGAAATTCTTCTTCTCTCATCTGCCAGTCTCTGCACATCGATTTCCCCGTAGATCACAGAATTCTGGAAGCGCTTTGCCTCTGCAAGCAGGACGCCGTTCTCCGCGATCAGGTTCTGTCCGCCAAATACCAGATCCTGGGAAGACTCTCCCTCTCCTGCTGTGGCGTAAATGTATCCGCAGATCAGGCGGGCTGACTGTCCTTTCACCAGGTCGCGGCGGTAGGAATCCTTGCCTACCATCTCATCACTGGCAGAAAGATTGACAATAATATGGGCGCCGCTCATGGCCAGCTTCACGCTTGGAGGAAGGGGAACCCACAGATCCTCGCAGAGCTCTGCTCCTACTGTCAGCTCCGGAAGCTCCTCGCAGGAAAAGATCAGGCTGCTGCCAAAGGGCACGCTTTCCTCCCCGATGGTGATCTCATCCCAGACATCCTCCCCAGAGGAAAAATGTCTCTGCTCATAAAATTCATTGTAGTTGGGAATGTGGGTCTTAGGCACAAATCCCAGGATATTTCCATGATTCAGTACAGCTGCCGCATTGTAAAGCTTGCCATTTTTCCTCACAGGAAGACCTACAAAAATCAGCGCATCCACATCCCTGGTCTCTTCTGCCAGAGTAAGCAGGCTCTCCCACGCACTGTCCAGAAGCCTTCTCTGCAAAAACAGATCCTGGCAGGTATACCCGGTAATGCAAAGCTCCGGAAATACCATGATCTTGGCATGCTGTGCTTCCATCTCTTTAATCATTTCCAGAATTGCTTTTGTATTTGCCCTGCAATCTGCAACTGTAACCCCGGGCGTTCCCGCCGCCACTTTAATAAATCCCTGATTCATGACCTAATCCTCTTTTCCTTCTCGTTCTATCTGCGTGTCTTCCCCAATTATGCAGGATTTTTACCAGAAACATAACGTTTTCGTTCCTTTACCGTTACGCCTTCGTGCCCTGATTATTTACATTTTCTCAGAATTTCTTTCATTTCTTCCACAGTGAAGGTGTAATTTGTGTTGCAGAAATGGCAGTTCATTTCAATAGGCTTGCCTTCCTGGATCATTTCGTTTAATTCTTTTCTGCCAATGCTGATCAGCGCTTTTTCAACTCGCTCTCTGGTGCAGTTGCAGTGGAAGCGGGTGTCTGTTTTCTCGTTGATCTGCATATCAAAGCCTTCCAGAACCTTCTCAAGAAGGCTCTCCGGTGTATGTCCCTCTTCTAACAGACTGGTAACGGAATTGATCTTCTGTACGTTCTGCTCCAGTCTGGAAATGACTTCTTCCTCTGCAAAAGGCATCAGCTGTACAATAAAGCCGCCCGCCTGACGTACTGTATTGTTCTTGTTCATCAGGACTCCAAGACCAACTGCTGAAGGTACCTGCTCGCTTGTTGCAAAATAGTAGGTAAGGTCCTCTGCGATTTCACAGGTCTGAAGCATAACCTGACCGCTGTATGGCTCCTTCAGGCCCATGTCCTTGATCACGTTCAGAAATCCTGGTCCAACAGCGCCTGCCACATCCAGCTTGCCTTTGGAATTGGCTGGGATACAGACATCCGGATTGCCTACGTAGCCTTTCACATTTCCCTGGGAATCGGCTGTTACGGTAATTCCCTGAAGCGGACCGCCTGCCTTGATCTGAAGAGTCAGAACGTCTTTCTCTCCTTTCATCATGGAGCCCATCATGGCTCCTGCAGTGAGAAGTCTGCCAAGTGCTGCTGTTGCGACCGGGCTTGTGTTGTGGTGTTCTCTTGCATTCTCTACCATCTGGGTAGTCACTGCTGCAAATGCGCGGATCTGGTCGTTAGCCGCTGTCGCGCGGATAATATAATCGTTCATGTGTTTTCTCCTCTAAAATTTAAACTCATCTTTGTTCAGCATCTTTGCAATTACAATCAAAATGCATTCCTGCCTTCGCGATATACACAAAATCATGCTTCACCCGATTTTGTGCCACAGTTCTCATTTTGCTTTGCTGAACAATTACTATACTTCCTTCCCATTTTCCTTTACTACAAAGGTAAGTCTGCCGCTGTCTTCCTTCGGCGGCTCCATAGTGTAGGCATCGTAAACTGCAAGCAGTTCCATACCTGCATTCTGAATCAGTTCCTTAATTTTCTCCAGCGGATAGGCTCTCTGGTAGTGAACTTCCTCTGTTTTCTCATAGAGCCCGTCTTCCCTTGGAATAAAAAGAGCCAGCTCATAGGTATTGATCCCGGATTCCTCATCGTAGCTGTTCTCCCAGATGAAGCTTCCTTCCTCCCGGTTCTCTGCGATGGTGGCATCCCCGATCATGGTCTGGTATTTGTATACCGTGTTCATATCAAACAGAAAGATTCCATGAGGATCCAGGTAATTGTTCACAAGGGCAAATACATGCTGCAGTTCCTCTTCCTCTGTTATGTAATTCAGGCTGTCGCACACGCTGACAACCGCTCTTACGGTTCCGTATAATTCAAATTCCTGCATATCCTGCAGAAGATAAAGAATGTCGTGTCCGGACTCCACACGCTTCTCCATGGCTTCTGCCAGCATTTCCTCGGAATTGTCCACTCCGATCATGTCATAGCCTGCCTCTGCAAGAAGCTCTGTCATCGTTCCGGTGCCGCATCCAAGATCCAGCACCAGTCCGTCCAAAATGCCGTACTCTTTCAGCTGCTGTTTCAGCCATGCTCCCCAGGCATCGTAGTCCACATTATCCTGGAACATATCATATACCCGGGCAAATTCTCCATAAGCCTGTAAATTCTCCATATTCCCTCCAACCGTCACGGACACAGCCACCCCAAAAGGATAGCTGTGTCCGCCTGATCTTACTTTGTGCTGTTTTCCACGGAAGCTGTTTCTTCGATTCTTTCATCAGCTTCCCTGCTGTCATCTGATTACTCTACAGGCATATAGTATACGTCTGCACCCTCTCCGTGCCAGTAATAGTCAACGTCATTCTGGTCGTAAACATCCTCGTTATTTACGAAACGGTAGGTATTTCCGTCAAAGTCAACCCAGTTGCCATTTCCATCCGGTGTGATCACAAGAGGATGTCCGTCTGAGTTGCGGTAGATGGTTCTGGTCTGGTTGGTATCGGTCAGCTGCTCCTGGGTAAATCCTGCAGAGTTGCTGATGGTTCCGTCACTGCTTCCTGCGGAGGAATCTGTGCTGTCAGACTGTGTACCGTCTGTACTTCCATCTGCAGTTCCGTCTGTGCTGCCATCAGAAGCATTATCTCCTGCTGCAGGTGCTGCTGCCTTCAGGGAAGAATCTCCTGAAATTCCAAAGGAATCAATAGCTGCCTGGATTCCGGCAAGAGAATCATCGTTCACTACAGATCCGCAGATATTGTAATATTCATCTGCACTCTTATAGATCTTGTGAAGGGCATATGCGTAGCCGCCGCTCTTGGAAGCGTCTGTATATCTGACTGTGTAGGAATAAACGCCTACTCCCTCTACATCATTGGAAGTATAGTTCTCAACAGTGAAGTCGGTTCCCTGTACAAGATCGGAAGCCTGTTCAAGGGCATTGGCCAGATCCTCAGTATCCGGAAGCATTGCGGAAGACATGGCATCTTCTCCCTGTCCGTGAAGGATCAGGATCTTGCCCTGCTCCGGTGACTCAAAGCTGAGCATATCTGCCTCGTCTGCCTTATTCGCCCAGGTCGCATCCGGAAGCTTAATGGAAACGGCTCCGTTGCTGGATGTATAAGTACTGTCCTGAACATCCGGTGCAATGGTCGGCTCCGGTGTAGGAGTTGCAGTCGCTGCCGGTGTAGGAGTCTCAGTCACAACAACCTGCTCTTCCGGCTCAGCTCCGCCGAAATTACATCCTGCTGCAAACATGGAAACACTAGCTGCTATGGTTAAGATTGCTAAAATCTTTTTATTCTTCATGGTATCCTCCTTGATTTTTCATTCGGTAAAAAGGATTGCTGCACATTCATGTGCTTCACAATCCATGCCTGCATAAAAATTATCTGTTCATGCAGGTTATCCTGTCCAATGTCTTTACAGAACTTACCAGACGATAAGTCCCTCGGGCTATATTTTACAATTTTATTACAGACCTGTCAATGGATTTCCAAAGTCTGAATCTAAAATTACTGTGAAAATATTATAAACTTTAACCGATTTTTTTATACATTTGTGACTAGAGCCAGTTTGAAAAAACCAGTTCTTTTTCTATTTTAGCTCCTGTTTGTCATACTTTTGTAAAATTTAGTTTCCGTACTCATACATATGCAGCTTGTGAAGGGCACGGGTAGCGGCAATGTATCTGCCCTGCTTTGCAAGTGCACTTGTATCCGCCTCTGGAAACAGAGAAAATACCTGGTCAAATTCCAGTCCTTTTGCAAGATAAAAAGTAGTTACAGTCAGTCCCTTGCAGAAGCTGGTGCTGTCCCTGTGGAGATAGGAAAAACGGTTCTCTGTGTCAAACCCAGCGGCTGCCAGCTTCTCCTTCAGAATACCTGCTGCCTTTTTTGCCTCTCCTTCTGTACGAAGGATCACTGCGGCGGTCTCAAACTGCTCTTCCCCAAGCTCCAGCTTCTTTATGATCACATCCAGTGCCTGTTCCATAGACTGGGACTCTTTTCCCGGGAAGTGCTTCTCTTCCACAGGGGCGCCGTGACGCTCAAACAGATCCATGTCTGTAATGCCAGCCATATGATTGGCGTAGGTCGCGATTTCCACTGTATTTCGGTAGCTTTTGTTCATCACGATCCTGCGGATATCTTTGCCGAAAATCTTCGGAAGGAATCCGATCACATCCTGGTTCTCATCCTCCATGGTCTGAGCCTTGTCTCCCAGAATGGTCATGCGGCAGGGGAACATCATCTTAATGATCAGATACTGCAGCCTGGAATAATCCTGCATTTCATCCACAACCAGATGCTTGATCCCATTGTGGCTGCTGTTCTGGCCAAGCAGACGGTATTTCATGTAAAGCACCGGATACACATCCTCATAGGAAAGCCTGCGGTCCGCCAGCTGTACATGGGGAAGTCCCGGATAACCGCAGCTTTCCAGGAAACGGCTGTACATCACATAGACATCCCTTGTCTCGTACATACCCATGAATTTCTCCATCACAAAGGCGCGTTCTTCCTCATCCATATCGCTATCCCGAAGTGTCTCCACCTCGTCAATGAAATTCTCCGCCACAGCTTCCATACGGGAAAGCAGGGGAATGTCCTGGAATTTGAAATAGAACAGCTCGATGATCTCCTCTTCTTTCCTGGTGAAGTTCTTGTATTCCACATCATGGAAATTCATCAGCTCATCCTCTAATGTGGTAAGATAGCCTTCCATCTGGTTCAAAAATTCCCTGGACTGCTTCTCCTTGTAAAGAGAGGGCACATCCGGCATGATCAGGCTTCTTTCGATCTGATCGTAGCGGTCCTCGCAGTCGGATACCGTATCCTTCAGTTCCTTATACGCAAACAGGTCAAAACTCATTTCCCGGATATTCTCTTCCCCAAGCTCCGGCAGGATATGGGAAATATAATCGGAAAAGATGCTGTTTGGTGACAGGATCAGAATGTTGGAGGATTTCAGATTCTTCCGGTCATGGTACAGAAGATAGGCAATTCTGTGCAGTGCAATGGAAGTCTTGCCGCTTCCGGCTGCCCCCTGGATCACCATGATCTTATCCTTGGTATTTCGGATAATGGCATTCTGCTCCTTCTGGATGGTGCGGACAATGTTCTTAAGAGCTACGCTTCCGCCGCTGCCCAGCTCTGCCATCAGAATCTCGTCATCGATTTTCACATCACTCTCAAACTGGTAGACCATTTTTCCATTACGGATCTTGTACTGCCATTTGGATGCAATCTCACCAGTGATAGTTCCAAGAGGTGCTTCATAGGAAGCAGGTCCCTTATCATAATCATAGAAAAGGCCGCTCACCGGAGCTCTCCAGTCGTAGATCAAAGGCGTATGTCCGGTTTCCTCTGCAAAATTGCCGATGCCGATATAAAAGATCTCAGGCTCATCCTCTCCTTCAAATATAAAATCCACTCTTCCGAAAAAAGGGGAATCCAGCATTTTGCGGAATCTTTTTCTCAGATGGATCTGCTGCTCATTGGCATTGATCTGATGGAGCAGTGCCTGCTGGTTATCAAAATTCTCATATCCGTACTGGTCCATCTCTGTATAGTTTTCCCAGTAGTATTCATGCATTCCCTCGATGTCCTTCTGGCCTTCCAGAATGGATTCGCTGATGTGCGCAATACGTGTTTTCAGTTTGTCTGTGACAAAAGTCAGAAATGCTTCTCCGTCTCTGTTGTCAATTGCCATATAATATACTCTCCTTCATCCTTCCATGGCTGGTATATTCATGGTTCCGCACTTCATATTTTGCGGAAACTTTGCTCCATTATACATTATCTTCCCCCAAAAGTATAGATAGAAAAACAGCAGTTTTTCATATATGTTTCTGAAAAACTGCTGTATATTTCTCACGTATTTTTCCTTGTTTTCAAATGGATTTTTGACGAACTATCTTGATAAAAAACTATCTGCAAAATGTGCGTGGCTTCTTATGCGCTCTGTGTCTTATCAAACTGGCTGTTATAAAGATCTGCGTAAAAGCCTTTTGCTGCAAGCAGCTCTTCGTGACTGCCCTGCTCGATAATATCGCCATCCTTCATAACCAGGATCAAGTCAGCATCCTTGATAGTGGAAAGCCTGTGGGCAATGACAAAGCTTGTTCTTCCCTTCATCAGGTTATCCATAGCCTTCTGAATCTGGACCTCTGTTCTGGTATCTACAGAAGAAGTAGCCTCGTCCAGGATCAGGATCTTATTGTCTGCCAGGATTGCTCTTGCAATGGTAAGAAGCTGTTTCTGACCCTGGGAAACGTTGCTGGTCTCCTCGTCCAGGACCATCTGGTAGCCGCCCGGCTGCTGCATGATAAAGTTGTGGATGTGAGCCGCCTTTGCAGCTGCGATCACTTCCTCATCTGTAGCATCCAGTCTGCCGTAACGGATGTTTTCCATGATGGTTCCGGAGAACAGCCAGGTGTCCTGAAGAACCATTCCGAACATTTCGTGAAGCTCGCTTCTGTTAAAATCCTTAACGTCATGTCCGTCCACGCGGATGGAACCGCTGTTTACATCATAGAAACGCATGAGCAGCTTGACCATAGTGGTCTTTCCGGCACCGGTAGGTCCTACAATGGCGATTTTCTGTCCATCCTTTACCTTTGCGGAGAAATCGTGGATGATAATCTTATCCGGATTGTAGCCGAAGTTTACATGATCAAATTCTACATTTCCATTAAGGCCGTCAATGGAGACCGCATTCTCTTTCTCATTTTCTTCCTCTTCCTCATCCAGGAATTCAAACACACGCTCAGAAGCGGCTGCTGAGGACTGAAGAAGGTTGGTGACCTGTGCGATCTGCTGGATCGGCTGGGTGAAGTTTCGGATATACTGGAAAAAGGACTGGATATCACCAACTTCAATGGCACCCTTTACCGTAAACCATCCACCAAGAAGAGCTACCATAACATATCCTAAGTTTCCTACAAACTGCATGATCGGCATCATCATTCCGGAAAAGAACTGGGATTTCCATGCAGACTCATAAAGCTTCTGATTATCACGCTCAAATTCTTTGAGCACGTCCTGTTCTTTATTGAACACTCTTACTACATCATGACCACCGAAGTTCTCCTCTACCTG
>ERZ826613.1812-NODE-1812-length-23312-cov-3.061616_pt1 | contig 23312 bp, 18 predicted proteins | sample MGYA00519925_ERZ826613 | MGnify/ENA primary metagenome ERZ826613 (study PRJEB31778, sample SAMEA3449236) | human gut metagenome | biome: human gut; feature: human-associated habitat; material: faeces | place: United Kingdom | collected 2010/2012 ... | reverse complement strand
TTACCATATTCAGTACACTCTTCACAACGGTTTTACATGCATGTACGATATATCTGATATCTTCTTCTACTGTATGTGCAAGCTTCATATAAGAATTATGAATACTTCTAATATATGATGTCAATTCTTCCACAGAATCATATGCCGCAACATGCTCCTTGATCTGTGCTGCTTCTTCTGTCTGAAGAAATGCTCTCATTCCAAACTTCAGATCACGTTCATAATAGCAATGATCCTTTACATTGCCTGGATAATGATCATTATGTGGGAATGTAAAATAATCTGCAATGTAATGAATGATCACACCAAGACCTGCACAACGTCGCATATTCATTCCCTTATCTTTATCGTAATTGGCAATAAATTTTGAAATCTTACGTTCAATATCATCAAATGTAATATCAAACTTATGAGGTGTCGTCACAAATGATGGTCTGCAGTCTGGCCAGATACTTCCTACATAAAACGGTAATCTATAATCGAATACATTGTCAAGTTCCATAGAATCCATAATCTGCCCTGCTAATGAAATATGTGATTTCTTTCTCATATAAATGATACTCCTTATAATTGGAACCATATCCGGATCATATATTCCTTCCAGATATCGTCGTCATCTGCTTTGTTACACCCTTTGACTCAAATTATATAATTTTATCTGTCAATATGCAACCAAATGATGAATTCTTTATATTTTTTTAATATTTAGCCTGTAATTTATTTAATCTTCCATGTATTTCCGTAATAAATCTAATATTTTGCCGCTATTAAATCCTTTTCTCGCAAAATATCCGTAATATTTCTGAAAATTCTCCTTAGTGACGGAACCCTTTTGTCGGATCCTCTTCTTAACCTGTTCTTCCAAGATATCATCTTCTTCGTATTCATATTCCTCAAAGACCCTCTCTAATGTCTCCGCAGTGATTCCTTTCTTCCGAAGGTCCATCTTAATCTGAATCTTACTCTTACTTCCTGACTTGTATTCCATGTAGCGGCGTACATATTCTTCATCATTGATATATCCAAATGACTCCACATACGCAACTGCCCCTTCCGTAATAAATTCTGGAAATTCTGCTCTCATAAGACGTTCTTTTAATTCCTTTTTTGTACGATCCTGATATTTTAACAATGACATAGCTTTTAACTTCGCCCGATGCAACAGTAATTTGTTTAATTCTTCAAATTCTTCCTGTCCGATCTCGTCTTGTTCATGGAATCCCAATCGTCTTATCTCATTATAGTAAAGCAGGCAGTACTTTTCTTCATCGAAGAAAAGCCTGACCTGCTTTGTTCCTACTTTATCTAGTTTCGTAATGATCATTATTCTTCAGAAACCTGAGTCTCTGCCTTAGGATCGTTGTTGGCATTCTCAGCATCTTCCTCTAACAGTCCATAGTGGACACGGATTGCATGTTCCACTGTCTCTGCGATATCCGGGTGATCTTCTAAGTACTTCTTGCTGTTCTCTCTACCCTGTCCGATCTTCTCTCCGTTGTATGCATACCATGCACCACTCTTATGAATGATATCTGCATCTGCTGCAAGATCTAAAATATCTCCATACTTGGAAATTCCTTTTCCAAACATAATATCAAATTCTGCTTGTTTAAACGGAGGAGCCACCTTATTCTTCACTACTTTGATCCTTGTTCTGTTACCAATCATCTCTCCTGCCTGTTTTAATGTCTCTGTTCTTCTGACATCTAAACGGATAGATGAATAGAACTTAAGTGCACGTCCACCAGTTGTTGTCTCTGGGTTTCCAAACATGACTCCAACTTTCTCACGCAACTGATTGATAAAGATAACTGTGCAGTTAAACTTACTTACAACACCTGTTAACTTACGAAGTGCCTGTGACATCAATCTTGCCTGAAGACCTACGTGAGAATCTCCCATATCTCCATCAATCTCTGCCTTCGGTACTAATGCAGCTACAGAATCGACGATAATGATGTCGATTGCTCCAGATCTTACCATTGTCTCTGTGATTTCAAGTCCCTGCTCTCCTGTATCTGGCTGAGAGATATAAAGGTTATCAATGTCAACCCCGATATTCTTTGCATAGACCGGATCAAGGGCATGCTCTGCATCAATAAATCCTGCAATCCCGCCTCTCTTCTGGACTTCAGCTACCATATGAAGTGCTACTGTTGTCTTACCACTAGATTCAGGTCCATAAATCTCGATGATACGTCCCTTAGGTACTCCACCTACTCCTAATGCGATGTCAAGACTGATAGAACCTGTTGGTGTTACTTCAATCGTACGGTCTGCCTGGTACTCTCCAAGTTTCATGACAGATCCCTTACCATAGTCTTTCTCGATCTTAACCAATGCGGCATCCAATGCCTTTAATTTTTCTTCCTGTTTCATATATGTTTACTCCTTTTAATTTCAAATATTTATCTTATATTCTTCTATCTTTTAATTTCCTGTTTAGAGTATAGCATATCCTTACACTAAAAAACAAGTGTTCGAACGAATATTTGTTCGATTTTTATTCGTGATCCTTTTTCTTATGATGATTCTCATAGAAACTCTTCAACCAATGCATGTCTTACCATAGTTAACGCTCTGCATACAGCTGTTTCTCTGACTTTCTGTCTGTTACCGTTTAACTGGTATTTGTTTACTTTCGTCTTTCCATTAACACTGACACCGATGTAAACAAGTCCTGCCTTCTTCTCAGGTGTTTCACCGCCCGGTCCAGCAAGACCTGTGATTCCAACACCGACATTTGAACCAGCCTGTCGTGCAACACCTTCCGCCATCTGTCTGGCCGTATCTTCTGAAACTGCTCCAACGGTATTTAGAGTTTCTTCTTTTACTCCAAGATATTTCATCTTAGCTTCATTTGCATATGTAATAAAACTTTCATTTAAGACATCCGATGCTCCTGCAACATTAACTAACCTTGCTGTAAACATTCCTGCTGTACAGGATTCTGCTGCTGCGATCGTATAATGATGTTTACTTAACATATCAACCACAACATCTTCTAATGTTTCATCTTCTTTTGTCGTAAAAATCTTATGACCAAATCTTCTGTATAATTCTTCTGTTATTGGTGTAACAAGCTTCTTTGCTTCATCTTCACTTACCGCTTTTGCTGTCACTCGAAGATGAACTTCTCCTAATTTGGCATATGGGGCAACTGTAGGATTCGTCTGCTTTTCGATCAAATCTTCAATCTCTGCTGCAACGCGGCTTTCTCCCATACAATCAATCTTCACAACATCGGAGTATAATACCTCTGAACTTAATTCTTTTATGATCGGTTCTACCTGATCATGGAACATTGGAAGCAGTTCATTTGGAGGCCCTGGGAGTAAAACTACTTTCTTCCCTTCTTTTGCATGAATGACCATTCCCGGTGCTGTTCCATTTTCGTTATATAAAACAGTACAATCTTCTGGCACTAATGCCTGTTTTAAATTATTCTCTGTCATGTTACGATGACTTCTCGCAAAATATTCTTTCAAGCGTCTTAGTGCTTCTTCATCTTCTACAAGCCCCTGTCCACATGCTTTCGTTGCAATTTCCTTTGTAAGATCGTCTTTCGTTGGTCCAAGTCCACCAGATAAGATCAAAATATCAGATCTTTCAAGTCCCTGTCTGATCACATTTTCTAATCTTTCTGGATTGTCGCCTACTGTCGTCTCAAAAAAAACGCTTATCCCCAATGAGGCTAAGCGTTCTGATAAGTAGGCAGCATTGGTATTCACGATGTTTCCTAATAAAATCTCTGTTCCTACGCAAATAATTTCTGCTGTCATAATTGTTGTTCCTTTCTGGATCTAATTTCCTTCAGATAATACCTGTTTATTCTTCACCAAATAATCAACTAAAGAAATAATTGTCAGGGCTGTTGCAATGACGATCAAAATATTCTCGATCATCACAGCTGTGCTTGTTCCAAGATCAATGATCAGCATAATGATCATAAACATCTGAAAGTTTGTCTTAAATTTTCCCCAGTAGCTGGCTGCGATAACGATTCCATTATCAGAGGCGATCAGGCGGAATCCACTAATGATAAATTCTCTTGCAATAATAATGATCGCTACGATAGATGATAAACGGTGCATTCCAACTAATGCGATCATTGCAGAACAAACTAATAATTTGTCTGCCAATGGATCCATAAATTTTCCGAAGTTTGTTACCAGATTGTATTTTCTTGCAATATGTCCATCTAAAAAGTCTGTAAGACTCGCTAGAATAAATACAACAACTGCGATCCACTTGCTATAATCCCCTGCACAATCTGTCAGCAAGAAAAATAAGAATACCGGGATCATAAGTGTTCTTAAAATTGTTAACTTATTTGGTAAATTCATAATCTACTTCTCCTATCACATCATATTCTCTACCTTGGGTAATTTTAACATAAACAAAGTCTCCTGTCATCAATTCTTCTGGAGAATTTATAAAAACACATCCATCTACCTTTGGTGCATCCATATAAGAACGTCCAACGTAGATATCATCTTCAAATAAATATCCTTCTACCATGACTTTGATCGTTTTACCGACTAACTGCTGGGTATGTTCATAGGAAATCTCCTGCTGAAGACTCATCAGTTCATCTCTTCGTTCTTCTTTGACTTCTTCATCGATCTGATCCTCAAATGTTGCTGCCAGTGTATCTTCTTCCGGTGAATAAGTAAAGACTCCTAAACGATCAAATTGACATTCTTCTACAAAGTTCATTAATCCTTCATGATCTTCTTGACTTTCTCCTGGAAATCCAGTGATCAGTGTTGTACGGATCGTGATATCAGGAATCTCTTTACGAAGTTTCTTGATCACTGCCACAAGATCTTCTCTTGATGTTCTTCTTCCCATTCTCTGTAAGATACGATTCTCACTATGCTGAATCGGCATGTCAATGTAATTGCAGACTTTCTCTTCTGTCTTGATCACTTTGATCAGCTCATCTGTGATCTCTTCTGGATAGCAGTATAACAGGCGGATCCATTCAATCCCTTCGATCTTGCAAAGTTCATGAAGTAATAACGGAAGCTGTTTTTCTCCTGTCAGGTCTTTGCCATACAGTGTTGTTTCCTGAGCTACCAGTACTAATTCTTTCACTCCTTCAGATGCTAAACGCTTTGCCTCATTCAACAGTTCTTGCATTGGAACACTTCTGAAACGTCCGCGGATCTTTGGAATGATACAATAGCTGCATCGCTTGTCACAACCTTCAGCAATTTTTAAATATGCCATGTGATTTCCTGTTGTTACAACACGTTCTACTTCAGAATTATCTGGAAGATAATCAATACTTTCGTAATGTTCAAAATGTTCCCCTGTATTTTCTTCTAATGCGGTATTCACTGCTTCTACAATAGAATCATAACTTGTTGTTCCAAGAACTGCATCAATCTCTGGAATCTCTTTTAAGATCTCGTCTTTATAACGTTCTGCGAGGCATCCAGCAACAACCAATGCCTTCAGATTCTGTTCTTTGTACTGTGCCATCTCTAAGATCGTATTGATACTTTCTTCTTTGGCATCATGGATGAAACAGCATGTATTAATTACAATAACATCTGCCTGTGTCTCATCGTCGGTCAAAGTGTAGCCATGCTTGGTCAAAAGGCCAAGCATAACTTCACTGTCTACTAAGTTTTTATCACATCCAAGCGAAATAAATAATATCTTCATTTCTCTTATTCTCCAAACAATTTCTTAGATTCTACACAGTTTTTCATTAACATTGCGATCGTCATTGGTCCAACTCCACCTGGAACTGGTGTGATCGCAGATGTCTTTGGTGCAACTTTGTCATAATCTACGTCACCACAAAGTTTGTTATTTTCATTTCTGTGGATTCCAACATCAATGACAACTGCTCCATCTTTTACATAAGAATCATCAATAAATTTTGGTTTACCAATTGCTACAACCAAGATATCTGCACGTTTGCAGACTTCTTTTAAGTCTTTTGTATGAGAATGGCATACAGTCACTGTTCCGTTCTCACGTAATAATAACATTGCCATAGGTTTTCCTACAATGTTACTTCTTCCGACTACCACACATTCTTTCCCATCAATTTCGACACCAGAACGTTTTAATAACTGGATCACTCCGGCTGGTGTGCATGGTAAGAATCCTTTTTCTCCGATCACCATATTTCCAACACTGACTGGATGGAATCCGTCAACATCTTTCTTAGGATCGATTGCTAATAATACTTCATCTTCATCCAAATGTTTTGGAAGTGGAAGCTGTACTAGGATTCCGTTGATCTTAGGATCCTTATTGCATTTATCCACGATCGCCATTAATTCTTCCTGTGTTGTCTCTTCTGGAAGCTCATAGCTTACAGACTCGATTCCTACATACTCGCAGGCACGTTTTTTATTGCGTACGTAAACACTTGATGCAGGATCTGCTCCTACCTGAATAACAGCAAGCGCAATATCTTTTCCCTCTGCTTTCAGCTGCGCTACTTCTTCTTTTACTTCATCTTTGATTTCCTGAGAAATCTTCTTTCCATCAATAATCTGCATTGTATTTCCTCGTCATTTCTTTTAAGTATATATTGGCTTTATTTTTGTTGATTAGAATAATCCTGTGATAACTCCATCGTCATTTACATCGATTCCTTCTGCTGCTGGTTTCTTTGGAAGTCCAGGCATTGTCATGACATCACCTGTCAAGGCTACTAAGAATCCTGCACCTGCATTGACATAGATCTCACGGATCGTAATATCAAATCCTTCTGGGCGTCCAAGCTTCTTAGGATCATCAGATAAAGAATACTGGTTCTTCGCCATACAGATTGGAAGATTTCCATACCCAAGTTCAGTCAGTCTCTTCTTCTGACGTGCTGCAGCTGCTGTGTATACAACTTTATCTGCTCCATAAATCTTAGTTGCGATCGTTTCGATCTTTTCTTCTATCGTTGTATCATCATATGTATATAATGGTTTGTAATTGCTTTCTTTATTATCTAATGTACGAAGGATTGCTTTGGCAAGTTCGATTCCACCTTCTCCACCTTTTTCCCATACCTGAGATAATGCAAAATCACAATCTCTTTCTTCGCAGAAATTCTTGATAAATGTAAGTTCTGCCTCTGTATCTGTTGCAAACTGGTTTAATGTTACAACAACAGGAACTCCAAACAATTTTAAGTTCTCGATATGTTTTTCAAGATTTACGATACCTTTGCTTAACGCATCGATATTTTCTTCTGCCAGATTGTCTTTTGGAACTCCACCATTGTATTTTAAAGCACGTACAGTTGCTACTAATACAACTGCATCTGGGTGAAGATCAGCCATCTGACACTTAATATCCATAAATTTCTCTGCACCAAGGTCAGCACCGAATCCTGCTTCTGTAATTGCGATATCTGCTAATTTTAACGCTAATTTTGTAGCCTGTACGCTATTACATCCATGTGCGATATTGGCAAATGGTCCCCCATGTACGAATGCTGGTGTATGCTCTAATGTCTGGATCATATTTGGTTTAATAGCATCTTTTAATAATGCCGCCATAGCTCCAACTGCATTCAAGTCTTTGGCTGTGACTGGTTCACGGTCCATGTTGTATGCAACGATGATCTTTCCTAAACGTTCTTTTAAATCTGCCATATCATTTGCAAGGCAAAGAATTGCCATGATCTCAGATGCTACTGTGATGACAAAATGATCCTCACGGACAACACCATCCACACGACGTCCAAGTCCGATGACTGTATTTCTTAATGCACGGTCATTCATATCAATACATCTCTTCCATACAACATCTCTTGTATCGATATTTAATTTATTTCCCTGCTGAATGTGATTATCAAGCATTGCTGCTAATAAGTTGTTTGCAGATGTGATCGCATGAAAATCCCCTGTAAAATGAAGGTTTAAATCTTCCATTGGTACAACCTGTGCATATCCACCACCGGCTGCTCCACCTTTGATACCAAAGCATGGTCCAAGAGATGGCTCACGAAGAGCACAGATTGTTTTCTTTCCAAGTTTGTTTAACGCCTGGGATACTCCGACACTTGTTGTTGTCTTTCCTTCACCTGCTGGAGTTGGGTTGATCGCTGTCACAAGAACAAGTTTCCCATCTTCGTTATTCTTAACTTCATCCATGAAATGAGAATCAAATTTGGCCTTGTATTTTCCATATAATTCAAGGTCGTCTTCTTTGATCCCGATATTCGCTGCAACTTCTTTGATCGGTAATAATGTGGCTTCCTGTGCGATTTCAATATCTGTTTTCATAATAGTTTCCTTTCTATAGATAATCTTCTTTGTATTGTTCAAATTGTTCTTCGCTCATAAGAACTTTCCTTGGCTTGGTTCCTTCTTCTTCTCCGACGATTCCCGCTTCGCATAACTGATCCATTAGTCTTGCTGCACGGTTAAATCCAATCTTAAAGACTCTTTGAAGACTTGCAATCGAAGCCTTGTCTTTGTCAATAATAAACTCAGCTGCTTTTTCAAAATATTCATCCCTTTCCTGCGATGTTGCTGCTTTGACCGCAGCTGTCTGAATCTTTTCCTGAATGTCTGCACCATAGCTGTCTTCGGCATTATTTTCTTCCTTTAAGAATTCTACAACCTTGCTGACTTCTTCATCACTGACAAATGCACCTTGTACACGGATTGGTTTCTGATATCCAGATGGATAGAACAGCATATCACCTTTTCCTAATAACTTTTCTGCACCATTCATATCGATAATTGTTCTTGAATCGACTCCTGATGATACTGAAAATGCAATTCTTGAAGGTACATTCGCTTTGATCAGGCCTGTAATGACGTTAACAGATGGTCTCTGTGTTGCGATCACCAGATGAATTCCTGCTGCCCTGGCAAGCTGTGACAGGCGCACGATCGCATCTTCTACTTCACCCGGTGCAACCATCATAAGGTCTGCAAGCTCATCTACAATGATAACGATCTGCGGAAGTTTCTTAAAATCTTCCCCTTCCATACCATTCTTGATCGATTCCTCGACCTTCTCATTATATCCAGTTAAGTTTCTTACATTCACTTCTGCAAACTTCTTATATCGCTCTCCCATCTCCATCACAGCCCAGTTTAACGCACTGGATGCCTGCTTCGGATCTGTAACGACCGGAATCAGCAAGTGTGGAATTCCCTGATATGCACTTAATTCTACGACCTTTGGATCGATCATGATCAGTTTCACTTCATCTGGCGTTGCCTTGTATAAAATACTCATGATCAATGTATTAATACAAACTGACTTACCAGAACCTGTTGCTCCTGCGATCAAAAGATGCGGCATCTTGGAAATATCTGACACGATCACCTGTCCAGCAAGGTTCTTTCCTACTGCAAATGCAATCTTTGATCTTGCCTGTGCAAATTCCTGATTCTCAATCAGTTCCCTGAACATTACCATCTGGTTTGTCTTATTCGGAACTTCGATTCCAATTGCTGATTTACCTGGAATCGGTGCTTCAATTCGAATATCTGCTGCTGCAAGGTTTAACTTAATATCATCCGCAAGATTTACGATCTTGCTGACTTTCACACCTTGTTCTGGATGTAATTCAAACTGTGTAACGGATGGTCCACAGCTAATATTGGTAATTGTAACATGAACTCCGAAATCTTCCAATGTTTTTTGCAGTTTTTGTGCAGTCTGACGAAGTTCTTCTTTGTTATTTCCCGCTGTTTTCTTTCCTTTCTCCAATAAAGATACTGGTGGAAACTTATAATCTCCTTCTTTAGTCCGAACCTGCGGAAGAATCTCCACTGGTTTCGATGGTGTATTCTTATCCTTATTCACAAGAGATCTCTTCGATGCATTCGACTGTACTGGTTCAAATATTTCTTTTGGTTCTTTGTCTGTTTCTTCTTGAACGATCAGATCATCAAAATCCTTCTGTATCGGTGTTTGTTTTGTTTTCTCTTCTGGTTCCATAGGAGGCATTGGAGATGCCTGTGATGGTTTCGGTCTTCCAGATCGCAAATCCGGAATATGCATCGATCGTTTCTTTCTCGGTGCTGTTTCTTTATCCCCTTTGGACACCTCTTTTGCTTTTCGTTTCTTCTTCGCTAGTCGTTCTTCTATATCTTCTTCATATCCTTCTACTGTAAAGAAATCAACTGCTTTCTTAAGGAAAGAAAGTAAGGATCTCTCTGTTACAAGGATCAATGAGATTACAGAGATCAATAAAACAACCAAAACACTTCCTGCCCCTCCCAGTTCCTTATAAAGGATTGAACAGATCAATGCACCCAGATACCCGCCTCCTCTGTGGGTTCTTCCACTAAATACAAAGGCTGAATAAGCATCTCTTACTTCTATATTATATATCATCTGAAAAATTGTGGATACCATACATAACAGCAGGATCGCAAAACATGTCTTCTTCACTGCAAGACTGCTGTAATCATTGGAGATCAATAAAATTGCCAGAATAAAGCTTACCGCCGGAATGATGTAATGAGTCGTTCCAAACGCTCCAAAGAAAAATGTACTGATGCTGTTTCCTATGTATCCGCATATTCCAAAATTACTTAAAAATAAAAAAATGAAAAGAGCAAAAACAACTAATACTGCAATCTCTTTATAAAACGGTGCAAAATCTTTTTGTCTTGTGCGTGTCCGTTTCTTTGCAGAAGATGTCTTCCTCTTTCTTGTCTTCTTTGCTGCCATAGAAATTGTTACCTCTCTTTGTATACATTTTGTATACATAATCTGCGTATTTTCTTATTTTACAATTAATTATCAAAATACGCAAGTCCCACCGTGAAAAAGGGAAATGTATTTATCTCCCGTACATTTCCCTTTTCTTTTAACCTCTTAATATTGTGCAGTTTCTGGAGGTACAAAATCTTCCGCTTCTTTTACAAACTTCTTAACCTGAATTTGTGCTTTCATAACTGGTATATTGGTTCCAGCTCCTGCAACACATCCACCTGGACATCCCATTCCTTCGATCAGATAGCCTTTTTTCTTTCCTGCTTTCGCCTGTAAAAGCATTTTCTTACAATCTGCAAGACCTTCCACATGATCGATCTTTACTTCTGTTCCAGGATAGTATTCATCAATACATGCCTTGATCGCTCCAGCTACTCCACTTGCAACTGCATATCCACGTCCGGCTCCAAAGGCATCATTTAACTCTTCTTCTTTTTCATATGTGTTAAAATCAATTTCTTTCGCATCAAACATTCCAGCCAATTCTTCAAATGTGATCACAAAATCGACCTCACTTCGCACTGTCCGTCTGGATGCTTCTAACTTTTTGGCAACACATGGCCCTACAAAAACAATTTTTGCATTTGGAGATGCAATCCTTGCCGCTCTTGCCGTTGCTACCATTGGTGTTAGTGCATTAGAAATTTCATCAATCACCTCTGGAAAATATTTCTTTCCAAGCATAGACCATGATGGGCAGCATGATGTCAGCAAGAATGGCAGTTTCCCTGTAGCCACACTTTGAACATAATGCTTTGCCTCTTCTAGGGCCCCTGCATCTGCTCCAACTGCAACTTCCCACACATCTGCAAACCCAATATCAAGAAGTGCAGCTTTTATCTTATTTGGCGTTGCTTTTGGTCCAAATTGTCCGACAAATGCAGGTGCTAAGATCGCGATCACTTCCGCACCTTCATTCATTGCCTTGATCAACTGGTAAATCTGGGATTTATCTGCAATTGCTCCAAACGGACAATTTACCATACACATACCACAAGAAACACATTTATCTGGATTGATCTTAGCTCTTCCTGCATAATCTGTTTCAATCGCTCCAACCCCACAGGCATTTGCACAAGGACGTTTTCTTTCATAAATCGCACCATATGGACAGACCTTTTTACATTGTCCACATTTGATACATTTTTCCTGATCGATATAAGAATATCCATCCTTAAAACTAATTGCCTTCTTCGGACAAACTTCCATACACGGATGTGCCATGCATCCCTGGCACTGCTCTCCTACAATAAATGCCTTCTCCTTACATTCATTGCATGCAGATGGAATCACCTGAAGAAGTGGCGGCTCATAATACTTCTCTGAAATATTGCTCTCATCAATTCCTTTCGTAATTCTTGTTGGTTTATCCGCTGGATTTAATGACATTCCCATGGCAAGCCTCAGTCTCTCACCTACGATCGCTCGTTCTCTGTAAATGCTATCTCGATATTTTGCAACTTCTCCAGGTACGATCTCATATGGAAGATCTTCAAGATCCTGTAAGTTTCTTTGTTCGTAACCAAACTTTGCGATCTCTTTAAAAATCCTTCTTCTCACATTCCGAACTGGTGTCTGTATTCCTCTCATGATATTCCCTCCTCTAATGATGCCTTAAGATAGTTTGTGTTTTTTTTAACATATTTGTTATTCTTATCATATACCAAAACAGGAATATTATAAAGGTATTATCTGTTTTTTTATTCAAATTTTCTATTTATTTTCAGACAGATTAATTATTTCAATCAATCTGTCTGTTGCTTCTTTTATTCCACCCATCTCATCGATCAATCCTTCTTTTACTGCCTCCTCCCCTGAAAGGATCATACCAACATCTTTTACCTGCTGTCCAATATGAAGCATCAATTCTTCAACTCTTTCCTTTTTCATTTTACAATGATCACTAATAAATGTCGTAATCCGATCTTGAATCTTTTCAATATTACGATAACTTTGAATAACTCCGATAAATGTTCCAGAACTTCTCACTGGATGAATCATCATTGTTGCGCTTTTCACAATAAAAGAATGATCTGCTGCCACAGCAAGCGGTACTCCGATCGAATGACTTCCTCCAAGAACAAGCGATACGGTTGGTTTGCTTAGAGATGCGATAAGCTCTGCGATCGCAAGTCCACATTCTACATCTCCACCGATCGTATTGATCAAAATTAAGATTCCTTTTATACTTTCATCCTGCTCAACCTTTGCTAAAGCCGGTATCATATGTTCATATTTTGTTGTCTTTGCATTTTGTGCAGATAACTGATGCCCTTCGATCTCACCAATGATAGTCATTGTAAAAATCCCATTTTCCTGCAACTGTCCAAATTTTTCTATTTCTTGTCTCTCATTATCTTTCATACCAAAATCTTACCTTCCTGTATCATATTTTTTATCTTTATTATTTAGAACGATGCTCTGCAATTTGCACTAAAAAAAGAAGGAAGCATCTTCTTACTTCCTTCTTTAGTATGAAATCTAATTCAATTTCTATTCATCAATTTCAAAAGAGATTAACAGATCTTCCTGATTTACCTGTTCTCCTTCTTTGACATAGATCTTATCAACCTTACCATTAACCGTAGAAACAACAGTTGTCTCCATCTTCATAGCTTCAACTGTCATCAGCGGCATATTCACTGTGACCTCATCACCTTCATTGACAAGAACTTTACCAACTGTTCCTGGAATTGTGGATCCAAGATGTGCAGGATTAGATTTATCTGCTTTAACTCTTCGGTCTGTCTTAACCTCTAAATTCTTATCAAGAACTTTGATCTCACGGATAGATCCATTTACTTCAAAGTCTAACAGTCGGTATCCATCTTCATCAGGCTCTGTCATATCGATAAATTTGATGATGAGATATTTACCTTCATCTAATTTCAGTGTTGTCTCTTCACCTTTTCTTAATCCATAGAAATATACGTGACTTTCAAGTCCTGTTACATCATTGTAAGCCTCAAAATGTCTACAGTAATCTTCATATACTTTTGGATATAACGCATAGCTTAATGTCTTCTGGCTTAAGATATCTGGATCTTCCATATTCTCTGTATAGAAGTTTTCTTTTAATCCCTTTGCAATATAATCAAAATCTTCATCTGGTAATAAACTTCCTGGACGCACATCGATCGGTTTCTTATCTTTTAATACGATCTTCTGTAATTCTTCTGGGAATCCACCTTCTGGCTGTCCGATCATACCTTCAAAATATTCTACAACAGAATCTGGATAAGATAAATCTTTACCAACTTCTAAGATATTCTCTTTTGTTAATCCATTCTTGAACATAAAGATCGCAAAGTCTCCAACAACTTTAGATGATGGTGTTACTTTAACGATATTTCCAAGCAGCTGGTTCGCATCTTTATATAAACCTTTGATCTCTTCAAAGTCTTCCGCTGCACCCATTTCCTTTACCTGTGCTAACAGATTAGAGTACTGTCCACCTGGAATCTCATATTTATAAATCTCAGTATTCGGAGACTTCATATCACTTTCAAATGGTGCATATACTTCACGCACACGGCTGTAGTAGTGACTTAATTCTGTCAGTTCCTCCGGCTTCAGGCCTGTGTCACGTCTTGTTCCACGAAGTGCCTCTGCTACTGCGTTCATAGACGGCTGACTGGTCAGTGATGACATAGACTCAATTGCCAGGTCGACAATATCTACGCCGGCTTCTGCCGCCATCATAACAGTACTTACACCATTTCCCGTGGAATCGTGTGTATGCAAATGTAATGGTACATGAAGTTCTCTCTTCAGTGTGCTGATCAGTTCTTTTGCTGCCAGCGGCTTCAGAAGTCCTGCCATATCCTTGATCGCAATAGAATGGCATCCTAAAGACTCCAGTTCTTTCGCCATCTTCACATAATAATCTAATGTATACTTTGTCTCGTTCGGACTTGTAATATCTCCTGTGTAGCAGATTGCACCTTCAACGATCTTTCCAGTCTTAAGTGCCTCCTCGATTGGCAGTTTCATAGTCTCGATCCAGTTCAGACTGTCAAAAATACGGAATACATCGATTCCATTCTCTGCTGAGATCTGAATGAACTCTTTTACAAGGTTGTCCGGATAGTTGCTGTATCCAACGGCATTGGACGCACGAAGCAACATCTGGATCAATGTGTTCGGCATACGCTCTCTTAAAGTTGTCAGACGTTTCCACGGTGACTCCTTCAGGAATCGGTACGCTGTATCAAACGTAGCACCTCCCCATGCCTCTACTGAAAATGCGTTCTGCATAAATGCATTTGTCGCATAAGCGGCACCGCACAGATCTTTGCTACGCATACGTGTTGCCACCAGTGACTGCTGCGCATCACGCATACTTGTATCTGTAACATAAAGCTTTTCTTCTTTTAAAATCTTCTGCATGTAGCCTTCTGCACCAAGTTTTAAAAATTCATCTCTTGCACCATAGACCGGTTTATCATGGTCAAATGTCGGCAGAATACGGTTGTCGAACTGTTTCTTCTTACCCATGTCAGAATTGATGATACGATCACCGATAAACTCAATGATCTTAGTCGCACGGTTCAGGCTGTGTGTCAGGCGGAATAACTCCGGTGTCTCCTCGATAAATGTTGTGTAACACTGACCGGACTGGAATGTCGGGTGGTTCAGCACATTGATCAGGAACGGAATATTTGTCTTAACTCCACGGATACGCATCTCCTGAAGGGCACGCTCGGATTTTCTCACTGCACCTGCAAAGGTACGGTCATGAGAAATAATCTTTACAAGCAGACTGTCATAGTGTGGTGATACAACGGCTCCGACATATGCACAGCCACCGTCCAGACGGATACCATTACCGGAACCGGAACGATATACTGTCATCTCACCTGTATCCGGCAGGAAGTTATTTGCCGGATCTTCAGAAGTAACACGAGTCTGAATAGAATATCCGTTACATGTAACATCTTCCTGCGATTTAATATGTATCTCCTCTGAATCAAGAGCATATCCTTCTGCAACCAGGATCTGAGCCTGCACGATATCAATTCCTGTCACCATCTCACTGACTGTATGCTCTACCTGAATACGAGGATTCATTTCAATAAAGTATGGATTATTATCTCTGTCTACCAGAAACTCCAGTGTTCCTGCATTGACATATCCAACATTTTTACAAAGACGGATTGCTGCATCAAAAATCTTCTCTCTTGTCTCGTCTGGAATGGTAAATGCCGGCGCATACTCTACGACCTTCTGGTGACGTCTCTGCACAGAGCAGTCACGGTCGAACAGATGCACAACATTACCGTAATTATCTCCGATCACCTGAACCTCAATATGCTTTGGTCCTTTCAGATATTTCTCAACGAAAATCATATCATCACCGAAAGCTTTTTTAGATTCATTTCTCGCCTCGTTGAATTCTTTTTCCAGATCAGCCGGATCATTGACAATACGCATACCGCGTCCGCCACCACCGTTGGAAGCTTTCAGCATAATCGGATATCCGACCATGTCTGCGATCTCCGCTGCCTCTTCATAAGACTTCATCGCGTGATCTACTCCAGGAATGATCGGTACATCTGCTGCAATGGCAATCTGTTTGGAAGAAATCTTATCTCCCATTGCTCTCATAATATCACTGGAAGGTCCAATAAATGTAATGCCATTCTGTTCACATGCATCTACAAACTCCGGATTCTCTGACAGGAACCCATATCCAGGATGGATTGCATCTACGCCTGCATTCAGTGCGATCTTAATAATTGTATCAATATCAAGATATGCATCGATTGGTCCTTTATCAGGATTCAGGGGATAGGATTCGTCTGCTTTGGAACGGAAAAGAGCGTATCTGTCTTCCTTAGAATAAATGCTGACTGTCACAATTCCGAGCTCATTGAGCGCGCGGAATACTCGAATGGCGATTTCCCCACGGTTCGCCACCAGAACTTTCTTGAACTGTTTCATTGTCTTCTTCCTCTCTTTTTTTATTGGTTTGCAATTAGCCTTTTTCTCTCTAATCCCACGGGCAATTACAACTTGACCGAAAAGTCGCATGATAGTTCATCTGCCCCACACGGATTACATGCACTTTTGATTTAGTTTACAGGATTTTTCTGAGAAATGCAAGATAAAAATATGACAACTTCATTTTTTGACAATAGTTAAGAAAATAACAATGGAATTTGCAAGATTTTAAATTGCAAAATTCATTTTAGCCTCTTTTTTCCCTTTTTTCTTGTCTATAACAGATAAAAATTGCATCAAAACTTTTCTTTTCCATGATTCACACTTTTTTAACAATCTAAACACAAATCGAAAACATTTTTTTATTATTATATAGACATCAGCAAGAGAGATGCTGAGATATAAATAACAATTTTCTTTTTCATACTTTTTCCTTTGAGAGTCTTCCGGTGGGAGGGCTCTTTTTATTTTGGAAATTTAATTTATTCTTCTGACATTGACGCCCCTGTTTTTTCCCTGCCACTTATAAATCATGAGATAAACCTTATAGTCGAGTTCATCTTGTGCGGTGACGAATGGCTCTTCTCTTAGTACCTCGGATTTGATTCCCTGCTGATAAAGTTCTGCCTGCTCTTTTTGTGCCTGACTGATAAGTTTCTGATGTCTTTCATCAGCTTCTTTTCCGAAACTCCGGTTTGGATAGTTTGCGGCTTCTTGTTTGAGTTTTTCTGTCAGAAGTTCTATGAAGCGTACATGTTTTGTCTGATGTAATTTTACGGCTATGTAACGACTCATTCTCATACCATGATGTTTCCGGTAATATTTTAATAACTTTATCATGCTTTTATCGTCTGCTTCTTCTGCGAATTCTTCCATGACTGTGATCGCCTCTTCTGACGGCTGCCACGGATTATCTTTTGGTACAATATATTGATCCGGCACCGCCGGGTAACAGCAGTAATTGAGTGGCGGGAACTGTTCTAACATTGCCAGTTTCTGTTCTGTCGGTGTGCAGAATTCCGGTCCCAGATATTCTAATTTGTCCCGTAAAATTGCAATGCGATATTCCAGTTGTCTTAAGTATTCGTACCCTTCCACCCAGAAATGTCCGATTTCTCCATAATTGTATAAATGTACTTCCACTGACAGCGACTGGTAAAAGAGCGTTACAACGGAATCGTCCTGATGTACCACAAGCACATATTCTCCATTTTCATAGGTAACTGATGCATCCAGTGGTCCTTCATAATCGTCCTGATAAATTCCGGTCATTCGCGCACCGTGAAATACAAGAAAGCTTTCCACTGCATCGTTCATCATATAAACCAGTTTATACTCTGGCAGAAGTAATTCGAACTGATCTTGTTCCAAAAGTTCTTCCAGCATCTCCAAAGCTCTCTCCTGACTGATCTGGTACGCCTGATTTTCCACATTTTCTTTATTCTTTTGCTCTGCTTTCCACACATTTTCTGTGTTTTTCTCTGTTTCCAATTATCTCTCTCCTTCATTGGCATCTTCCATCACAACTTTCGTTTCTCTGATCATGCCTTCCGGCAGTTCCTGATACTCCACCCTCAAGACTGCCTGTGCCCAGTTCAGACTGATCTGAGGCTGTTTATTTTTCTCACGTCCGGCTCTCTCGATTTCTTCCAGAAGTTCTTTTAACACTTCTTTGGTCAGATAGCCGCCTCGCCAGTGAAAGGTCAGCACGCGTCCTTTCTTCGCCGCCTGAAGCGACCGCTTGTATACATCTTCTATCTTTGTAAATGACAGTTTCTTTTCTTTATAATAGTAGCGTCCGCCCGCGTTGCATGCTGGAGCCGGATACAACAGTGGTTCGTGATCCCGGAAAATGTTTTTATCATCCAGGTTAAAATAATCGTACCTGAAATCCATCTGTTCTGCTTTTCCGGCTTTGTTCTTTCCCGATGTGTTGCGTGGAGTTTTGTTTTCCGGTTTCTGATTTTCTTTTTTCTCATAATTGCCAAGCGTATTATCAAATGTTACGTCCAGGTGATAATACTGTCCGTCAATCTTTACGATATTCCATGTATGACGGTACTTAATCCCTTTTTCCGGATTATTTCCACACACTGCGATCATACACCAAATTCCAAGGGTATCACACAATACCTTCACGGATTTTGCAATTCCTTCACATACGCCTACCCCATGCCCTAAAGGTCCGATAATCTCATGGGAATAAGGTTTTTTCAGCTTATCATAATGTATACTTTCACATAAAAAGTCGTGTATATATTTTTCCTTGTCCCACTGGGAAAATGTTTTCGCTTCTCTTGCGATTTTCTCTACTCGGGCCGTCATGGCTTTCTGATGTTCTTTTATCTTTGCTTTTTCAAATAAATATTCCGGCACAAAAATCAGATTGGGAGAATCGTTGTAATATTTATACTTATAGCCTGTTGCCCAGAAAATTTCCGGATGATCCAGCCGGAGCTTGAAAAAGACATTATAGAGTGCCTCACCCTCCAGTCTTGGGATCTGAATCTCTTCATCTATATTTAAAAACCCCTGATACAAGGCATGATAAACTGCCTGTTCTATTTTATTCATCCTATTATAATAGTACTGTTCCATATAATTTCCCGTAATCCTTTTCTATCATTTCAAGCTTTTGTCACTAATAATGATTGCGAGTTTTCTGTCACACGCAAATTCAAGTCGAACATTGCAACTAGAGTATAACATATATTATGAATATTTTCGTGTTTCTTTGAAGCATACATTGACATTCCATATCAGACTTTTTATACTGGGAAATGTAAATTTCAAAGAAGAGCTTATGTAATAGGCTGTGAGAAGTTTTCAGAAAGTAGGAATCCCATATGAACTGTAATGATTCTATGATAAATAATTCTATTCTCAAGAAGATGAATAATCCTGGCAGAAATTTCCAAATCCTTGCCATTTCAAACCGACATCTCTGCAATCAACCTTTTGAAGACCAGATTAAACGCGTCTGCGAATGGCACCCGGACGCTCTCGTTCTTAGAGAAAAGGATTTGCCAGAAGACGAATACAAAGCATTAGCAAAAAGTATTCTGGATATCTGTAAAGCTTACGATGTCCCATGTATCTTACATACTTACTGGAAAGCAGCGCTGGAACTCGGACATGATGCCATTCATTTGCCACTGCCTCTGTTACGGGAGTTGTCTGCCGAGTCGCAGAAGCATTTACAAAGTCAGAATTCGACAATCTCGCAGAGTTTTCATGTTACGGACTTCCATAGAATCGGCACATCTGTTCATTCTGTCGAGGATGCCATGGAAGCAGAACGGCTCGGTGCGACCTATGTGACAGCCGGACACATTTTCACAACAGATTGTAAGAAAGGCCTGCCGCCACGTGGACTTGATTTTTTGAAAAATGTCTGTAATGCAGTCACGATTCCTGTCTACGGAATCGGCGGAATAAAATTTGACCCGCAGCAATGGAACAGCCTGAAAAAACAAGGTGCCTGCGGCGGGTGTATTATGTCAGGAATGATGCAGCTTTAAAACCGCATCTTTTTTATTGTCTTCTGCAATTCATTATTGCACATATGGATTATACAGAAAGAACGCTCCGGAAAAAGCCAGCGCCAGATATATCATTGGTTCCCATTTTCTTCCATCAGCCTCTATTGGATTTTCCACATGTCCATCACCTTTTTCTTTCTGTTTTCCACAAACTAACACATAAATACCTCTCCAAATCAGATATCCTGCGCACGCGCCGATCGTATTCGCAAGCAGGTCATCAATATCTGTTGCACGCGCGTTAAATATCTGAGAAATTTCAATTGTTAACGACAGTAAAAATCCTGTGACTGTGACATTTGTTATATTTCTGCATTGCTTCCATATACATGGTATCAACAGCCCAAGCGGCAAAAACATGATTATATTTAACACAAACCCCTTGTCCAATCCTGCCAGTGGATTCCAGTTATATCCACCACTGATGGCATCTTTAAGTCTTACAATGTCTGCCAACAGTCCAATCCCTGTCACTTTAAATACCACCCACAGATAAACGAGCATTACATAAACTCCAAAATAATATTTTGCAGGCACACGCCTGGAATTTTGCTTTGCTTTGATTTCCATTAGTCCCTGATATATCAGACATGGTAGCAGCAACGTAAGAAGCAGATAACCACTGTACATGAAATCCTCAACTATATAAGTATATAAAATCCTCACATAATCCATAACATTTTCTCTCCTTTTTCCAGCCTTTATCCTCACACCTGATATATTAGAATACATTTCTTAATAACTTCTTTGGAATATTCTTAATATTCTCTGTAGCTTTAACCCATGCCTGTATCATGCAGTCCAATAACACCAGTTCCATCTGAATGTAATCAACATTTCTTTCAATTTGTTTCTTGAATTATCAGACAAATGCATCTATCATAATCATATAAATATGATACTTGCAGCTCAGTAAACCAGAGCTGCATTTGGGGAATCAATTACAAATTCAAAAATGAATTCAATGATATAGGAGGGCTTTTCTTATGACACAGGCTGAAATCAAACAACTGATTCAGAAACAGCGGACTTTTTTTCATTCCGATGCTACGCTTGATGTAGAATATCGTATACATGCACTTCAAAAATTAAAAGCATGCATCTTAAAATATGAAAATGAAATTAATATCGCAATCCGTGCAGATTTGGGAAAATGTGCTTTTGAAAGCTACATGTGTGAGACTGGTCTCGTCTTAAGCGAACTGACTTACATGCTGAAACATACACGCAAATTTTCGAAAGAGCGCACAGTCAGGACTCCACTGGCACAGTTTCACTCCAGGAGCTATCAAAAACCGTCCCCGTATGGTGTCACACTGATTATGAGTCCATGGAATTATCCGTTCATGCTCACCATAGAGCCGTTGATCGATGCGCTGGCAGCAGGAAATACCGCAATCCTGAAGCCAAGTGCCTATTCTGCACATACTACTGCTCTGATCAGCCGTATGATCCAGGAATGCTTCGATGAAAAATATGTGGCCGTTGTCACCGGTGGGCGCGAGGAAAATAATTTCTTGCTAAATGAACATTTTGACTACATCTTCTTTACCGGAAGCCAGGAAGTAGGGAAGGAAGTGATGCGGCATGCTTCCAACCATCTGACTCCAATCACCCTTGAGCTCGGTGGTAAAAGCCCTTGCATCGTTCATAAAAGTGCCGATATCAGACTTGCTGCTAAACGTATTGTTTTTGGTAAATTTTTAAATTGCGGGCAGACATGTGTTGCTCCTGATTACATTTACTGCGACCGCACAGTCAAAGATAAACTTATAAAAGAATTGAAAAAACAGATTCAAAAACAATATAGTAAACAGCCTCTGGCACATAAAGAATATGGCAAAATTATCAATTTAAAACATTTTGACCGGCTGCTTGGACTGATTGATTACGACAAAGTGGTCTATGGCGGCACTTTCGACCATCACACTTTACAGATCGAGCCAACAATCATGGACAACGTCACCTTTTCGGACGCTGTCATGCAGGAAGAAATCTTCGGACCGGTTCTTCCAATCCTGACTTACGATTCTATCAACGAAGCCGTGAATAATATCCGTGCCATGCCCCATCCGCTTGCACTTTATATTTTCGCCGGAGATACACATGTAGCGGAAAATGTAATTGCAAGAATCGGGTTCGGCGGAGGCTGCATCAACGATACACTGATTCACCTTGCCACAAGCGAAATGCCTTTCGGCGGATTTGGCGAAAGCGGCATGGGCAGTTACCACGGAAAGACCGGATTTGATACATTTACACATTACAAAAGTATTGTGGATAAGAAGACCTGGCTGGATCTGCCAATGCGATATCAGCCTTACAAGAAGATAAATAATAAGTTGTTACATATGTTTCTAAAATAAATGCTATCTAAAAACAACAGACCAGTTTACAGTTCTCCCACAAAACCGTAAACTGGCCTGTTGTTTTTTATCAGAATTGGACCTTTATATCAAGCCATGATTGTTGTACAGTAGGTTCAATCGAAAGATAAGTAATCATATAAGGAAAGAGGTTTTACTATGAATTCAAATTTGAAAAAAATTGTGATGACAGCACTTTTTGCTGCACTTGCATGTGTTGCCACCATGTCTATCCGTATTCCAACACCTGGCACAGGCGGATATATACATCCAGGTGACGCAATCGTAATCCTGTCAGGAGTTGTTCTTGGACCAAGTTATGGACTGTTGGCAGCTGGTATCGGTTCCGCAATGTCAGACCTCCTCGGTGGATATTTTGTATACGTTCCGATTACATTTGTAATCAAAGGACTGATTGCTCTGTTTTCAGGACTTGTTTACCAGAAAATTGCAAAAGATTCCAAATCACGTTATGTAGCAGTGCTTCTCGGTGGCGTGATCGATATCGTACTGGTAGCCGGTGGATATTTTATCTGTGAATTTTTCCTTTATGGATCATCTGCAGCAGCAAGTATTCCAGCCAATATTATTCAGGGAGTCGGTGGACTGATTATCTCCTTCGTACTGTACCCGGTATTAATGGCAATTCCAGATGTAAAACAGCTCACATATAAGACAAAATAAACTATGAGAAACCACGCTTCGCGAGTTTCTCAAGTTATCGCGGCAGTCGCCAAGGTCTCGTGCAAGC
>ERZ826613.1803-NODE-1803-length-23398-cov-2.792957_pt1 | contig 23398 bp, 21 predicted proteins | sample MGYA00519925_ERZ826613 | MGnify/ENA primary metagenome ERZ826613 (study PRJEB31778, sample SAMEA3449236) | human gut metagenome | biome: human gut; feature: human-associated habitat; material: faeces | place: United Kingdom | collected 2010/2012 ... | reverse complement strand
TGATGACTATGTGTGTGTTGATCAGACATTCATTTTCACTCCTATTTACATACTATGTTAGTATGTTTATTGGTTGTTGTATATTTTACTACATAAAACATCATTTGTCTAATATCAATAACCTATAACTTGTTATAGGTTTTACCTAAAATCAGTCTGACAATATGCAAATGTCAGACTGCACGTAAAAAATAAAAACCATGCCAAACAAAATGTCCGGTATGGTTTTACCTTATATCACATAAAAATCGCTGCTGTCTATTTCTTCCACCAAATCTGCAATGGTAACACTTTCTATATATTCGTCTACCACTCTGTACATTTCCTGCCAAACACGCACCGTTTTACAAGCAGAAGACCTATTGCACGGGTTGGGCTGCATCTCTAAACAAGATACGGGCGCCAAAGATTTTTCCGTAACTTTTAAAATACGCCCTACCGTAATATCCATTGGGTCAAGCGCTAACTTATATCCTCCGCCTTTTCCCCGCAATCCTTTGATAATTCCCGCTTTGCTCATCGTCACCATAATACTTTCAAGATATTTCTCTGAAATTTCCTGTCGTTTTGCAATATCCTTTAAAGGAATATATTCACCATTGTTATTTTCTGCAAGATCAACCATAACACGTAAGGCGTATCTTCCTCTTGTAGAAATCCACACGATAAATTCCTCCTGTCCATGTAATAAACCTATTATGCAACAATGTTAATGGTATTTCAAGATATTCCGTATTCCCAATGATAAAAAATATAAATAGAGATATATGCTTGTTTCATTTTCCCGCAATTTAGGACATATATTAAACAAAGAACAAAATTCTAAATGGGGTTGTGGTATGAAAAAAAGGGTATTCTTTTTTAATGCAATTATTCTTACGGCATCTTCGCTGGTAATGCGGGCCAGCAGTATCGGATATCGAACCTATTTATCTTCTAAAATAGGAACCGCAGGTATGGGATTATACCAACTGGTTATGTCTGTTTTTATATTGGCAATTACGGTTTCCACTTCCGGAATCAGCTTAGCCGTTACGCGTATTGTAACAGATACCATTGCAAAAGGAGCGCCGTCCCAGGCAAAACGGGCAGTTCGCAAGTGTATTATTTTCGCGCTTTTACTAAGTCTGCTTGCTATGGTAGCCTTATACTTTTCATCTGATTACGTCGCAATTCATTGGCTGGGCGACCAACGTGTCGCACTCTCTCTGAAAATACTCGCTCCCGGCTTACCTCTCATGGCAACATGTTCCTGTTTAAAAGGATATTTTATTGCAATGCGTGGTGTTGCAAAAACCGCTTCGGGAGAACTTTTGGAACAATTTGTTACCATTATGGCAGTAGTTTGTCTGTTTACATTCGTGGCACCGCAAGGGTTAGAGTATTCCTGTGCCGCAATTATGTTAGGCTCTACTTTAGGTGAGATTGCTTCTTGTACCTATACTTTTATCTTCTTTATAAAAGATAAAATAAAAGCAAAAGACATCCCCGGCAATCAATTTCAATACACCTTTCGGAAAGCATTGCAGGATATGTTCCATATAGAACTGCCCATCATGTTTGGTTCTACCCTGCGCAACGGACTTGTAACCATTGAAAACATACTCATCCCCATTGGATTTAAGAAACACGGCGCCAGTACGGAAACCTCATTGAGCAATTACGGTATGATTCACGGTATGGTAATGCCGCTGATTTTATTTCCTTCCGCATTTTTAATGGCATTTTCTTCTTTGTTGGTTCCTGAAATGGCAGAAGCAAATGCAGTAGGCCATAAAAGAACAATCAGCAGGACCACTGCACGTTCCATGCAATTGACCCTGCTGTTTTCATTCTTTATTACTGCTTGTTTTATTGTATTTGCCGATGATTTTGGCCGCACCTTTTATCAAAGCGAAGAAGCGGGACGTCTGATTCGATTTTTGGCACCGCTGATTCCTTTATTATATCTTGATAGCGTGGTAGACGGCATTTTAAAAGGGTTGGACCAGCAAATTGCCTCCATGCGATATAATTTTGCAGATTCCGGATTACGCGTCATACTGGTCTATTTTTTAATTCCATTCACAGGTGTAAACGGCTATCTGGGCATTTTGTTTTTCAGCACGATTTTTAATGCTACATTGAGCATTCATCGTCTTCTGAAAGTATCTCAAGTGGAAATACAGTTTGTGGACTGGATTGTAAAGCCAATTTTATGCGGAGGCATTTCGGTTCTTTGCTTTTCCTTATTAAGACATTTACCGTTTATGAACGCGGTTCCTGTTTGGTGCTGTATGATACTGGAATTTACATTATCAGCCATTGGATATTACATTTTATTACGCGTGACACAATGCTTTAAAAAGGAAGACGTGACCTGTATCAAAGAGATTTTCCATTCCAAATCCGCTACTTAATACGATGTTGTTCCATCCATTGAACCACTTCTGTGCTTAATTCTTTTACGCAGCCGTCTTCAAAAGGAGAATTCAAACCAGAATCTTTGATTAATTGTACAAAACTTTTGGTGCCTGCAGCGCTTACAAATGCAAAATATTCATCAAACGCTTTTTTCCAGTCCCTATTTGATTTACTCCAGAATTCCAAAGCAACGGTTTGTGCCAAACAATAATCAATATAATAAAACGGATAGCAATAAATATGATGCTGTTTTTTGAATCCTCCTCCGTCTTTGAAGAATGGCAGATTGTCAAAGTCCAGCCACGGACGATATTTTTTCTCTAATTTCAGCCATAATTTTTTGCGTTCCTGCGGCGTTAATTTTGGATTTTCATAGACTTCATGTTGAAACTCATCTACCAAACAACCATACGGAATAAAGTTAAGGGCAGACTCCAATTGAAATACACGGAATTTTTCAGCGTCATTTCCAAAAAACAACTCTGCCCAAGGGCGCGCCAACAATTCCATAGTCATAGAATGTACTTCCGCGGTTTCCATTGTGGTGCTTGCATTTTCACGAATCTCCATATTGCGAGCCTGATATGCCGCAAATGCATGACCCGCTTCATGTGTCAGCACATCCACATCGCCGGAGGTTCCGTTAAAATTAGAAAAAATAAACGGAGACTGATAATCAGGAATTTCCGTACAATAACCGCCGCCTGCTTTATTTTGTTTGCTCTCCAAATCAAACAGCTCGTTTTCTCTCATAAAGGTAAAAAACTCTGATGTCTTGGGACTCATTTCATCATACATTTTTTGTGCTGCGGACACCAGTTCTTGTGTTCCACCATCTGGCTTTGGATTGCCGTCAGTAAAAGAAACACCCGTATCGTGTAATTTTATCTCATCTACGCCAATACGCTGTGCCTGCAACTTACGAATGGTTACGGTCACGGGAACCAAATCTCGTACAATTTGGTCTCGGAACACTTTTACATCGGAGGCTCTGTAACAATTTCGTCCCAAACGGTCATATCCCAGCTGCACATAATTGGCATATCCCAATTTACGCGCTTGTTCATCTCTGTTTTTGACCAACTGATCATAAATTTCATCCAATTTCTGTGCATGCTCCTCAAAAAAGGCGGCGCATTTTTTCCAAGCTTCTTTTCTTACGGTTCTGTCTAAATCCTGTAGATAAGTGGTTATGGTGGAAAGATTCAATTCTTTGCCGTCAAATTCAATTTTGGCAGATGCCAGCAGCTTTTGATATTCTGTGGTCAACTCATTTTCCTGCTGCAAAAGAGGGATAATTTCAGGTGAAAACGAACGCAGTGCAACTTTGATATTTTCAAAAAACAAGGTGCCCAGTTCTTTCTCAAGCTCTTTTTTAAATCTGGAATCATACACAACTTGCAGAAAAGCTTGTTCATACTCCTGTATCACAGGAGATTTTTCGTTGTAAAACGCCTTTTCCTGTGCATAGAATTCATCTGCGGTATTAATGCTGTTATGAATGTACGCAAGCGTGCTCATCGTTTGATACGCCTTCATAATAGATTCATGTTCCAAAATACATTTCATTTGCTCTTTGGCATTTTTACAATTTGGAAACCGTTCTGTAATTTGTTTATATTGTTCTATCATTTCATCTACATTGGGACGCTGATACTCCATTTGAGAAAATTTCATCGTAGACCCTCCTATCATTACGATTGATTTATATTGTTATTCTAGCATATATTCCTATAGTATTTGCAAACGAATCGTAAAACATTCCATTTTTTAGTAAATATTTAAAAAGACGAAAAGAACGGCTTGATTCGTTCCTTTCGTCTTTTCTTATTTATCAAATTGTTTTCTTCGTTCCGTAGACTGAATAAATAGTTTTTTGATGCCTTCTTCATCTTCATCTGCTATTTTTTGCTTTAGATTTTCTAACTCGGCAACAAAATCGTCAATTTCCTGAACCAAATTCTTTTTATTTAAAAAGAACAATTCACTCCACAATGTCTCATTTATTTTTGCAATACGGGTTAAATCTCTAAAAGAATCTCCCGTATATTCTTTTAAATGGGTATTATCACTTGTGTTCATCAAACTGACTGCTACCGCATGGGTTAATTGGGATACAAAACCAATCATCTTATCGTGTTCCTGCGGAGTAATGATTGCAATATGGTAAAAATCCAGCAACTCTGCCAATTCTTTTGCAAAGGCTATGCCCTTTTCTGTATTTTGTTCTGTTGGAGTTATGATAAAGTTTGCAGAATGAAAAATAGTATCATCACTGTACTGCACGCCGCTTACTTCTTTACCCGCCATTGGATGTGAACCAATAAATTCTACATCTTTGCGCAGAAAATCTTGCACTACATCAACTACATTACATTTTACCCCGCATACATCTGTGATAATCGCACCTGATTTGAAATACTGCTGATTGCGGGCAATCCAGTCAATCATGGTATGAGGATATAGTCCAAAAACAATATAGTCTGCCTGACTGATGATTTCCGGCTCTTCCTGTATGGTTCCTTTATCAATGATGCCGTTTTCCAAAGCATAGTCAATGGTTTTCTGCCCTCTGCTGATTGCATATACCGTGTAACCATGCTTTTTCAAACCTTTTGCGTAACTTCCGCCAATAAGACCTAAGCCTACAATTAAAATAACACTGTCTTTTGCTATCACGGCTCCAACACCTCAATTCTGCCGCCTATGGATTGTATATCCTCAAAAAAGTTTGGATAAGATTTATTGATACATTCTGCTCCATTGATTGTAACAGGAGTTTCACTGCACAAAGCAGCTACTGTCATACTCATTACAATTCTATGGTCTGTATGTCCTGACAACTCCTGTTCGCAACAATAGGTCGGTTTTCCCTTGATAAAAATTTCATCTTCCGTCGTGGTAATATCCGTATGGAATTTTTTCAGTTCCTCTTCCATAGCCGCAATACGGTCGGATTCTTTGTATCTCAAACGTGCTGCATGATAAATACGAGTCGTACCCTTTGCGTACATTCCCAGCACGTTTAAAACAGGGCCCAAATCGGGACAATCCGCCAAATCGATTTCCGTAGCTGTCAACTCACTTTTATGTATAAGATACCCTTCTTGTTTGGGCTCTATCTTGCAATTACAGGCTTCCAGAATGGACAGAATCGCTTTATCTCCCTGTTTAGAGGAAGAAGTAACGCCCTTGCAATATAAATCGCTTTGAATTGCTGCCAAAACAGCATAAAATGCCATTTGAGAATAGTCGCCTTCCACGGTGTAATCACAAGCTTGATAGGATTGATTGCCCGGAATATATAGTGTATGGTTATCTTGAAATTCTGCTGTTACGCCAAAAGTTTTGAGCATTTGCAAGGTTAGTTCAATATAAGAACGGGATTCAAACGGAGGGTTGATATGAATTATGGAATCCTGCTCCAAAAGCGGCAAAGCAAACAATAGACCCGTGATGAATTGAGAGCTGATGCTTCCATCAATTTCATAGGAACCTGCTTTCAGCGCACCCTGCACGATAAGCTGCTGTTCCGTTTGGTCAAAACGGTGTCCCTGCTGTTCAAACATTGTTTTGTATACTCCCTGCGGACGCTTTAACAACCGGTTTCTGCCCAAAAAAGTAATGGGCTGACCTGACAAAGTAAACAACGGTACAAAAAAACGCAGGGTTGAGCCTGATTCATTGCAATCTACTTGTAATGGTGTTTGCGGCAAAGATTGTATGCCTTCTATCACAACGGTATCTCTCTCTATCGTAATGGATGCACCCAATGCTCGCATACCTGCAATGGTAGCCAAAATATCGTCAGAATACGCAATATTTGAAATAATGCTTTTGCCTTTTGCCAAAGATGCACACATAATCGCTCGATGCGCCATACTTTTGGAAGGTGGTATTTGTATTTCTCCTGTACAAACAGAAGGATATACTTTTACTTTCATGAATCGTTCACTCCGTTTGAATCAAAAAGCTCATTTCTTTTTGGTGAAATGAGCTTTTTAGAATAAGGGATTACATATCCCTGCCAATTACGTTTGCAATTTTCTTGCCTTTTTCAATCAGGGTCTTGAATGCATCCGGAGTCACGGATTGTGCGCCGTCAGACCATGCACATTCAGGATTGTCATGCACTTCGATAATCAAGCCGTCCGCACCCGCGGCAATTGCTGCCAATGACATGGATTCCACCAATTTTCTGTCACCTGTTGCATGAGATGGGTCAATGATGATTGGCAAGTGTGTTTTGGATTTGATAATCGGAATTACGCTTAAATCCAAAGTATTTCTGGTGTAAGTTTCAAAAGTACGAATACCGCGTTCACACATAATGACATTTTCGTTGCCTCCTGCCATAATGTATTCTGCCGCCATAATCCATTCTTCCATAGTATTGGCAAGACCACGTTTTAACAAAACAGGCTTTTTGCTTTTACCCAAAGCTTTAAGCAAGTCAAAATTTTGCATATTGCGTGCACCAACTTGAATTAGGTCAACATATTCCTCAAATTCATCCAATTTTTTCTCGCTCATCAATTCACTGACAATTGGCATGTTGTATGCTTGTTTTGCTTTATACATACATTTTAAACCTTCTAAACCCATGCCTTGGAATGAATATGGAGAAGTTCTTGGCTTGTATGCACCGCCGCGCAGCATGCAACCGCCGGCCTCTTTTACCGCCTTTGCAATGCGCATAACAGATTCCTCACCCTCAACGGAACAAGGGCCGCCAATCACAACTATTTTTTCTTTTCCGCCCACTTTGATACCGTCTACATCAATCACGGAATCCAATGGATGGAACAAACGGTTTGCTTTTTTATACGGTGCGGCAATTCTCTTTACATTGTCTACATAAGGATTTGCCGTAATCATTCTGTCGTCGATGACAGTGGTATCGCCAACAAGACCAAATACGTTGTAATTGGTACCTTGAATCATGGTAACTTTAACGCCTTTTGCTTCAATAGACTCCATCAGGTTTTTAATTTCCTGCTCAGGAGTATCTTTTTTCATGGTAATAATCATATACTATCTGTCCTTTCAAAGCCGAATCTATCGTTATGACTGCTGAGTCAATTTTTCTTTTAATACCCGCATGGCAGTGCGGTATCCTTCAATACCTTCTCCCATAACGGTATGAAAGCAAGCCTGACCTGCATAAGAAATTTGCCGAAAGTCTTCTCTCTCTTTTACATTGGAGATATGTACTTCCACAGCGGGCAAAGCCACTGCCTTCAGAGCGTCTAAAACAGCAACGCTTGTATGTGTATACGCTGCGGGATTGATGACAATGCCGTCCGCTTCATAATAAGCGCGCTGAATTTCATCCACAAGCGTTCCTTCGTGATTGCTTTGCAGTATTTCCACTTCTACCTGCAGTTCTTTTGCCGCTTGTTCCACCAATTGTACCAAGTCTGCATATGTAGTTTTGCCGTAAATAGCCGGCTCTCGAATGCCGAGCATATTCAAATTAGGCCCATTGATGACAAAGAATTTCATGGTAGCCCTCCAAAATTGTATTCATGAGTTCGTCCAGTTCCTGCTGAGAAATCTCCATAGGATAATTATTTGGAACCCTCAAATCTCCGTATTTTGTATAAAGAGGATAACGTTCTTCATACAGTTTGGCAACCGCATTTGCATCTTTAGACAATGGACGGTCATCTGTTGCAAGCAGATGTTCCAAGTCTCTGTCAATAAACATAACAATGCCGTTTTGCTTTAAATTTTGAATATTTTCTTCATTTTTAATCGCACCGCCGCCGGTTGCAATAATCAATCCGTTTTGTTTGGAGAGTTCTTCTATGACATCATGCTCCCATTTGCGAAAATATGCTTCTCCATGCCGGGCAAACATCTCTTTGATGCTCATGCCTGAACGCTCTACAATCACAGCGTCTGTATCTATAAATGTTTTATCAATATAGTTGCAAAGCGCCTTTCCTGTTAACGTTTTTCCGCTGCTGGGCATTCCGATGAGCACAATATTGGTTAGTTGTTTTAGCAATTCCAGCGTAATTTGGCCGATTTTATCATTTTCGATTTCCGTCGTCAAAAAATGTTCCACTGCAAATTTTGCTTGCGCTACCAACATCTGCAAACCATTGACCGCCTTCATGCCAAGCTGCTCCGCCTGCTGCAATAATCTGGTTTTCAACGGATTATAGATTACATCCACAACCGCCTTACAGTTTGGAAAATTTGATAAATCCAGCGGACTTTCCCCATTATCGGGATACATTCCCTTAGGAGAAGCGTTCACAATCACGTCTACATCTTTGTGCCGGACGCATTCTTCATATGTAACAGTATTTTCTTTTTTGGAACGGCTTACCACCAAAATTTCTTTTGCGCCCATATATTCCGCCACAGCAGTTACCGTTTTACAAGTACCGCCGCTGCCGCATATCATCACTTTTTTATCTTTTAATGTAATGTCGTGTGCGTTCAGGTTATATAAAAAACCGGCAAAATCCGTATTATAACCAAAGAGTTTCCCGTCTCTGTTTACAATGGTATTGACAACCCCGATTCTTTTTGCTGAATCGTCCAGAACATCACAATATGGAATGACGTCTTGTTTATACGGAATGGTTACATTAATGGCTTTAAACTGTTTCGCTGTCATAAATGCATCCAGTTCATCTTTGGTCAGGGGACAAAGTTCATAGGTATAGTCCGCCAGCTTCTCGTGAATGATTTTTGAAAAGCTATGTCCTAATTTTTCTCCGATTAAGCCATACTCCATCATGACATGTCATTCCTTTCCTTGTTATCTTCATTGGGAGCCATCCACATATAGCCGTAACGGTCAGCAAACAAATCCACCAATCCAATGGCAACCATACTGTCTACCACAACTCTTGCACGGTGAATGATAGCAGGGTCATGACGACCATGTATTTGCAGCTGTGCATTTTCTCTTTTTTGAATATTAACCGTCTGCTGAGGTTGATAGATTGACGGGGTAGGCTTGACTGCCGTTTTTATCATAATGGGCATACCATTGCTGATACCCCCGTTGATGCCGCCATTATGATTGCTTGTGGTACAAACCTTGTCTTTCATTACAAACGGGTCATTTGCCTGACTGCCAAACAAGTTAGCAAAGCCAAACCCCAAACCGAACTCCACGCCTTTTACGGCAGGTACACTGAACAGAAGATGTGCCAGCACACTTTCAATCGAACCAAAAAACGGTTCTCCAATTCCTGCAGGCATATTGACAATTGCTGTTTCCAAAATACCTCCTACGGAATCGCCGTTGCTGTGCGCTTGTTCAATGACTTGTACCATTTCTTGTTCCGCTTGACTGCTGATGGTTGGGAAATAGCTGTCATTTAGCTTATCTGCTTGTTTGAGCAATGCTTCCTCAGTAGTACCAAACGGTTCGTCTTCAATCCCTTTGCAGGCGGCAATATGCGTAGCGATTGTAATGCCCTTGTGTTTTAAAATTTGCAGACAAATGGCGCCTGCCGCAACAAGAGGGGCTGTAATTCTTCCTGAAAAGTGACCGCCGCCGCGGTAATCTTGAAAACCACCGTATTTTTCAAACGCTGTATAATCGGCATGGGACGGACGCATAAGGTATTTGGTGGCTTCGTAATCTTTGCTGTGCTGACTTTGATTACGAATAAAAATGCACAATGGAGTTCCTGTCGTATAGCCGTTAAAAAAGCCGCTGACAATTTCAAATTCGTCCGCTTCTTTGCGCTGTGTGGAAATTTTTCCTTTTGGTTTTCGTTTATTCAGTTGTGCTCGTATAAAATCCAAATCCAGCTTTATGCCCGGTGCCAAGCCATTGATATTCACACCAATGGCTGCCCCGTGAGATTCGCCGAACAAACTGATTTGAATGTGTTCTCCAAATGTACTTTTCATGTGCTGCCCCGTTCCTTTTATGATTGTGGTTTGATTTCTTTTAAAAATTGATACAATTGCTCCATTGAAATTTTCTCCAGAGTTGCTTTTCCCGCTTCTTCTACTTTTACCACGGTAATGGAATCCCCTTGTGCTTTTTTATCTTTTTTCATAACGTCAAATACTTCGTCAGCGTTATAATCTACATCGCTTTTTAAACCTAATTTATCATAAATACGCAATACGCGTTCTTTCAACGCCTGCTCTTCCAGCATAGGAATCATACCGATTGCAACGCATTCGCCATGCAATAATTCCGAAAGCCCGTATACGCTTTCGATTCCGTGGCCCAACGTATGTCCAAAATTCAGTATTTTGCGTAAATTCTGTTCTTTTTCATCCTGTTCCACTACCGCTTTCTTCACCAGCAGAGAACGATAAATAATTTCATCCACCTGAGTTTCGGGATTTCCATGTTCAAATAAATCCAAAATGGAAGCATCATAAATCAGACCTGCTTTCACCGCTTCCACCAAACCGTTTACAAAATGGCGTTTTGGCAATGTTTTTAATGTTTCAGGGTCGATTAATACAACGGACGGATGATAAAAACAACCGATGATATTTTTCACATGTTCCAAATTAATGGCCACTTTCCCACCAATGCTGCTGTCGATTTGGGACAAAGTGGTGGTAGGAATACCGATAAATTCAATGCCGCGCAAATAAGTAGACGCTACAAAACCTGCCAAATCTCCGATAACACCGCCGCCCAGTGCGATAATGCAGTCTGTTCTGGTAAAGTTCAGTTCCAGCAATTTTCGGCAAAGTTCCTCATAAACGGGAAACGATTTTGCGCCCTCTCCCTGCTGAACAATATGATAATATCCCTGCGGACACTGTTTCATGACTGTATTTACGTACTCCATAGGTACGCCCGTATCGCTGATAATCAGCACTTTCCGATTCAAATCCGCAAAATCTCCAATACGGTTTAATACACCGTGTTCTATGATAATATCATAGCTTTTTTCTTTTAAATTTACACTTAACTGCAAAACGGTTCCTCCTGCCAACATGTCTGTTTCTATATCGAAATCATCATTTATTACAAATTGAGAATTATTTTTATTATACTGCGTTACAGGTTAAAAATCAAATAGAACCCATAAAAATCCGCACAAAAAAAGTAGGAAAATATATTTGATACTTTCCCTATGGTCATGTATAATAAAGAATACACATACATGTGAATCAAACTAAACTATCAAAAGGAATCTATTATGAATCAAAAAGCTTTGGCTGTCATCAGTTTTGGCACTACATATACGCTGGCACAGGACGCAATTATGCAAATCGAATCTACGCTGTCCTGTCATGCAAAAGAATATGATTGTTTCCGTGCATTTACCTCCAAAATGGTAATTGCAAAATTAAAACGAGAGCAAGGGCAATACGTGCTTACTCCCGAGGAATTGATGGAACAATTGTATCAAAAGGGATATAAGAAGGTTCTCTGCCAACCGCTTCATATCATCAATGGGTTTGAATTTGAAAAAATGTATAAAGCCTTATCGGCATTTACAGACAAATTTGATAAAATTCAAATTGGCCGTCCGTTGCTTACCTTTGAAGATGATTATAAAACATGCTGCGATATTGTTATGAAATACGCACCTGCTCCAAAAGAAGAAACAGCTTTGGTATTTATGGGACATGGAACCGCACATTACGCAAACGCCTCCTATTGTCAGCTGGAAAATACCTTCCGTGCATTGGGGCACGAGCATGTTTATGTAGGTACGGTAGAAGGATTTCCAAATCTTGACTATATCATCGGCAGATTAAAAAAACATAACATTACCCGTGTACATTTAATGCCGTTTATGATTGTTGCAGGTGACCACGCACAAAATGACATGGCAGGAGAGGAACCGGATTCTTGGAAATCCATTTTGGAAAGCGAAGGATTTCAAGTTACGGTACAGCTTGACGGTCTGGGCTCTTTCCCGGAGACGGGACAATTGTTTGCTTCCCATCTGGACAAAGCGGAAACCGTTTCAAAAGACAATTTCATACTGTAAACAGGAACTATCGGGGAAGTTGGGCGAAAATCCCGCGCAAGTACGTTACCGTAACAGCCGGATTACCGACCTGTTGCTTGTATTTTACGGCACTGAAATGCAAGACAAAACTTGAGCACACTCAGGTTTTCTTTTGCATGTCATTTTCTTTAAAGAGAAAATGACATTTTGTTTTTACTTTAAGTAAGAAAGGAAACACGGCATGGAGCATTACATCTATAAAAACCGACAAAAACTGCGCTGCGGATACACAACAGGTTCCTGCGCTGCGGCAGCCGCAAAAGCTGCGGCTGTGATGCTGCTGTGTCAGTCTTCCTTAAAGAAGATAGACTTAATGACGCCAAAAGGCATTTTACTGCATTTGGACTTGCACGATGTGCAAATTACACCAAGCAGTGTAACATGTGCAGTAAAAAAAGACAGCGGCGACGACCCTGACATTACAAACGGCGTACTTGTATACGCAACCGTTGAAAAACAAACAGAACCGACTATTTCTTTAAAAGGCGGCATTGGAGTGGGTACTGTTACAAAAGCAGGGCTGGAACAGCCTATAGGTGAGGCTGCAATCAACCGTGTTCCACGGCAAATGATAAAACAGGAATTGGAACAAATCAAAGAGGATTTCGACTATACGGGCGGTTTTTGTGTAACCATATCCATTCCAAAAGGCGTGGAACTGGCACAAAAAACGTTTAATCCCAAACTGGGTATTGAAGGCGGCATTTCTGTTTTGGGAACCAGCGGAATTGTAGAACCGATGAGCGAACAAGCATTAATTGAATCTATTTATCTTGAACTGAACATGCTTGCCGCCAACAACACTGAAAAAACACTTTTAATTACTCCCGGAAATTATGGCGAACATTTTGTACGTGAGAACACCAATTTGAATTTAAGCCGCAGTATCAAATGCAGCAATTATATTGGACAAACCTTGGACAAAGCAGTTGAACTGGGATTTGAACGTATTTTATGCATCGGGCATATTGGAAAATTCATTAAGCTGGCAGGCGGAATTATGAATACTCATTCCAACATGGCAGACTGCCGTATGGAATTGTTTGCAGCTCATACAGCGATGCACTGTTCCGATTGTCAATTGATACACAACATTATAAATTGCATCACCACGGACCAGGTATTGGACTTGCTCAAAGAACACAATCTAACAAAGCTGGTAATGACTTCCATATTAGAAAAAATTGATATGCATTTGACCCACCGCGTTGGTGAACAAGTGAAAATAGGTGCGATTCTTTTTTCCAATCAGCATGGTTATTTGGGAGAAACATCGCAAGTGCAGGAAATATGTACCCATGATATACAAACAAAGGAGTAAAACGTATGAACGGAACTTTATACGGCGTAGGCATTGGCCCGGGCGACCCGGAATTGATTACACTGAAAGCAGTCAGAATCATAGAGCAAAGTCCTGTGATTGCAGTACCAAAAACAGGAGAATCCCGCCGCGTGGCGCTGAGCATTGCGGAACAAACCATACCGCATATCCATGAAAAAGAAGTGCTGTCCTTGCACTTTCCCATGACAAAAGATAAATGTATAATTGATACCAATCGTGACGAGATTGCCAAACAAATCATTGACATTTTAAAAGAAGGAAAAGACATTGCCTTTTTAACATTGGGCGACCCTTCCGTTTATTCTACCTATTGGTACATTCATCAGCGCGTTGTAAAACAAGGATATCAGGCACAAATGATTGCAGGCGTTCCTTCCTTTTGTGCTGTAGCCGCAAAATTGGGTATCAGTCTCGCTGAAGCAGAACAGCCGCTGCACATCATTCCCGGTTCTTACCCATGTACGGAACAAATGCTGCAAACAGAAGGTACCAAGGTTATTATGAAAACAGGTCGTTCTGTGGAACAAGTAAAAAATCTTTTGAAACAATACGGTTATTACGATAATGCAAAAATGGTGCAAAATTGTGGGTTGGAACAGGAACATATATTTCAGTCTTTAGATGAGGCCACAAATGAAGCAAGTTATTTTTCCATTATTGTCTGCAAAGAGGAGGACAAGCAATGATTCATTTTGTTGGCGCAGGACCCGGCGCGGCAGATTTAATTACCATGCGCGGTCATCAGCTGTTAACACAAGCTGATGTGATTATCTATGCAGGTTCTTTGGTCAATCCTGAATTATTGCAGTACGCCAAAGCATCATGCAGCATCTATAACAGCGCGTCTATGACATTGGAAGAAGTCATGGACGTAATGAAACAGGCAGAAGAAAAAAATCAAATGACAGTACGCCTTCATACGGGAGACCCCAGTTTATATGGCGCTATCAGGGAGCAAATGGACCAATTGGATGCATACAACATTACGTACGACGTTGTTCCCGGCGTCAGTTCGTTCTGCGGTGCGGCAGCGGCGCTAAAAGCAGAATATACTTTGCCGAATGTATCCCAGTCTGTTATTATTACACGCATGGCAGGAAGAACTCCCGTACCCGAACAAGAAGAAATTGCACTGCTTGCAGCTCATCAGGCAACTATGGTTATCTTTTTGAGCACAGGTATGTTGGAACCATTAAGCCAGCGTCTTTTGGCTGGCGGTTATCAAACCAACACCCCTGCGGCAATTGTATATAAAGCAACTTGGGATGATGAAAAAGTTTGCCGCTGTACCGTTGCAACGTTAGCGCAAACAGCCAAAGAACATAACATTACAAAAACAGCTTTAATTATTGTAGGAAACTGTTTGGGAAACGAATATGACCGTTCTTTGCTGTATCATCCGTCATTTACCCATGAATTCCGCAAAGGAACTTCTGAATCTTAACAAACAAGAGGTGATATTTTATGAAGCTGGCAATCATCAGTTTTACCGCAGCAGGAAAAGATTTGAGCATATGCCTATCCAAAGCGCTTGCTCAAGATTCCTGTATGCTTTTTACAACAAATAAGCTGGCAGATGGAACTGTCCCCTCTTATGGAACTGACCTAAACACCTGGACAGGCAATGCATTTTCAAACTATGACGGCATTGTTTTTATCAGTGCCTGCGGCATTGCCGTACGTGCCATTGCACCCCATTTAAAAAGTAAAACCACCGACCCTGCCGTTGTCGTAGCAGATGAAAAAGGACAGTTTGCTATTTCACTGGTTTCGGGTCATATTGGTCAGGCCAACGAATTAACCCTGTCCGTAGCTCACGCAATACAAGCCACTCCTGTTATTACTACTGCTACAGACATAAACGGCTTGTTTTCCATTGACAGTTGGGCTTCCCGCCATCACCTTTTCATCAGCAACATGAAAATTGCAAAAGAAATTTCCGCACGACTGCTACGTGGGGAACCTGTAGGCATGACTGCAGATTGGTTTGTTTTGCCCCAGTTACCCAAAGGGTTTACAGCGGATTGCGCACCTGTGGGAGCGATGATTTCCGTATATGAAGATTCCTCTCCATTTCAGCAAACTCTGCACTTGATTCCCAAACTGGTATCAATCGGCATTGGATGCAAACGCGGTACTTGTGCGGACACCATTGAATCATTTGTATTGGACTGTTTACAGCAGGAAGGAATTTCTCTACACAGCATAAAACAAGTATGTTCTATTGACTTAAAACAAGACGAGTCCGGACTGTTAGAATTTTGCAAACGGCATCAACTGCCAATACAATTTTATTCTTCCGAACAGCTTACCTGTGCAAAAGGAACATTTGCTTCCTCTGCATTTGTGAAACAAACCACAGGTGTGGACAATGTTTGTGAACGCGCCTGCGTTCTGGGTTCTCAACAGGGAGCGTTGATTGTGCCGAAATTATCAAAAAACGGAGTTACATTTGCAGCGGCACTGCAAGACTGGAGGGTTACATTTGAATATTAAAACCACGTGTATTGACTATACAAAAGCTTCTGTGGAAGAACGTGAAGCTTTCTCTCTTGTTCCCTCCAAAATTCAGGAATTGGAACAATTCATTCTGCAAACTTATCAATTGGACGGCTGTATCATTCTTTCTACCTGCAATCGAACCGAACTTTGGATTTCTGCTCCTGAGGCAGTGCTTTCTTCCCTATCTCCAACTGCCATTTTATGCGATGCTTTGCAAGTACCTATAGAACAATATCTGTCATTTTTTATAGAGCGTTCCGGGAAAGATGCTGTTTCTTATTTATTGGAATTAACCTGCGGACTGCATTCTCAAATATTTGGCGAAGATCAAATATTATCACAAGTAAAAGACGCACTTTCCACAGCACGAATCAACGGTACTACAAACACCGTATTGGAAGTATTATTTCGCACTGCAATCACTGCGGCAAAAGAAGTAAAAACAAAAGTAAGATTAACAACTGCCGACCACACGGTTGCGCTGGGAGCTGTCGCCTTATTAAAGGATAAACTCCATTTGCCCATGCAGCAGCTGCCATGCTTGGTAATCGGCAATGGCGAAATGGGACGCTTGGCTGTAGCAGCATTGCAAAAAGAAGGCTGCAAAGTGACCATGACACTCCGCAATCATCACAGTCGGGAAGCTGTGATTCCCGCCAATTGCCGCGTACTGAACTATGATGAGCGCATTGAAAAAATCAATCAGTTTCGTGTAGTGATTAGTGCAACGCTTAGTCCCCATCAAACCATAAAAAAACAGGATTTGGTTCCTGTGTTGGATCATCAGCCGCATATCTTTATTGACCTTGCCATGCCAAGAGACATAGACAGCCGCGTGACACAGCTTCCAAACGTTTCACTGTTTGATATGGATGACCTTTCCTTGCCTCCGTCCGTTGTAACAATCGAACAAATACAGTATGCAAAAGAGATTTTATTGGAACATAAAACAGAGTTTGAACACTGGTATGCGTTCCGTGAGTGGATACCTACGATTCAATCTATCAGCAAAACGGTTGCGCAGGATGTACACATTCGCACGGCAAAATCTTTAAAAGACTGCCGTTTGCAGAAGGAACAATCCATTGCCATGCAGGATACCATTGATACTGCCGCAAACAAAGCGGTTGCAAAATTGCTTTATGGACTGCGAGAACATTTGACACAGGACTATTTTCAAGTTTGTATGGAAGCATTGGTAAAATCAGCTGAGGATACCAAGTCATAAGGAGATTGTGATGAAATTATATGTAATTGGACTGGGACCCGGAGAACAAACACAAATGACACCAAAAGCAATGGCTGCCATTGCAGACAGTGATGTAATTGCAGGGTATACGGTTTATATCGACTTAATCAAACACTTAACAGACGAGAAAGAAATTCTTACCACTCCCATGAAACAGGAAGTTGACCGATGCCGTATGGCAATCGAAGAAGCGGTAAAAGGAAAAACAGTTTCCATGGTATGCAGCGGAGATGCAGGTGTTTACGGAATGGCAGGGCTTATCTATGAATTAAGCATAGACTATCCCCCCATTGAAATTGAAATCATTCCTGGCATTACAGCTGCTTGCAGTGGGGCGGCAGTTCTTGGCGCACCATTGATTCACGATTTTGCCGTCATCTCACTCAGCGACTTACTTACCCCTTGGGAGTTAATCGAAACAAGACTTCACAACGCGGCAAAGGCGGATTTTGTCCTATGTTTATACAATCCTTCCAGTAAAAAACGAAGTGATTATTTAGAAAAAGCATGTAATATCATTATGGAACATCAATCCCCAGACACCGTATGCGGATATGTAAAAAATATTGGCAGAGAGGGACAAACATCTCAACTATTCACTTTAAAAGAATTGGCAGTTACTAAGGTAGATATGTTTACCACTGTTTACATCGGCAATTCTCAAACCAAAATTATCAATGGAAAAATGGTTACTCCCCGCGGTTATAGAACTTAATTTTGCGTTGCAAAATTAAGTTCATTGGAAATATGGCAAAGCTATATTTCTTTTATCATTTCTTTACTTTGCGAAATTAAGTTCATTGGAAATACGGCAAAGCTATATTTCTTTTATCATTTCTTTACTTCGCAAAATTAAGTTCATTGAAAATACGGCAAAGCTATATTTCTTTTATCATTTCTTTACTTCGCAAAATCAAATGTATGGAAAAGACAGCAAAATCACATTTTTCTATCTCTTTGTTATCTTATAAAATAAGGCGTATTGAAAATAGGTAATGCGATATTCCTCCTACCAATTTCTTAATTTACAAAAGAAAAGTCACCGGAATATAGCAAAATTGTGTTTTTTATCCCTGCTTTTTGCAAACCATGTTCATGGAAAATGCAAAAACATTATTTTTCTCCCGTCACCATTCTTAGCAAAATCATGGTAATAAACAATATGTTCATTTTCTATAAAATGCACCTAATAAAACTATTAGAAAGGAGCGTAACTATGAAACAGATATTAATCTTTGCAGGCACCACGGAAGGTCGTCAATTGATAGAACGGTTATGCCAATATCACATTCAAATTCACGCATGTGTCGCCACAGAATATGGAAAAGAAGTACTCCCTCAAAACAAACAAATTATCATTCACGCACAGCGTATGGATTCTACGCAAATGGAAGATTTTTTATCTGCACATGCATTCGACTGCGTCGTTGACGCCACCCATCCTTATGCGGTAGAAGTCACTCAGAATATCCAATCTGCCTGTACAAATCAATCTGTTCCCTATTTACGCTTGCTGAGAGAAAACAGTGAATATGAAAACTGCGTGTTTGTATCCAATACGCAGGAATGTATCTCTTACTTAAACCAAACAAGCGGAGCTGTACTGCTTACGACAGGTAGTAAAGAACTGGCAGCTTACACTGCTGTTGAACATTTTAAGGAACGCTTATATGCTCGCGTTCTTCCTATGGCGTCTGTTGTAGAACAATGTGTTGCATTAGGATTTCAGGGCAAACATTTGATTTGTATGCAAGGACCGTTTACGGTTGAGTTAAATCAGGCTCTTTTAAAGCAAATCAACGCCAAATATATGGTCACAAAAGATTCCGGAAGTAACGGCGGTTTGGACGAAAAACTGGAGGCGGCAAGAAAAGCAAATGCCATTCCCATTGTGATTGGCCGTCCAACAAAAGAAACAGGTTATTCCCTTGGGCAATTGATTCAAAAATTGGTGCAGGATTTTACCTTGCAGAAAAAAGAAAAAGATGTGATTCCCTATTTTCCTTTTTTCTGCAATATAAAAAACAAACGTATTTTGGTGGGCGGCGGTGTCATTGCACAGCGCCGTATTCAAACATTGCTGCGTTTTGGATGTCAAATTACCATGATAACCCCTGAATGTACAGATGTACTAAGACAACATGCAGAACAAAAACGCATTACAGCTTGTTTCCGTACATATCAAGCAGGTGATTGCGCTTCTTTTGATATAGTACTGGCCGCTACCAGCAACCACACTGTCAATGAAGCAATTGTAATGGAATGCAAAACACATCATATTCCTGTCAATGCGTGCCATTGCAAAGAATTATGTGATTTTTACTTTCCCGCTGTCGTTCAACAGGACAATGTCGTCATTGGCGTTACATCCAGCGGCGTTCAACACAAACAAGCCGGTCGTATTGCCGAGCGCATTGACCATATGAAATTACAAATTTTAAAGGAAGGAGGCAGTTATCATGAATAAACGTATTGTCCGTATCGGCAGTCGTGACAGCAAACTTGCCGTTATGCAAACAGAACTGATTATGCGTGCTGTTACAAACTATCATCCTGAAATTCAGTTTGAACTGGTTACCATGAAAACAACCGGAGATGTCATTTTAAATCAAACATTGGATAAAATCGGCGGCAAAGGTCTGTTTGTGAAAGAACTTGATATAGCATTAGCAGAAGGTCGCATTGACTGCTGTGTCCACAGCCTGAAAGATATGCCTATGGAAGAAAATCCGGAGTTTCCCATTACCGCGCTTCCAAAACGAGGCGACCCCAGGGACGTATTGGTGTTACCTCAAAAACAACACTTTGAAGATATAACCAATCAAATGGGTTCCTCCAGCTTTCGCAGACAAATACAATTGAAAAAGCTGTTTCCTTCCTGCCATTGTCTGCCTGTACGCGGCAATATTATTACCAGATTGAAAAAACTGGATTGTGGAGAATTTTCTTCTTTAATATTGGCTGGTGCCGGATTACAGCGTGTGGGATTATCTGAACGCATCAGCCGCTATTTTTCTACAGACGAAATGATTCCTGCGGCAGGACAAGGTATTTTGGCTGTACAGAGCCGTAAGAATGAAGATGTTTCTTTTCTTTCTTGTATTCACAATAAAGAAAGCGAATATGCTGCATTAGCGGAACGTACTTTTGTGCGTACATTAGACGGGGGTTGTTCTTCCCCCATTGCAGCGTATGCACAGATACATGGAACGGAATTAAAGTTAACGGGATTATATGCAAAGGAACATCAATGGGAATATGTGATTGATTCTGTCACAGGAAATACAAAAGACGCTGCACAGCTTGGAGAACAGCTGGCACAAACAATGAAAGGCAGGCTCTAAGCATATGAAACAAGGAAAAGTATGGCTGGTAGGCGCAGGTCCCGGAGATATGGGACTGTTAACGCTGAAAGGAAAAGAAGTATTGGAGCAGGCAGACGTTGTTTTGTACGATAAATTAGTTGGAACAGGAATTTTAAATATGATTCCAGACTCTGCTCAAAAAATCAATGTGGGAAAATGTGCGGGCAATCACACCATGCCACAAGCAGAAATTAACCTGCTGTTATTAAGCGAAGCGCAAAAGGGAAACCATGTGGTTCGACTAAAAGGCGGAGACCCCTTTTTGTTCGGCCGTGGCGGTGAAGAATTGGAATTATTGGCAAAACACCATATTCCCTTTGAGGTAGTACCCGGCGTAACCTCTGCTGTTTCCGTCCCTGCCTATGCAGGCATTCCTATTACTCACCGTAACTTTGCTTCTTCTGTTCATATTATCACAGGACATAAAAAAGCAGATGAAAATGATACTTTGGATTTTACTGTTTTATCCCAACTGGAAGGTACGCTTGTATTCCTCATGGGAGTCAGCGCTCTTGACAACATTTGCAAAGGTTTGGTGCAAGCAGGAAAAAACGCTGACACACCCGCCGCAATTTTGGAACAAGGTACCACTGCTCATCAAAGACGTATTGTTGCAGATTTAAAAACACTACCTGAAAAAGCAAAGCAAGCAAATATTCAAACACCGGCTATCATTGTAGTAGGAAATGTCTGTACCCTTGCAGAGCAATTTGCATGGGCAGAAAAACGTCCTTTGGGACAAAGCCGCATCATTGTAACAAGACCGCGTCAGCTGATTTCCTCCTTTTCCAAAAAACTGCGCGATTTGGGCGCGGATGTCATAGAACTGCCTGCAATCCGCACAGAAGAAATTGTGGAAAATCCTGCATTGGACCATCAACTACAACATCTGCACCAAGTACACTGGCTGGTATTTACCAGCGCTGCCGGTGTGACTGTCTTTTTTCAGCGCTTAAAAGCGCAACACATAGATATCCGCACATTAGCACATTTAAAATTTGCCGCTATCGGACGTGCTACTCAAAAAGCAATTGAAACATACGGCATTTTTACTGAATATATCCCTGAAATATACCATGCAGAGGCGCTTGCACAGGGACTTGTCAAACATGTAAAACAAGGAGAAACCGTATTGTTGCCCCGAGCCATGGAAGGAACTCCTTGTTTGACCGAAATACTGGAAAGTCACAATATTTCTTATATTGATTTACCAGTCTACCGCACGGTTTATGAAACGCCTGTTCCCTGTTCTTTAGAAAATGTCGATGCAGTAGCATTTACCAGTGCATCTACAGTGAGAGGATTTTGCAATGTCATGCAAAATCAATCGTTTACACATCTGCGTGCTTATTGTATTGGAAATCAAACCGCCGATGAGGCTAAAAGACTTGGATTTGCAAATTGCATCATAGCAAAAGAAGCCGCCATTGACAGTCTTGTACAAATCATCGTAGAAACTGAAACAGCAAAAAAGGAGCGTATCTGATATGGATTTATTGGAAAGAAGTCGACGTTTGAGAGGCACCCCTATATTGAGAGAAATGGTGCGTGAGACACGTTGTTCCAAATCATCTCTGATTTATCCCATGTTTGTAAAAGAAGGAACCAATATCAAAGAAGAGATTCCTTCCATGCAGGGACAATATCGTTATTCTCCCGATGCCCTATTGTTTGAACTGGAACACCTTTCAAACATAGGCATTCACAGTGTCATGCTATTTGGTATTCCAAATCATAAAGATACCTATGCTTCCGGCGCTTATGCGCAAGACGGTGTCATTCAAACCGCTTTGCAGCTTGCAAAAAAAGAATTTCCAAACTTATATTATATTACTGACGTTTGTTTATGCGAATATACCTCTCACGGTCATTGCGGAATGCTCTGCGGTGAAACGGTAGACAACGACAGTACCTTACCCGTACTGGCACAAACAGCTTTGTCCCATGTACAAGCAGGCGCCGATATGGTGGCGCCTTCCGATATGATGGACGGACGTATTTTAGCGCTGCGCCATGAGCTGGACAAACACGGCTATATCAATATGCCAATCATGTCTTATGCTGTAAAATACGCTTCCGCTTTCTATGGTCCATTCCGTGACGCGGCAGGCTCCGCTCCTGCATTTGGAGACAGAAAGACCTATCAAATGGATTACCATAATCGCAAAGAAGCGCTCAAAAAAGCGGAACAGGACATTGCGCAAGGAGCTGACATCATTATGGTAAAACCGGCCATGGCTTATCAGGATATGATTACCCGTGTCCGCGACGAGGTCAATGTTCCGGTGGCAGCCTACAGCGTCAGCGGCGAGTACGCCATGATCAAGGCGGCGGCCGCCGCCGGGCTCATCGACGAGCACCGGGTCATGTGCGAGAGCGCCCTGTCCGTCTACCGGGCGGGGGCGGATATTTTGATTACCTATTATGCCAAGGAGCTGGCCCAGGCCATGCAGAGAGGGGAGCTGGGGTAAAGATGACACGGTCTGAGCAGCTGTTTGCGGCGGCGCAGCGCGTCATGCCAGGCGGCGTTAACTCGCCGGTGCGGGCCTGCCGCGCGGTGGGGGCC
>ERZ826613.1800-NODE-1800-length-23430-cov-4.543444_pt1 | contig 23430 bp, 11 predicted proteins | sample MGYA00519925_ERZ826613 | MGnify/ENA primary metagenome ERZ826613 (study PRJEB31778, sample SAMEA3449236) | human gut metagenome | biome: human gut; feature: human-associated habitat; material: faeces | place: United Kingdom | collected 2010/2012 ... | reverse complement strand
GTTAAAAGCATAGATTTCTGAAATGTGTTTAGATGATAGACCGTGCAAATGCACCTTATGATTGAAAGAAATATGCTTTTGTGTTATCATAGCACAATCCGGTCTTTTTTGGAAGAGAAAATATATTAAAAATATATAAAATTAATTTTATATGTCATATATTGATGACCATAGAAATATTTACCGGGGTCTATTTACCGGGGTCTGGTACCAATGCTAGCAATATTTGTTTTTGCTTATTAATAAAACATATGGTATGATATTGTTAAAGCAAAAAGATAATCCGTTTTTATTGCGAGGTGACATGAAATATGGAATTAAACCGACTGCTACAAAAGAAAAACATATACAATCGAGGGAAAGCCAAAATTGATTCTGTAACACTGTCTTCCTATGAGAAAGATTTTGAGTTGACATATACCCATAATTCTACGGCCATAGAAGGAAACACGCTTACTTTAATGGAAACAAAGGTGGTTCTTGAAGACGGGATTTCCGTGGGAGGCAAGGCTCTAAGAGAAATTTATGAGGTGGTAAATCACAAGAAAGCCTACCGCTATATAAGAAGCTGTATAAATGATAGAAAAACTCTGGATGAGAGTATTGTAAAAGAGATACATGCTATATTAACAGAGAATATTATGATAGGTGGAATTTACAGAAATCAGGAGGTGAGAATCAGTGGGGCTGGACATACTCCGCCAGCTGGAAATGCAATGTATGTTCAGATCAAAAATTTCTATGCAGACCTTGAATGGAAAAAGAAAGTGTTAAATCCAATTGAATATGCCGCCTGGACACATGCAGAATTTGTCCGAATTCATCCGTTTATTGACGGAAATGGCAGGACATCAAGGCTGCTTATGAATTACCAGCTGATGGCCAATGATTTTCTACCTATATCGATTGCCAAAGAAAACAGGCTGAATTATTATAGTGCGTTGGAAGAGTATGCTGTAAATGAGAATTTAGTTCCTTTTACAGATTTAATTGCCGATTTGGAAGAGAAGCAATTGGATTCTTATATAAGACTAATCAACCAGTAGGAGGAAGGGAGTTTTCCGGCATTTTCGGGTGTATCTAAAGAACTGCCAGAGAACTCTGCCCTCTACCAGCCTCATTTGAGAGTTCTGGAACATATTTACTTACCCACAACTAAAAGAGCAAGCAAGAGAACACCTTGATCAAACACAGCAAGTTGTTCTCTTGCTTGAGAAATAGGTACTGTGGACTGGCACCAATGCTATTTGGTTCTATTTTATCCCCAACTCTTTCATCAACTGCTCTCGCCCAAGCTCAATTCCATCATCCATAATCATCAGTCCGAGTCTTGTCATTGTTTACCGGGGTCTGGTACTTTCACTCAGTACTTTCACTCACGTTTAATTTATAAACGGTTCATCTACTGGTTTATTTTAATTGGATCAAAAACTGATATGCAACACCCTGCTGAAGATCAAATGCATCTTCTGCACACATAACTTCACCGTCATCTGAAGCATAATAAATCTTATCAATTGTTATATCGCTGTTCATAGCGTAGCGACCGGTAATACTGGGTACCGACTGAACCATCGCCCACTTCTTATTTCCTTTCAGGATTACTGTCGTCATCTCTTCGGTCTTTATCTCGGTCGGATCCTTCTTGCCGAATTCAATGCTCTGTGTATCTTCGAAGCTTCTCCCTGTAGATATTTCTGTCAAGACGGCATGATAGGTTCTGGACATCGTTTCTGAGGAATTACTTTCATCCGTATAGTCTACAGTTAAGTCATACTGCTGGTCTGTTTCATCAAGCACTCGCTCTGATCCGTCAGAATAAAGAAGGTCCAAAGAATACACATCCAGATCATTCACATACTCCAAAAATGCAGCTGGCACAGCCTCTAAGTCCTGGTCAATTATCAGACGCACAGATGTCAGGGTTGGTTCTTCGACTTCTGTTTCATTTGCCTCTTCTGCAGAACTATCTTCTCCAACGGAAGCATTCTCTTCACTCGAATCCTGTTTCATCTGCGTATTCGTCTCCGATGGCGGTACTGCTTCTTCCGATGGAGATACCGCTTCTTCCGATGCAGATGCATTATCCATCTCCTGTGGCGCTGTAGATGTAAATTCCGAGGTATATCCAAGCCCGGTAACATTCTTTGCAGGCGCGATTACAAGAACATAATCGGAAGCGGAATTCAAATCCAGGGAAAGAATGCTGCCACTCTCATCCAGATGCAGGATATCCTGGACTGGTTCCGGATCTACCGTATTCGTTTCCGAATCAAAACGATATAATGCCAGATCTGATTCTGTTAGCGCCTGGTTAAAAGAAAGTGTATAGAAAACCTGGGAATCGTTTTTAATATGAAGTAAATATACCCCATCATACAGATTCAATAACCGAATATTTGTTTCTTCCTGAACTGGCATGAATTCCGTTGCCGGCATGGATATGCTTTTTTGCGGCAATGGGATCTCAATTTCTGCTGCCTCTTCTGGAGTCACGGTAATATCTCCAGGTTCCAGGGTTCCCGGTATATCAATGACTGTCTGATTCTCTGTGTCTTCTGCATCTTCTGTCATGGAAGATGTAAACCCATCTTCGCTTTCAGCTGCCGATGCTTCCTCTGCCGAAGCAACTTGAACTGTATATCCACGCAAGCCGGGTATCATAAGACTAACAGATAATAAAGCCGCACCAAATAAAAGAACTGATTTACGTTTCACTGTCCATCATCTCCTAAAATTCTGATACTCATCTTGATGATAATAACACTTTTTGACTTTTTTTGCAAGAACGCAAAAGCTCCGAATATTTACCGGGGCTTGATATCAATGCCCCAAAAACTTCAACAAAGCCTGCAAGAAACTTCTTTCAGAAAAAATTATACTTGCATGGATCATGAAAAGCTGCCTGCCAGAGTACCGGGACTGTACTGTTCAGGAAATCGCAGAGAAATACATAGAGGGGGAACCTCAGATATCAGAAATTGCGGTTCATCAGGACGAACAGCTGGAAACAGCCCCACAGATAAAAGGACAAAACACAGAAGATAACAGTATTTGCGAGGAAACAATCACCTATGATGTCCGTTTTCGTGCAGTATGTCTCGGCGACAAAAAGCATGAGGCAGATTCCGGGATTTTGAAATTACTGGAAGTACTGTTCTCTTCCAAATGCGGTGCCGAAGAAAAGAAGCAGATTCTGCAGCAGGATTATAATATCCCGATGACAAAGAAATTGGAAGGTGAGGTGGCAGAAATGTGCAATCTGAGTGAAGGAATTGAACAGCGTGGAATTCAGAAAGGACGATTAGAAGGTCAATTGGAAACCAGACAGGAAGCTATCCAAAATCTGATGAGAAATCTAAAATTTTCCATAGAGCAGGCAATGACTGCACTCGGAATTCCGGAAACGGAATGGGAAACCTATCGGAAGCTGAATAAAACTCATAACTCATAACTAAAAAAGAAGCAAGAGAACTCCCTGGTTAGATAACGGGAAATTCTCTTGCTTTCGTTTTATGGAAAGTGATTCATTGCGTTAATTTGGAAATATTTACCGGGGTCTGGCACCCTCATCCTTGGTTTCCAATGATTCCCAGGTAGATTTTTGCATTTGTGTAGATCAGATAATCGGATGGCAGGTTCGTCAGGGAATCTAAATTTTTGTTTTTCAGTTCTGCTGACAGTTCCACCTTGTAGTTGGCATACTGGCTTCCATCTACCTTTTCCAATCCGATTCCTGTTTTTGCATTAAAGTTAATGTTGATCAGAATTGGATTGGTCTGCAGATTCTTCACCTGATTTTCGGAAAGCGAGATTCGAAATTTGTATACTTGGACGTCGTTGTCATTCTGGAAACCTAAGCCATCTCCGGTCGTAATCGCTTCATTATCTGAATCTGATTTTATCTCAAAATCGGACAAATAGCTACCTATTGCCACAGATTCATATGTCTTTCCAACACCGCCCTTCGCTTCCTCTGTATTTGTTGTGTCTGCATCTGTTTTTTTACTCAGACGCAGCGTTCCTTCCAGATAATATGGATATTTGACGTTTTCCGGATCGGTCTGATTCGCTCCAGGCAGGCCTGCTGTAAAGAAGGCTCTTGTCTTAATCTGCATAGCCTGATCATTCGTCTCCCTGCCGTTTAAGCCAAGCTGGCTGGTATTGCCATCTGGACTGGTGATGTTGTATGAATCATAGCTGATGGTAGAGCTTGATGTTTCTTTCCTGTAATACAGCTTCTTCTCTGCTTCTTTCTTCTCACTCATATTGCTGCTGTCAATGCTGTCCAGCTGATAAGCCATTGAAGAGCTTACTTTAAATTGTACACCTTCGTTCGTCTCTCTAAGCGGGAACTGGGAAAGCAGGGATGCAGAGTCCGAATAGTCAAATGTAAGGTCTGCTTCCAGATTGCTGCCGATATACTTACTTCCTGGGGCTTTTATGGTAAGATAGCATACGCTTCCGCTGGTCACTACGGTGAAGCCTGACTCGGTGTTCTTTAAAGTACTCAGGTCATCTACTCTCTTCACTGTCTCCGTTCCTGTCTCCGTTCCTATTTTCGTTCGTATTTCTAGAGTGGGAACGGAAATGCTTCCCTGAATATCTACCGGGCTGCCACTTTCATCCACCATCTGTACTTCATACCGATAATAGACGGCTCGTGAGTTCACGTATTGGCTAAATGCATTCGCATCTGCTGCCGCCTGAACATGGGATGTAACCTTTACCGAAATAGAATCATTCTCTCCGGACTTCATCAGCAGTGCATTGGCAGCACTGAGATTTGTACTCGCAAGTTCACTGGTGGATACCAGTGCAAGGTTCTCGTTTTTATAAAAGTCTCCCAGAACATATACCGCATTCGGAGTTTCGGATGCTACGTAATGCGTTGGAATCTGACCATCTGTAATTCCTTTCAACTCCAGTGTTTCATTGTACATGCCCGTTCCTTTGGTACAATTCATGACAAGATAATACCTCTCGGTTACGGGCAGATTTGCATTGTCATCCAAAATTGTGCCGTCAGCCTGCTTTGTATTCAAGTCAATATTAAAAGATTCTGTGTCTTGCGAATCATCGTCTGCTTTCAATGCGTAATATTTGTAGTTTCCACCATTGTCATTTTTACTCCATACCCGGACACTTGCCTTTTCTATAGACGGCACTTCCTTAAACTTTCCAGGATTCTCTGTAGTTCCGGCACTGACCGTCAGATTCAGCAGATCACAAAGATACGTTCCCTGATAGTCACTTCCGCTGTCTGTTGTTTGTGTCATAACGGTTTTCAGATCCAGTGTATTCTTACCACTTTCATTCCGTATCGCCGTTCCATTGAACTGATAGTAAGACTTTTGATTTCCATGTGTATTTCTGTCTACCAGAGTCAGATGCGTATCGGCAGTCGTCAACGGAGCTGTATTTGCCAAATTGAGTTTCTTGCTATAGGACCACAAAAGAGAATCTCCGTTTGCCAGTGCATTTTTCCATTCGCCCACTGTCCATGTATAAGTAAAGGAAAGATCCGCTGTCAGGTCTTCGCCAAAGCTTGCAAGAACCGCCTGATTTGTCTGATCACCTTGGTAAGCCGCCTCGTAACCTGCTGCGCCATTTGCCATTTTAACTGCAAAGGAAACTTCGATTACCTTCTTTACCAGAACGGGGATATACAGATGGTATGCCTGTTCTTCCTGTCCTTCCTGTGTAATTGGGCTGGTATATTTCACGTCTAAAATAGTGATCTGGTTTCTGGTATTATCATATTTACCGGAATTGATCTTTAACTGATTTGAAGCAGTAATAACGGACATGGACTGACTATCTGCCTTGCTCCAGCTGCCGTTCGCATAGACATAGGTTGTCGGAGTAACTGACACATAGCGTATTGTTTCATCTTGCTTCATGTTCGTCAAAATAGAAACATAGTTGTTGAGCATAGTCATAATCTCGTCTGACGAATCCATTTGGAGAACCAGGATTGGGATGTCCACAGCACTTCCCGCTTTCGAATAAGCAGCATCCTTTTCTTCTGTCTTGTAGGTAGTGATTCGTTTGTCATAAACGGTATCAGCATCAAATAAATTTATAATATCATCTAGATCATTCGCTGCTGTTCCACCATGGTAAGCTGTCATTTTGTTTCCAGCCATTGAGTATGAAACAATGGTTTTTGACAGAGCTTTGCCAGCATTCAAAGCTGCTCCATCACCAGTCAGGTTTGTTTCTCCCATGGTCAAACCAGTATTCGGAAAAATGTTGACCTCTGATGCAGAATCAGCTTTTCCCTGATAGTCGGCGTAGATGACGTAGCTGTCGGATGTCATGCCATTCCAACCAACATTGCAAATGGGAGAATAGTCACCTGTTCTTGAGGCAGCCACAATCTTTACAGTTTTATCGTTATTGTTCACTCTTGCGCCAACCCAGATACCGATTCTGGTGTCTACAATATCAGGCATCTTATCTACCTGATCATATGTGTAGTAGCAGTTAGTGCTTGGATTTGACCTAAGTCCAACATTCAAAAAAGATAATTTCTCCAAATTAATCTGGTTTCCGTCTTTTACAGTAGATGCATCTATGTCACAATTCTTATTTTTAATCAGAAAACCAATCAAATTGTCTTTGCTTTGCACATTAAATCCATTGAGATAGGTATCCAGATATCCAGATAACGCTCCCGCACCTCCGGCAGTTCTTTTTGTCACCAGTTTTGAATTGGAAACAGAAACATTGCTTACATTAAATCCATTGCTACTGTTTCCTCCTGAAATTCCTCCTACATAACCATTACAAAGAGAGACAAAATTGTCAATACTGATATCGTTTACCGTTACACTTCGCTCTGTTTTACCAACGATTCCTCCTGAATAAGATGCATTGGCATCATTTTCTTCTTGGCAACTATATGGCAAAATACTGCTTTTTGTTACCTCTGTGCCGTTTACTATTAGCGTATTTTTTACCTGACCAAATAATCCGCCTGCATATCGGATTCTTTCGTTAGCCTTTGACCCATTCTCAACTTTTTTTGTATCTCTTGTTTTAATTACCGTATTGCAAATTTCATTCTTACCACCATTTTCAGTTCCAACTGTAGTAGTCGTAACACTCTGTAAAAATCCTGCAAATCCTCCTGAATATCTGGCATTTTCAATCGTCAGACCAGTTACACTGCAATTATAAAAACTTGTTCCGGCATGCACCCACTGATCGCATGCATAGATTCCTCCTGCGTATCTGCTTCCACTAAGCAGTGATTCATTTCCAATATTTACATTCCGGAATGTCACCTGTTTTGCGGTAGAGTATCCTGCATTTGCAAAAATGACCCCAAAATAGGTGCCATTTTCGGCCATTGTACTTGTTCTCACCACATTAGATTGGATAGTTCCTGTCACAGTCAGATTCTGCACCGTATACTTCTCTGTCAAACTATGACCGTACAGCTGTGGAAACAGCCCTGCCTGCCTTACAAAATATGTATCGTCGTCATATTCATAAATTGACCTCTGATAAGAAACAGATGCGTTATTTCCTTCCAGGGCAACCTGTGAGCCTCGATCTCCCAGACGAAGGGATCTCAGTTTTGTAGGTGAATAAGCATAGTCCGTTCCATTATGCTTGTATTCCTGTCCAATGCCGCGGAAGCCATTGCCATAAGAAGTCAGATCATAGCTTTCTGCTTTAAACATTAAGGAACGGTATTCCTTATCATAGGTGATGTAAGATGTAACCTCGTAATTTGAGGCAGTCGTTCCCTCTGCCTGCACATAATTTACAGCTAGGTATGATCTGGAAGGTGTCCGGTGATCTGTCAGGTGATCTGTCAGGGTATTATCGGAATATAATCTTCCTCCCCAGAAATCAGTTTCATCAGCCACAGCATCACGGTTGGCAGTTCCTATATTCGCATAAGCTCCACTTCGAACATGCCCATAATAATACGCATCGCTGACTGCTTTTTCCGAATTTTTTACGTCTACCTGTGGACTATCATAATATCCATTGGTAGCCTTGGCTCCAAACCCAGAATTTACCAACGCGGACAATACCCAGAAATCCTGAGCTGAATCAACCGTAATCTGACTTTTATCATAAACGGTAAAACCTTTTACCGATTCAGACTTGCCTCCATTTATGGAAAGCTTTTCATTTTTATTCAGCATCGGAATCTTGTAGTTTTTATTCGTATTATCAATGTTGCATTCCGCACATGCAAATCCATCCAGCACGCGGCCCACATATGGATTCCAGTAATAATGGGTATTTTCGGTCTCAGTATCTTGTGTCTTCACTTCTGTTGTTATATTCACTGATGTTTTATCATCACTTATAGCAGTCAATTTTCCGATAGGATTGCCATTGCTGTCCAGCATATTTCGGAAAATAACTCCTCCGCCTTTTAAGCAGTCATCGCCGCCCACCAGACCGACACAGCCTCCTACTGAAACCAATTTTCCACCATCAACCTTAAGTCCATTTTTTCCCGTGGAAACGGATACATTGTCAATGATATTATCTCCACCAATCACATAACCAATGGCACCTCCGAAAAAGAGGTCTTTATCTGCTGATGTTTTATGAATGGTGGCATCTTGAATCTTGATGTTTAAATCTTTTACCACACTTCCCTGACTGTATCGGATTAATCCGCCCACTGCGGAGTTTTTGGATGTGCCTGTCAGAGTGATTGTTGGAAACGCATCTTTTGTTTCATCTTTTTTTCCAATGATCACACCGCTGAATGCATTGAAGGTACTACTTCCTCCGATACCGGTAAACTGGTTCAGATTCAGTGTGATATCTTCGTCAATCTGATAATAGCTATTGCGAAGATATGAGATGATCTGATCATTCGTGTAGGGCAGATCTTTCGAGGATGTGTCTCTTGTATAACGTCCGTTTTCTTTTTGTACTGCCGGATACCAAGTAGAACCAACCTTAATATATATTTTATCCCTGCTGACATTGCTTTCAGTATGAATAGCCGGCTCTTCCTGTGCATTTTTATATTTTGCCGTAAGGGTAGCAGGATCAATACAAACTGCCGTACCACTTCCTTTTCCATCCAACAGATTCATGATGGCAATCAGCTGATCTGCACCAGCGAAAATCTCCTTCTTATTTTCTTCTGTTCCTTCTACTGTTTTTCCGTCTGTCTCATTTTGGGTTTTGACCGTCTTGATCTGATAGGGATGACCATATGTACCACAGCCGTCTACGATGTACACGGTTCTCTGGTTAACATCAATCTCATAATACTTATTCTGTGCGTCTTCATAATGCCCAATATAAGGCAGATACTCTGTCGTGGTAAAATCTGTAATCGTACTACTTGCACCACTTGCAGAAACATAGCAGTTTCCTTCTGTCTGTCCGAAGGTATCCAGATACCATACCTGACCGGTTCCATCCTTTGCACCATAGGAATTTCGATTGTACTTAAAGTTAGAATCTGTATTGTGGCCATTGGATATCTCAACGCCATAGGTAACCTTTGTGGTTGTGGTCTCGAAGTTATAGGTACCACCACTGACTTCATCACTGTACTGGAAGCTGGCTGCAAAAGAAGCCCTGCTGAAAATGGAATCTGTTTTCTTTCCATTTAAGTCCATATCAGAGAAATCCAGTGTGATTTCCTTCGCCTGATTGGAGCCCACCGCTCCAATCAAAGTAGAGGCTGCTTTACGGGTTTTGATGACATCATTATAAGTTTCTGTTGAGACGTCAGATACATTGACCGCGCAGTAAGTTTTCACAAAATTGATCAGGAGCGGACTCTTCGCATCCGGATCGACATAGATACCCTCCAGAGTAATTCCAGACAGGTTTAACGTTACCTTATGGTTGGAATCACTTCCGGATACGGACTCACAGATCAACGCACCTGCTTTCGTAGACTGTCCTTTGGCATCTTTTTCATATGCCCCCACTGTTCCCTTTAGCGTTAAGTTAGTTACAGACAACGCAACGGAACCACTGGTCGGTGCTGTGACGGTGCTGAACAGTCCGGTATGCATCTGATAATGCTGCAGATCTGAAGCATCATACTTCTTATTTTCAGGTGTTTCTCCTTCCTTTCCGTTCATGTTCGTATAATCAAAGATAATGGTCGCATTATTGATACTTACATACCCGATAACCGGATAATAAGAAACACCAGACAGATTGATAGTTCCCGTTATGATTCCACCTGTCTTAAAGTAAGACGTAAGATTGCTGGTAAGTGCGGTATACTGATTCAGACTCCACAGAAGAAGCTTGCCAGGGGTGTTAATGTTTTCTACGCTATCCCCTGCTTCTTTCCGGTAATAATCCACATTATAGTAATAACGGGTTTGTCTGTTTTTATAATCCGTTTTATCATTCACCTTGCATTTGTTGTGCCAGGTATTGCATTCGTCCTGATCAATCAGTACTGCTTCCATTGCACTCTGGTCTGTCAGACCGATGGATACCACAGAAGAGGTATTTTCCTCATATTTCGTCTTGCCTGCGATATCATCAAAATAATTTCCTCCGGTAAGCGTAACCATAACCGCATCTTTCTGGATATCAAGCCCACCTTTCAGAATCTCGATATAGGCTCTGGTCTTTACAGAATCATTATCCGAAGCTGTAGATGCAATCAGCAGCGCAGATGGTGTATCCGCACTTGTTTTTCCGGTAAACTGGTTTGATGTTTCACTCGTTGTTTCATTCGCTGTGTTATCAATATTTTCTGTTTTCTTAAACGTAATGCCCGCATTGGAAGTACTACCTTCACTGTTGGTACTGTTTCCGCTATTGCTACTACCTTCACTACCAATTTTCCAGTAACCAGTTGCACAGTAAACAAGACCGCCGAAGACTGCACCAGGGCTTGATGAAACCTTAGAGCCTGATACGGTTACGTTTTTCAGCGTGACATTTGTATTCAGCCACTGATAGCCAAACAAGCCACCACAGTTAGTTTCTGCATTACTCTCTACAGTACTGCCTGCAATCTCCAGGTTCTCAATGGTAACGATATGCGTATGCTTATTTGTACCAATCCTTCCGATCAGTCCGCCCAGCTTTGCATCATTAGAAGTTCCGCCAGATGTATGGTTAAATTTAACCTTTGCCTGTCCAAGTTTACAATTCTTAATGGAAACAATTGTACTGTTTGCATTTATTTCCCCAAGATATCCACCCATGGCAAATTCATAGCAATTTGATGTGTTGTCGATGATTCCCTTCATTGCACAGTTTTCGAATGATATATTTGCACTATCCTTTACGGTACGTCCGACAAAACCGCCTGTATAAATTGTTTTCAGACTGTTTCCACCAGCTCCATCACTGTAGATAATCTGGGTATCAATTGTAACATTTGAAAGCGTTGCACCATCTGTGCTTCCTGCAACTGTTCCGCACTGTACATCCACGCCGCCATCCACATTCTGGAAGTATATATGTCCTGATAAAGTCAGATTCTGCACAGTGCCATTGCAATAAGGAAGAAAACCAATTGTGGAATGGTTATAAATCTGACCAATGCCAAGGTTTTTGCTCGTTCCATCTGTATTTTTCGCAACTGTTTCATCAGACATATAGCCGTAAGCCTCTCCCGTTGCCAGCTGAATGGTACAATAATTTCCATCAAAGGTACCCGTATATTTCTGAGTTCCGTTATCGCGAAGCATTCCCATACAGCCTGCATCGGAGAGATCGATTGTCTGGTCTTTCAGACTATCAATGATTGTAATATTTTTTTCAAGAAGGCTTTCTTTCGCACCATAGGTATTGCAATATGCGCCCAGATCACTGGTAATTCCGCACTGCATGATCATAGAAAGAGCAACCAGATCTCTTCTGTTATTTACTGTCAGACCGGATGCTGTATTTGACGCATTATAGCAAACGACAATCTGATGCAGAGATGGATAATAATGGATCAAATCATTTGTATTGTAGAAGTCGGAAGCAACCGTTTCTCCCTCTTTTGTTGTTTCTCTCAAATCCGTTCCGTTCAGGCGGATGACTTCTCCATAAGAACCAAGGGCACTGACGGAGCAGGAGACTGGACGGATGAATTTCCATCCAGACTTTCCGCCATTGTCACCATTATCCTCATCATTGCCAGAGCCAAGGGCATATACGATCGTGCCATCTATTTCGCCTGCAATCTGACCAAACCTGATTCCGGTCTTACTAAAGGTAAGTTTCGAGAGGTCTGTTGTTCCGCTGATACGAAGCACGCCCTTTGTTGCTTTTCCAAGAATGCCGCCCATGCCGGGAACCTTACTGCCTATATCAAGGCTGCTGTCATTCTCGCTATCCTTATTGCTGATACTCACATTGCCGGAAACGGAAAGAAAATGTCCTTCCACGCTCATCTCTGCAACAAGACCGCCAAACCGACTATCACTGCTAGAACTATAGCTGCTAGCTGCATTTACAGAAACAGTTGCTCCATTTATTTCTACATAGGCAGCTGTTGCATTACTAAGAGCACTTCCTGCTTCAGTTCCTGCAATAAAACCGATCACGCCCCCAAAAGAAGCTGCGCTTCCGTTATGTGTAATCGTTACTATAGAAGACGGAATACTAAGCGTTGACTTTAGCGAATTCGCTGTATACTGCCCGATTAGACCACCGGACTGCCAGTTGGAGCCCTGAAACGTAGGTGTTACTGATGTAGCGTTAGATAAAGTCAAAGTACCGCCTGTCATACAATCAAAATTCAGCACACCAAACAGACCACCGGTGTGACTGCCATCTCCCAAAGCGGCCTGAACATCCAGATTACTAAAATCCAATGATTTTGTTTCCTTAAAAACAGCATTTCCAATAAATCCGCCGACAGAAGTATCATTATCGGATGCTGATATCGTTTCCTTGCAGGTAACCTTTCCAGTTAAAATAATTTCTGGAGTGTCCACTTTTCCGACCAGACCACCGGCTGCATACTTTTCATCTTTTGTCTGTACACTTCCTTCTAATGTCAGATCTGGAGTAACCGTCAGAGTCGCCATGCTTTTCATCTCACCAACCAGACCACCGACATGACCGTTTTCTGTTGATACTGTATAGCCTGTATCGCCTGTATAAGATTTGATTGTAAGAGAAGCTCCTGCTTCCATGGTGTTACAAAAGAAGCCAAGGTTTCCTGTTCCGCTAATTTTTGTTTTGCCTTTATCCGTTATTTTATTCTCTACAGACAAAGTCAGTTTTGTTCCCGCAGCCATGTTTCCTATCAGACCACTAAAAGAACAGCGTTCCCCCGTACCTGCATTTGTATCTGTATCTGCATCTATTATTAAGGAGATACTTGCTCCTTCAGTTGTTTCTGCGGATGTTTCTGTAGTTACTTCTGTGCCATCTTCTGTATCTGTGCCAGAATCCGTATTGGAGTTTGTATTAAGGCTATTAACAAAATTTTCTGCAAGCATCGGAGTCTTCAAACTTTCTCCTGCCTTCAGATACAGGCCCTCACCGATCGTTGCACTTTGATCCAGATAATTGAAAAAAGATTGATTGATCGGAATTTCAATTCCACTCTCCCCATTTGTGATCTTAATCGTGCCTTTAAAAGGAGCTGTTTTGCTTCCAAAACCCCGAAATGTTTTTCCATCCGATGTTGCTTTTGTCAGATCAAATGCCACGCCCGCACCACGTGTGATTGTAATTTCCGCATTCTGATAAGTACTTGCATCCTGATTCGATAAATTGATAAACTCCTCTGAACTAGTGATGGATATTTTATTATTATTAGCTTCCAAAAGCTCCAGTCCCAAACTTACCTCTTTGCTTTCCCCTTCACTCTCCTGCTCTTGCTCTGCTTGGGACTCCTGTCCTGACTGGTCTTCTGTCTGTGGCTGTGTCTCTGCATCAGACGGAGCACTCGTCTGTGATTCATCTCCTTGCTCTGCGTTTTGCTCGGCTTCTTCCTCTGTTTCCTGCGCAGTCTTTTGTTCTGTTTCCTCTTCTGCTGCTTGTCCTGTTTCCTGTTCCGTCTCTTTTTTTGTATCTGTTGTTTCCTCATTCTGTGCTACAGCAGTTGTTTCCTCTGACGCAAATGTGACAGAAGGCACACCTTGAACCATCATGGAAGCTGCCAGTATCATCGCAAGTATTTTTCTGTCTTTACATTTTCTCATGTTTCTGCGCTTCCTTTCTATTGCTCTGAAGTCTGAGTAGAATTCTGAAATTTAATATATTTGCTGACATCATCCCAGTTCTCTGTAAGATCCTGCTCTGCATAGGTACGATAGAACGTAAGGAGATACTGTTTCGGAGTGTTCGGTGCGCCAAGATGCAACTTCACGAATTTCACGTTTCTTTCCTGTGTAGGTGGTTCTGATGTCATCTTTTGAAGGCACCATTGATCAATCTCCACTTTGGAAGAATCCCAGCTAAGCACACAGTCCTCTTCGGTTTGTCCGGAAATTTTATAATTGATGATTCCAAGTTCTTTTTTTTTCTCAACAGCAGTTTTCTCAGCTTCCATAAAGCTTCCGCTCCAGTTTGTTGCGGTGGAATTTGTGGTAAAGGCAATCACCCGTCCAAGGAACTTATACTCACTTCTTGTTGTCACCGCTGTTATCTTAATACGATAGTTCAGGATTTCCGGATCAAGGTGAAACGTATAGATTTGATCATGAACGGATCCACCATCTAATACTTTGCCTGATATTGTAACAGGATTTGAACTCATTTCCGTTCCATTTACAGACAATTTCGAATATACTTTGCTATCCGTAACCGACTTACCATCCGCGTCTAACAATTCCGCCTTTAATGTATACGGTATGTTCTTCGTATCATACTTTGTCTTATCTTCCTGGAGATGATTGGAAACCGTTACAGAAAACACTTTTTCTTCCTCTCCAAAGGAAATGACTCTGGTCTGTATTCCCGCTTCTTGCTGATATTCCTGCAAAACATCGGAAGAAAAAAGCTGTTCGGTACCTTTTACCGTTACAACACGCTTGGCGCTGCTAAGGCTGGTATACGCGGCAAAAGAAACGGTTATCACTGACAGTATGGCGGCGAGTACAAAATAAATAACCGTTAATATTTTCATTTTTTTCACTTTGATACCCCTCCACGTTATCGGCTCACAGTCAGGTAAACCATATCTGTTTCTTTATCGTTTATAACCGTTCCTTTCTCCCAGTGAATTTTGATCACATAATAATCACAGAAATAGGCGGAACCTGTTGTTGCATTTTTCTGCACATTCTTAGGCTTCATTACATTTAACCCATTTTCACTGGCTAACCAGTACAGCGGCTCGGCATTGCTCTGAACTTTATTCGGGTCAACAGGATTAAGACCTTTTTCATCGCCATAACTTAAGGTATGGCTCTGGTGTGCGGTTATTTCTGCTTTATCCAGTTTACTAAGCGGTTTCGCCGCAATCACCGGTGTAGATTTCATATCACAGCTAAATTTCTCGGTATGCTCTCCTTTTTCATCTGTATATGTAAAGACAACGTTTCCAGTACCCGATTTGTAGCTTGCCCGGTAGATATCATAATAAAATGCAATATTCGTGGTATAAGCAAGCTGCAGAGAATAAATATCTACCGGTTCTCCATAGACACAAAACACTCGCTCTATGGTTCTGTCTGTCGTATCCGCATCAATGGAACCCAGATCAAGATAGGCAATATCGTGATTGTTGCCGCTTCCGATATCCAGACGGATTGGGGTTTTGATCCAGGTTAAGGAGTCCAGTTCCCGTCTGTAATAAAACCAGGAAAGAGTAACCCCAATCAATGCGGCTAATGCCAGGAGCAAAGCAATCACGGAACTAATATACAATTTTCTGGTCTTACTCTTTTTGTCCTTATTATTCTTTTCGTTCTTGTTATTGTCTACGTTATCCATATTCTGTATCTGTTTCTCCATAAGCGCTTCTTCCTTTATTCCGCTGCAAGCCGGATTCTGACACAGTCCACATGACTGCCAATATATTGGTCTGCCTGATTATAGTAGGAACTCAATTCAACAAATGCACTCTTTGTTTCCGCGCTAAATTCTTTTGAAGATAAAAATTTATTGTACATATTAGTAATTTCTTTTAATTCCTTCTGATCAGGGGATAGTGGACCCTTTGTCAGGTTGCTGTAAAAATACCTTTCCGGCTTTTTTACCATTGATAAATCATCGTTCTGCAAAATAGTATTTCTCATAGCATCACCATTAGTGAATTCTGAAAAGAGTGTCTTCCTTCCATTCAAGTAGATGTCATTTGCTTTCAGAACTGCCTCTGCAAAGCTCTGAGGCCAACACCAGTATAATGTATAGCCGTACTTCTGATCTTTTTTTGCATCTTTTATTGTTATCTGGAATGTACCATCTTTGATCCACTGGATTTCTTTCTTAGTACTTGTTTCTGCTGTTCCGGTTTCTTCCGCTCCTACCGTTTCTGTTCCTGCTGTTCCACTTCCATCTGTTTCCGTTTCATCTGTACCAGTTTCTTTCTCCAACTCCAGAAAAAACAAAATATGACCATCAATAAAGTTTTTTGCGGTCTTATCTTTCTCCTCTGTAATCTCTTTAAACACGCTGGATTCCTTTTCGTCCGCTTTATAAGGAATCAGACTCAGATTCATGTTCAGTTCTACTGCTCCGTCATATTTCGGAACTACATAAAAGGTAAGCTCCCCAAAGGAACCCGGCTCAATTGCCTCGTCCAGACGTTCTGCTCCCGTCGGCGGATTTTTCCAGTATTTTTCCCAGTCTGACTGCTTTGTACTGTAATTTCCCATATTACTTGTATCACTTAACAGCCAGTTTATCGCATATTTGTCAGAAGATGTTTCGTAGAAGGATCCAGCCACATCTTTCAGTTTCTCCCCAATCCCATACCAAAAGCTATTTGTCCCTGTAGTCTGCTCTGAGTTAGTGATCTTTTTCAACATATCATCATGTATTCCGGCACCGCCATAGGTTCTTAATTCCACGTTTTTCATGTCCGCGCTGATTGTTATACCGGTCGAGTCAACCCTAGTATTATTGACAAACCAGGCAATACTCAGAGCAGTTATTACAAAAAACGCTGCAAGAGTAAGCGCAACAAGCCGGAAGATTGTCTTTTTCTTCTCTCTTTTTAGGTCTTGGTACACTGGTTTCTCTTTCTTTTCTTCTGCCACGGGATTTCACTCCTGTCTGATCTTATAGTATGGGATTTTGGTATAATAATAGATAAATTTACAGAATTATACAGGGTTAATTATACCATTCTTCGTGCTGATTTTCAATAAATCGACGGATTTTTTCATATTTTTCACATTTTAGTGGAATTTTCGGCCATTATTTTATATTTATTATATGATGTATTTTAGTGTATTATTTAGTTTAAATCTATTTTTAGAGGTTGCATTTGTTGCAATTCTTTTACTTTTTTATAAAATTTAATGTAGATTTTGATTAATTTTTATGGATTCTCAGATGCATTTCAGTATAAATTACAGTTTATTTTAATGATGTATATAGTTGTACTGTACCATTATTCTTCATAAAAATATACGCAGATAACCACGTTTCGGCATCTGCGTATATTTTTTGCATCATATCTTTCTGAATCTTTCTTTACAACTACAGCATTTTGCTCTTCAACCGCTTAAGTTCTGCCTCCAATGCATTTGCACGAGCACACTCCCTTTCAGCCCGGGCATGTTCTCTCTCCGTATTTTTTCGCTCCTCTTCTCTTCCCTCAGCCCGCATCATATTGTCTCTCTCAAACTGCTTCATATACTTTACTGACACCTCCCTGTCTTTCTTCACGGTTTCTACCATGTGGTGGAAATCACGTAGTGTATCGTTTACGACGTTCTCACTGGTGCTTTTCTCCATGTAACGCAGGAACTGGCGCACTTCTTCGGACACCTGACCTTTCGTTCCTCTGGTGTATAGAAAAATCGTTTTCGCTCCATCATCGTATGGAACATCCGGTTCTGCATCATATAGAGTGGCCTCCAGTTTCCGTTCTGCCATAGGCATAACTCCTCTCTTCTGATGGCAAAGGAGTCGTGCCTGATCTGCCGCTCTCCCCGCCATATTTTTATTCGACATGTGGGGATTAAGCAACAGAATTGTTAAGAACTTTCCCAGATGTGTAAACTTATTGTATCATTTCTTTTCTAATAAGTCAATATTCTTTCGATACTTTTGTTAATAAAAGAATGACATTTTTCTATTTATTTCTGCCATTTATGACAGTACCCTGACGAAAAAAATCCTCAGACGCTACAACCGTAACTACCTGAGGATTTTCATCTTCCATTTACTTTAATGCAAAATCGAAAAGGACAAACAGCTCAGAAACTACCGTTCCTAATGCCCTTGTACCTATGATTTTTATTCCGACACAAACAGCACAACATCCTTCACCGCTTCTGCCGGCGAAATCTCAGCGTCATCATTGTCTACATCAATGAGGTGGTATCTGTCATTTCCCCATTCACGCGCTCATACAGCTTCTGCAATCCCTCCGGGGAAAGATCTCTGGTAAAATATACAACAGATTCCTCCCCGCTGCATGTTATTTTAAGCCTTAAAGTCCACTTTAAGTCAAGGAATTTTTTTGCGCCCGCGTATGTTCCCGCTTCTGTCGGTACATGGCTCTGTCTGCGTGGCCGATGATGTCCTCGATGATCAGGTTGCCGTGTCCTTCTGGAATTTCCTCAAGACCGAAGCTGAATCCCTTCTTATAAGGATGCTCCTTCTCGCTTGCAAAAATCTTCTGGATGCGGCGCATTTTCCTGCGTGCCGTCTCCACCTGGCAGTGGCGCAGCACAATGCAGAATTCATCTCCGCCGATTCTGGCAAACACATCCTCCTGGCGGATATTGCAGCTGACAATATCCGAAAAGTGCCGGATATACCAGTCGCCCTCTCCATGTCCATAATTATCATTCACATATTTCAGATGATCCAGGTCACAGTAGCAAAGGATCACGCCCTCGCCGCTCTTCAGAATCTCAGTGGCTTTCTCGAAGAAGAACAGACGGTTGCCGATTCCGGTCAGAGGATCCTTGTAAACCTCAATCTCCAGCCTGCTCTGGCGCTGCTTCTTTTCTGTCACCTCGCGGATAATATGCGCATAAGCCTTCTGGCCCTGCCAGAGCATGATTCCGGTGGTGATCCTGTAATAATGATGCTGGCTGACCTCTGTCTCCCAGGTCCACTCGTAAGTATCACTCTTGGCAAACATGCTGCCGTCCTGCTTCTCCTGCTGCTGCAGACAAAGCTGGTAAATCTCCTCCGGGGATATCTGGATGCTCATGTTCTCATTGCTGTAAAGCACCTTCTGCCCGATCATACTGATGACCATAACCTCTTCATCACTTCTGGCAATCAGCTCCATGAGAAGCTGGTTATAGCTCTCCATCATGTTGGCATGGGTTTTCTCACGCTCTGCTTCCCGCTTCAGGGATTCCTCTCTCTCCTTCAGCTGCCTGGTCATGGTATTAAACGCCTCGGAAAACTCTCCCAAAAAGGATACCGTCTGAGAATAATCCCCCTTGGCTACCTGCTTGGCCTGCCAGGTCAGATGATTCAGATTGGAATGCATGTTCTTCAGATTCTCACACAGGAAATTATCCCGGTCCGGAACCTTGGCTGAAAGCTTTCCTCTGGAAAGGGCTTCGGAATAATCCTTCATCTCCTGAACTGCATGATCCAGAAATCCAAGCCCCATCCCCAGCTTCTTATAAGGCTCGTCCAGTGCTCCCAGATCCAGGGGCTTCACTGTGGAATCGTACAAAATGCTCCGCAGATATTCAAATAGTAATTCACAGTTTTTATCTTCCATTTAGGAAACTCCTAGTCACTCTTGGTCTTTTACATTGGCGTGGAAACGGCAGACACGGTCGCCGGTCGCCCAGCAGTCCACCTCTACTGCAGTATAGACCTTTCCCGAATAAACAGATAAAATACCGGAAATAAATCCTTCATCATAGTTGCAGACCGTCTCTCCCAAAATGGGAAGTCCGGAGCAGTCTGCATCCTCGGAAACTGTGAGAATAATTCTTCCGCTTGCCTCATCTACGTCCTCAATTCGCAGCACACCGATCTTCAGCTCCTCCAGCTTCTTCTGAAGCTCACTGACAAACTGATCCAGCGGCTGATCCAGATTCAGCATCTTCTTCGCAAAATATTCTCCAGCCATACGTCCGGCCTTGCGGAAAATATCTACCTGCACTTCCTTGCCAAACCTGGTGCACAGCTCTTCCTTCAGTGAGTATTCCAACATACGGTAAACCAATACTGGAAGCTCCTCTCCAAGATTTTCCCTGCTTTTCTCATCAAACTGCAGGTATTCCTCAAATGTAATCGGTCTCTTATTTGTCATAAAAATATTGTTCTCCATAGAGCAGCTTCCTTTCTCCCGCCAACGAGCGCCAATGCAAAAACTCCGTCCTCATTGGCAATTTCGATAGCTTTAGTATAACATATTTCTGTCAGTTTGTTAATAAAAACCGTAACCATTTCTGCCATTTTCTTTTACATGGTAGAGGGCCTTGTCCGCATCGTTGAAAATGCTTGGGCCAGGATTCTCCCTGTCGGTAAATGCCACGCCCACACTGAGGGAAACTGCTGGAAGAAGTCATTTCTACCATAATAATGGCGAACTCATCGCCGCCGATCCGGCATACGTAGTCGATGGTTCGAAACGCCCTCTTCAGGCTCTCATACTCTGCTTCGTGGCGGATCAGCTTCTGAGCCTCTTTATTCTCCTTGTATACCTGGTTGTAGGTTTCCGCAAGATTCTGCAGTTCATCTGTGTTAAAATATCCCTTAACCATAGAATTCATTGTATACTGATTCGATATCTTATGGTATAACGGATGAATGCCCAAAATACAAGTCACACAAGGCTATCTTTTTTCCAGTCAAAAAGGAGCGATTTCTCGCCCCTTACATTTTTAAGTTTCCTCTTGATGGTGGGAACTCACCAGTTTTTGAAATTTTATACAATCTTAAACCAGTCTTTTTCCTCGAATTCTACTACGGTGCAGTCATTGGCATAAGTGCATTCTGGTAAAATGATCATGGCGTGGAGCACATCGTTGTGTACGGGCAAAGGACATAGATGCCAGATGGCGGCATTGATTTTCACCATACATCCTTTGGGGACGATAAACGCCTTCGCAAGTTCGGGAACCGGGGTGCCGGCAGAGGCGGGTGCTACGTGGATAATCATATCATCATCTAAAGCTACAATGCCTTCCCAGGTTGTGGTGTGATATTCAGCCATTTTGACAATGCGATCATCCTTTCGCACGGCGATTGGGGAAAATCCCATACTGCCCATGCAGGTTCCGGAAATGCGGTCAGGATAGAATTTGTGGATTTCGCCCTGCAGCGGATAACCTTCAGGTTCCGTCATAGAATAATAGGTTCCGAACGGGGCGAAATCCCCTGGTGTAATGTTGACAGCTTTAATTTCTCTCATGGAAAAACCTCCTCAAATTTAGTAAAAACCCTGAAAATATTATAGCATGGAGGCGGTGAAAGCTCAAGACGAGAAACGCAAGAGCAAGCGGAATGATTCATTTCTTCCTCAGAAATTAAAGAAGAAGGATTAAAATGTGCCATGCGCTCAGAAGCAACAGCCAGCAAACGGGCATCATTCAGTTTTTCAGCAACCACCTTGCACCGTTTTTTTAAAAATGCTCAGGATTATCCGTTTCAACGATTAAATCCGCAAAGCCATCGCCCGACTCCCTGTTGGAAAGGATAGAACTTTTCTTTTTCTTTTTGTGGTCCCTTGGGATCCAGAACGCTGATTGTTTTGCTTAATGTCCGTGTCAGACTGAATTCAATAATTTGAAAGCAATTACAACCAGCTTTCCAGAACATCATTCAGCTTATTCATATCCAGCGGTTTTGCGATATGTCCATTCATGCCTGTATTTTTGGCAAGCTGTACGTCTTCTGCAAAAGCATTGGCAGTCATGGCAACAATAGGCAGTTTTCCCTTTTCACCCGGAAGGCTCCTGATTGCTGCAGTTGCCTCATAACCATTCATGACAGGCATTTGGATATCCATAAAAACAAGATCATACAATCCTTCCGGAGAAGCTTCCACTTTTTCAACTGCGATTTTTCCATTTTCTGCTGTTTCCACTTCTGCCCCTGTCATCTGCAAAATTTCAACACCAATTTCTCTGTTCAACTCATTATCCTCAACCAGCAGAATCCTTTTTCCCGTGTAGTCTGATTCTGACAGCTTCTCCAAATAATTTCTTGCTGTTTTTTCTTTTCTTCCTGAAGTAAACTGCCGCAGTGTAGCCGTCAGCCGGGAACGGAACAGCGGTTTTGCAATAAAAGCATCTATGCCCGCCGCCTTTGCTTCTTCTTCAATCTCGCTGAATTCATAAGATGTCAGTACAATGATGGTGATTTCTTTACCTATCCGCTTCCGGATCTGTCTGGCTGTTTCTATGCCATCCATATCCGGCATCTTCCAGTCTAAAATAACAGCAAAGTAATCATCTTTCAACTCATGCCGTGCATAACAGCGCTCAACCGCTTCCCTGCCAGAGAGAACCCATTCACCCATAATACCGATTTCCTTCAGTGTGGCAACTGTACTTTCACAGCATGTCTTATCATCATCCACTACCAGAACCGGCAGATTCATCAGATTTTTGTCCTGTTCTTTTTCTTTTTCCTGAAGCTCCAGATAAATTGTTACTGTGATTTTAGTTCCCTTATGTAAGGTACTGTCCACTTTAATAGTGCCATTCATCAGGTTCACAATATTTCTGCTGATTGCCATTCCCAGACCAGTTCCCTGAACTCTGGTTGTCCGATGGTCATCTGCGCGGCTGAAGGGATCAAACATGATTTTCTGGAATTCCGGCGACATACCGATTCCATTATCCTCAATCGTGAATTCATAGCATCCAAGCTCCGAAAATCCATTTGGCTTTTCCTCTATGGAAAAAGTAATATTCCCGCCATCCGGTGTATACTTGATCGCATTACTCATCAGATTCACAAATACCTGCTGAATCCTCAGACTGTCACCGCAGACATCCTCATGTTCAATATGATTAATGTGTATATCAAAATTATGTTTATGTTCATCAAGCACCGGTCGCGTAAGTGTAATAAGATTATCCACCAACTCTGACAGATTGAAATCTTCCTGTGCCAGTGTCATTTTTCCACTTTCAATACGTGCCATATCCAGCACTTCATTGATCAACCCAAGCAGATGACGGCTTGATTCTGTAATCTTGCTGAGACATTCAATAACTCTGTCCTGACTCTCAATATTTGCTCCTGCGATTGCCGTCAGACCCACAATGGCATTCATTGGTGTCCGGATATCATGGGACATATTGGAAAGGAATTCTGTTTTCGCACGATTTGCATTTTCTGCGGACCGGTAAGCCTCTTTCAGTGCCTGACGGGATTCAATCTCTGCTTTCTTCTCCT
>ERZ826613.1789-NODE-1789-length-23573-cov-5.652054_pt1 | contig 23573 bp, 19 predicted proteins | sample MGYA00519925_ERZ826613 | MGnify/ENA primary metagenome ERZ826613 (study PRJEB31778, sample SAMEA3449236) | human gut metagenome | biome: human gut; feature: human-associated habitat; material: faeces | place: United Kingdom | collected 2010/2012 ... | reverse complement strand
CGTTAAAGCCAGTGTTTTAGAGGGCTGGGAGAGGGATGCCCAATTTTATAGATGAGCCGACCTCCGGTCTGGATGTGATGGCAAGAGAGGGGATTCTGGATGCTCTGCGTGCCTATATGGAGCAGGAAGAGCGGGCAATTCTGATCAGTTCGCATATTTCCGGGGATCTGGAAAATCTCTGCGATGATCTTTATCTGATCGATCAGGGAAAAATCCGTCTGCACGAAGATACCGATGTTCTGCTGGATCAATACGGTATTTTAAAAGTGACTGAATCCGAGTTTGCGGCACTGGATAAACAATATATTCTGGCATACTGCAAAGAAGATTTTGGATATCGCTGTCTCACCGATCAGAAACAATATTACATGGAAAATATGCCGCAGATCGTGATTGAAAAGGGAACGATCGATGAAGTGATGAAAACCATGTTAAAAGGCAGCAGCCGGAAAGGAGTATCGTTATGAGAGGATTGTTCGAAAAAGATATCAGAATAATAAAAAATCAGAAAAAAATGATGCTGATCTTTGCTGGAATGGGAGTTTTACTGCTTCTGTCAGGTGTGGAGATTTCCTTTATCCTGCCTTATATGGCATCCGTGATGACGAGCGTTGCGATCAGCACGATCAGTTATGACAGCATGGACAATGGAAACAGCTTTCTCTTTACCCTTCCGGTCAGAAGAAAAGACTATGCAACAGAAAAATATTTCTTTGTATGCGGATTCGGAGCAGTTTCCGCACTGATCGTAGCTATCGCCTGTGGGATTCTTCTGCTGGTTAGAAAAAGCGAAATGACAGCAGGTGTCCTTGGCGTAGAGACAATGATATGTCTGCTGATTGTGCTTCTCCTTGCAGATCTGCTGGTTCCATTACAGATCAAATTCGGGGCAGAAAAATCAAAGATCGTGATTCTGGCAACGGTTGGTATTCTGGTTCTGGGCTTTGAAATTATGAAAAATCTGGATCAGTACATGCAGGGAATCAGTAGCTGGGGCAGAAATTTATGGCAGATAATCAGCAGTTATAAAATTTTGTTTGGCATTGCCGGAATCCTTTTGGTCGCATTGCTTACCTTCATATCCTGGACGATCTCCTGCCGTGTGCTGGAAAAGCAGGAAATGTAAAAAATATCAGGTCCAAAGGTCAAGAAAAAGAGAAATAGTACTTGACCGGAGGACCTGTTTTTGCTAAAGTTATATTACGATATAGTAATAGGAGCTGCCTGAATCCCACCGGTTCCTGAACTATAAGAATATAATATAACAGGAGGTAAAAACAATGGGTTGGTATGGATTATCCGATTCTGAACATGAAATCATGAAGTACATCTGGAAACATGAAGAGGTAACATTAAGAGAGGTGGTAGCCTGGCTGGAGAACAGAGGCTATACGTGGAAGCAGCAGACGGTCTATACGCTTCTGAACCGCCTGATAGATAAAGGTGCGATCACAGCGATCAAGAAAGGAAATTATCGCTTATATTATCCGGCGATCACAGAAGATGAGCTGATCGGACAGTGGACGGAAAATCTGGTAGAGAATGAATACCAGGGATCCCTGAAGAACTTTCTGCTGGCATTCACCAGAAGAAAATCACTGACCAGAACAGAGGCAGATGAGCTCCGCAAAATTTTAGACGAAAAAGAAGAATAAAGCGAAAATAAGGGGGCAAAGGAGAAGAAATATGTGGGATTTGCCGATATATATGGGACTGGTCGGAAGCGTAGCATATGTTGCGTATAAATTGCTATACCTAATGACAGGAAAAGAAAAACTGAGTGCATCCGGTCGCTGGATTCTGCTGCGACTTGTGATGGCATTTTACCTGCTTCCGTTTCCGCTGCTGTCAGAGCCGTTAAAGAGAATGATAAGAGACTTATCTGACAAAGATATTCTCTTTCGGAAAGTAAATACAGGAGTGCGATGGGAAGATGTTTCAAAAACATTTTATATAGGAAATGACGGGTATATGACATTTGGAAAAATGGCAACCTGGAAACGAAATATTTTGATAACAGGAGTTGTTGTTTTTCTGATCTATATGCTGCATTTTCTGAAAACTTACCGGGAATGTCGCAGACTGGCACACCGGATTCCGGGGCAGAAGCCAAAGAATGATCTGGATGATGCCAGCAGCCGGATTGCCAGGAAGTATCATGTAACCATAAAATATGTCCCGGAAAAATGCGGTTCTTTTACGCAGGGGATCAGGCGTCCGACCGTTGTGATCGCACAGTCCGAAGATGAAAAAGCAACACAGTATCAGACCAGGCATGAAATGACACACATCAGGTATCACCATACCTTCTGGTCACATCTTGCCTTTCTGGTAAATGCAGTCCATTTCTGGAACCCACTGGCTTACCTTTTTTATCAGGAAGTGCGTCAGTGCATTGAATTGCATTGCGATGAGAAAGTATGTCAGTCACTGACAAGAGAAGAATGTATCGAATATGGAAAACGGATACTGGATGCAGCAGTGCAGGATTCCAATACCGGTGTGCTGAATTTCAGAGGAAAGATCCGTTATCATAATATGGAGGAGAGAATCAAAATGATCAAAAGAAAACCGAAAAACAGAAAAGGAATCTTGCTGGCAGCGTTGCTGCTGATGTCCGCAGCTACCGCAATCCCGGTACTGGCATATGAAAGCCCGAAGGTTGTATACGATGAAGAACTTGAAGCTGGAGAAGTATTGACTGATGTAGTCTTTGTTCCAGACGGAACAGAGCTTGTGAACAAACCGGATTGGTATGTAGACGGGATTCCAACGGGAGAGATTCCGTTTATCACAACGAATGCTTATTTTATGGATGAAGCTGGAAATATCACCTATCTTTCAGAAGAAGATGTAAGTGTGCAGGCGATATGCAGCCATTCTTTTGAAAGTGGAATAGTCAGGACACATAAAAAAAATGCAGCGGGCGGCTGTACGATAATAGAATATAGTTGCCAGCAATGTACAAAATGTGGTTACATAAAAAATAAGGTAGAACAAAGCAGAACTACGAAAAAAACGTGTCCACATAAATAATAGTTCCAGATCCCCTTTGAACAGAAATAGAGGATAGTGATAAAATCCCATTGGACAAAAAAGATAAAAACAGAAATGTCTGATGGGATTTTTTGTCAATATTATCAGAAATAAGTAGGAACGTTGCTCCTTATCGAAAGAAATATTTTGTTATTTTGCATATTCCCATTGACAAAAATTAAAATAAATAGTATACTACAAACAAGTAATAAAATAAAGAGAGGAGCTGATAGATAAGAGAAAACAAAGGTAGAAGCATGAAACAGATTTTATATTTCATGGCAAAATTCTAAAATTAATTTATAACCAGAAGCATGAAAATAATGTAGTATATCACAGAAGGAGAAAATTATATGAATAGGTGGAAGAAGGAAGTAGGAAAAGTTAGTAAAAAAATTATTACAGGAATATTGATTTCCTCGTTCATTGTTAGTCAGAGTGTTTATGCAGAAAAAGTAGAAAATCAGGAAAATAGCAAACAACGAGAAAATATAGCAAGTGATTTGGAGTATTTGGATGAACAGTTATCCAGAACAAAAGAAAATTTAACTGAAAAAGAAAAAAGAACAGTAGAAAAAATTCAAGATATTGCGAGAGATGATGGAGACACAGCGGCAGAGTGCTTGAATAATATAGCTGATGATGAGTTGTATGAAGTGGCATTGAAAGAAGTACTGGATGAATACTATTCTGAAGAAGAGATGAAAGAAGAGCAAGTAGAAAAATTTACTGAAACGTTAGATGAACGAGCTGAGGAAACTTTATTAGATTATGAGCAAGCGGAGGAAGAACGCAGCAACAGCGATAGTTTAGATTATGAAGCCGGTAAGATTTTAGTTATGTTTAATAAAGACATTAAGGAAGAAGATATAGCTAAAATTGCAGAACATATGGGAAGTAAATATAGCATATTAAATAGTCAGGATATAAATGAAGATTTACCTGAACATACATTGGATAGACTTGAAGCAATTAAGAATCAGGATTTTCCGACAATAGTGTATATGGAGCTTGCAACTGACCAAACAGTTGAAAAGGCAGCAAATATATTAAATACACTTTCTTGTGTTTCAAAAGCAAGTGCAAATGGAATATCCATGCAAGTTGAAACATTAAAAACAAATTTAAATGTAAATGATCCATATGTTGAAGATCAGACATATTTGAAGCAGATTCATTTACCAAAAGCTTGGAAAACGTGGATGGAAGCAGATGAGTATTCAAGCATGATAGATATTGCGGTTATTGATACGGGAATAGATATTCTGCATGAAGATTTAAAGAAACAATATATACCGGAACGAAGTGTTAGTTTAGTTCATAAGGGGACAGATATACAGACAGAGCGAATGAATGAAAAAAATGATTATTTGAAAGGTGTAGCAGGTTCGGAACATGGAACACATGTTGCAGGAATTATAGCAGCAAGAAGCAATAATCAGAAAGGTGTTGTGGGAATAGCCTCTATAGCAAATAGTAATTATGATGGAAGAGGCATGCGTAGAATAATGGCTATAAATGCTTCAACAATAGGAAAAGATAAAGAGGGAAAAAATGTATGCGTATTTTATGATTCTGATTTGATAGTAGCCATTAATTATGCTGTCAATAATGGAGCAGGAGTTATTAATATGAGTCTCGGAGGGGGAACATATAATGCAGCAATGCAGGAGATTATTAATTACGCAAAGGCAGCTGATGTGATTATATGTGCAGCAGCTGGAAATAAAGGTGAAAATATCATGCATTACCCAGCAGCTTATGAAAATGTTATAGCGGTAGGTTCAGTAGATGGAAATAATAATAGATCAACATTTTCAAATATGGGAACATATTTAGATATTATGGCTCCAGGTGAAAATATATATAATTGTTTGCCAAATTCCAAGTATGCATATGCAACTGGTACTTCTATGGCATCGCCTATAGTTGCAGCATCAGCAGCAGTGTTACTTTCTATGAATTTTGCAGAGTATCCGTATGGATGGAGCAGTACTGAGGTTGAAGAATTTCTATTTAGTACAGCAACAGATATAGCTACAGTGGGAAAAGATATATATACTGGGAATGGATTAATAAATCTTAATTTGGCATTGGAGTCAGCTAAAGCAAAAGTTTTAGCAAATACAAAACCTAAAAAAGTAAAAGCAACAGTAGGAAATTATCAGGCTATAAAATTGAGATGGGAACCAGTTGCATGGGCTAATAGATATCAGATATATCGTTCTACGAGTGAAAATGGTACTTATAGTAAAATTAAAGTTCTGTATGATGAAGATGTAAACGACGGAAATAGTGCACAGTATAAAGATACAGGGCTCAGTACTGGTCAAACATATTATTACAAAATAAGAGCGGTTTCGCCATATCAGGACAAATTCAAGTATAGTGCTTACAGTGATATTGTTAAGGCGACACCTGTATTAAATATTCCACAAATTGGATTGGCAGCTTCAACAGGAAAGATAACAATTTCTTGGGGAAAAATAGATGGTGCAGAAGGCTATGGAATATTCCGTTCAGAAAGTAAAGATGGAACCTATACCAGAGTAAAAAAGGTAACTAGTGGTAGTACTTTAAGTTTTTCAGATACGTCAGTAAAAAAAGGGAAAAAGTATTATTATAAAGTACGTGCTTTTCGTGATGTGAATGGAACGACAGTTAAGTCACAGTTCTCAGAGGTTGGATATAAAACAGCTAAATAAGGGGGGATTCATATGAGAACAGGTAAGAAACAATTAAAATTATTATTATTCGTATGTTTGTTGTTGATAGTTCCATTCTCAGTATCAGCAAAAGCTAAAGAAAAAAAGTTTGTAATGAATCAAAATAGTATTTTGCTTTATGAGGGAGAGAAAGAGGATGTATCAAATGTTTTTGAAAAAATAGGAGAAAAGCAACCCCAAATGATATGGAAAACACAAGATAAAAATGTGGTAACTATATCATCAAAGGGGAAAATTACAGCAAAAAAAGCTGGAAAGACAAAAATTACAGTTGTTTCCAGAAAAAATCCAAAGCAAAAAGCTACTATAAAAGTAATAGTAAAAAAGCGTCCTGCAAAGAGAGAGATGGTTTGCAGAACCGATGGAGCTATTTTTATATGCAAAAATAATTTTCTGCAAGTAAAAAAGAAAACGATTCGTACCAAAAAAGAATTTGAAAAGTTCCAGACGGTGCTGAAGAAAAAGCAGGAAAAAGGACTCAGAAAAATGTTAAAAAAACAGTATGCCGGAACGAATTTCAGGAAAAAGAGCATCGTGCTTGTTCCGCAGCTGCTTTCACCATATATGAATTATAAGTATAAGGGCATGGTAACAAAGTTCGATGCAAAAGGAAAACTGGTCGGTGAAATCCAGATAGAGAGAAGTGGGGATATGGAGGAACCAGGCGTGTCTTACCCGGCAATCGTGAAATCATATGCGGTGGTTGTACGAGTTCCGAAAGCACAGGAAGCAATGATTGATTATTATCAGATTGCGTTTCAGGATTAAAACGAAAAGGCGTTCATTCGGAGAATATCCGGGTGAGCGTTTTTTTTGATTTACAGGAAATTTTGTTCTGAACAAAGTCGAACACATATTTTGTACAAACAAAACAACAAAGAAACGTAAACAAAATGTAAAACTATCAGAAATACACAAAAATGTAGCAAAAAAGCATTGACAATTCTTCCAAAGAAAGATATATTACAGTTACGAAGTACGAAAAACAAATATCAAGGAGGAAAAAGGATGGGAATGAAAAAATTAAAGAAAGTGGCGATGATAGCTGCAGCCAGTATGTTTGTAATGATGGTGCCGATGATCCAGACACACGCAGCACCGACGGATGTGATCGAAAACAATGAGAGCGGTATTCCGGATAAGACACTTTATCAGAATATTCTGAAAGTACTTGGCAAGCAAAGTACCGATACTTTTACAGAGCAGGAAGCATCCAGCGTGGAAGAGCTGGAAATTGTCGATTATAAAAAAATACCTATGGAAAGCCTGAAAGGAATCGGTTATCTGACAAATCTGGAAACTCTGAGAATCAAGGATCAGCGGCAGCTTTCCAGTCTGGAAGGTCTGGATGGAAGACTGACAAAACTTGATGCCCTGGAAGTATCGTATAGCGGTATCACAAGCATAAAAGAAGTGGCAAACCTGCCATCGCTGGTCTATCTTACTTTTGATGGAGATAAGATCCGCAGTCTGGATGGAATCCAGGGATTAAAAAATCTTCGCTATCTGATGGTTTATGATAACTGTCTGACCAGCCTGAAAGGAATTGAAAATCTTACTAAGCTTAAAAAACTGGAAGTCGGAAAAAATCGACTCAAGAACCTGAAAGGGATTGAAAAACTGACAAATTTGGAAGAGCTTGGTGTTTCGGAAAACAGACTGACAGATATAAAAGAAATCAAAAATCTGAAAAAGTTGGAACGGATATATGCATTTTGCAATAAAATCAAGACGTTACCGAACCTGAAACAGTTCAGCAAACTGAGTTATGTATTTACTGATTTTTCAGATAATCTTCTTTCCGAAAAAGAACTGGCAGCCAAACTTCCGAAAAGATTTCTGACAGGCGGTAAAAACAAAAAGGCATGGCTGTCAGATCAGAAAGAGTTCCAGAAATTAAAACGCACGATCAAGCTGGTAAATCCGAAAAAGAAAACCGAGATTTCTGTAAAAACAAAAGAGATATCCGGCTATGCATTCCCGGAAGCATACGTTGAACTGAAAAATCTGAAAACAGGAAAGACAACCAAATGCGTGAAGGCAGATAAGAACGGATACTTCAAATTGAAAAAGCTGAACCTGAAAAAATGGGGCGGAGCAAAAGTTCAGGTAAACCTTTACAAATACAGTAAAGAGCAGAAGAGAAAAGTTCAGGTAGTCTGCAATACCGTTCTGAAGGTGAAAAAGAAATAAAAAATGTAATATTATAAAAAGAAGGGAAGTGTAGTAAATGCGAAACAACGTAAGAAAAAAGATGAGACTGCTGTGTTTGCTGTTTGCTATGGTCTTGCTGGCAGGGGTTCCGGCAGCAGCAAAGGACAGAAAAAATCAAAAAGCGGCGGCAGAAAATGTTGTAAAAAAAGAAATGGTATGCAAAACGAACGGAACCATTTACCAGTGGAAAAATGATTCCTGGCGAATCAAAAAGAAAACGATTCGTACCAAAAAAGAATTTAAAAAGTTCCAGACGGTGCTGAAGAAAAAGCAGGAAAAAGGACTCAGAAAAATGTTAAAAAAACAGTATGCCGGAACGAATTTCAGGAAAAAGAGCATCGTGCTTGTTCCGCAGCTGCTTTCACCATATATGAATTATAAGTATAAGGGCATGGTAACAAAGTTCGATGCAAAAGGAAAACTGGTCGGTGAAATCCAGATCGAGAGAAGCGGAGACATGGATAAACCAGGCGTGTCCTATCCGGCAATCGTGAAAACATATGTGGTGGTTGTACGAGTTCCGAAAGCACAGGAAGCAATGATTGATTATTATCAGATCGCGTTTCAGGATTAAAGCAGAATCACAGAAAATCAGGCATTCAGATGAAAAATGAATGCCTGATTTTTGGTGGTTACGTTTTCCGGGTGAAAAATTAACATGGGATGATGTTAACGTAAGGGGGCAAAACCTTTTCCTGTTAGGTGAATAAACAGTTTACTAAAAAACAATAGAAAATAGAATAAAATCTATAGAATGAAAACAAAATCTATAGAATGTGTTATGGAAAGGATCAGAAAAAACTGATAGTCTGTAAGAGAAATGAAAACCCGAAAACTGGTGCGTACAGCACCGGGATCTATAAACAAAGAAAGGATGGGGAAAGGGAATGAAAGAACACAGACAGCTCAGAAAATTCTGGTCCTTTTTACTGGCGTTTGCCATGGTGTTTACCACAGCAGTCGGAAACATCGGACCAGTCGTTATGGCAGCAGATGATGATACGTTTGTAGAAGTCACTGTTCCAAACGGAGATTTTGAGTCTCAGACCACAGGCTGGACGTTTAACGGAACCGAAGGCACAAACGGAGACACGAAGTACTGGCGTGTTTTCAAAAATGAATGGGCACAGAATAATAAGACAAACTGGTATGAGGCATACAGCCATACCGGAGATGAAGACAGTTTTTCTTTTACACAGACAATCGAAGGACTGGTTCCTGGTACTTACAAAGCTTCAGTTGAGGCTGCAGGTGGAAATGACAAAGGAAGTCTGACTGCTTCTCTGATGGCAGGAAATAAAAGTGTATCGGTTCGTCCGACCGCATGGGACAAATGGACAACTTACACAACCGATACTTTTGAAGTCGGCGAAGACGGAAAATGTACGGTCAGCTTTTCCGTAGCTCTGACCAACGAGTACATCAATCTGGACAACGTAAAACTTTACCGCAAATCCGAAGCAGGACCAAAGACGGTAGATAAAGTTGCAGATATCACAAAGAAAGTGACCGTTGGAAGTACCTTTACCGCACCGACACAGGCAACCGTTCTGTATACAGACGGAACAAATGCACTGTTTGATGTGACATGGAACAGCGATGAGCTTGCAAAGGTAGATACCAAAACAGCAGGCAAGACATTCACGGTAAATGGAAAAGTTACCGTAGAAGGAACCACATACGATGCAGTGATGAACGTAGAGGTTCTGGATGCATCTGGTCTGGTTCAGGAGGTTCCGGAAGGTTCTCTTGGATCCGTTGATTTCGATGCAAACTGGCAGTTCTATCTGGCAACGAGAACACCAAAAGTCGCTGATGGCGGTTTCGCAGCAGCAGGTGTCAAAGATGCCGGAGATTACACAACGGCTGAAATCGTTGATCCTGGCTTTAATGACCTTGAATGGAGAACGGTAGATGTTCCGCATGATTTCAGTATTGAAGGTGAAAAAGTAAAGAGTTCTTCCGATGCACAGGCTTATCTGGAAGGCGGACTTGGCTATTACCGTAAGAGATTTACCGTGCCGGCATCCATGTCCGGAAACAAGACAATTTCTCTTGACTTTGAAGGCGTATATCAGAACAGCGTTGTTTACTTAAACGGTGAGAAAATCGGCAGCTATCCGAGCGGTTATACCGGATTTGCCCTGGATATCACGAAAAAAGTAAAATACGGCGAAGAAAACGTACTGGTTGTAAAGGTGCAGAATATGTCACCGTCCGGCCGCTGGTATACAGGAAGCGGTATCATCCGCCCGGTACATCTGGTGATCGACAATCAGGCACATTTCAACCGCAACGGCATCACACTGACAACTCCGACTCTGGAGGACGATTATACGGCATCCAAGACAGGTGCACTGAATGTAGAAGCAACCGGTTATTCTGATTCTACAAACTCCAACGTTTATATGGAAGTAACCGTGCTGGATGCAGACGGCAAAGAAGTAGCAAAGAAGAGTACAGAGAAAACAGCGATCAACCCAAGTACTGCATTTACCCTGTCTTTGAAAGACAGAGATGCTGTTGAGGTTTCCAATGTAAATCTCTGGTATCCGTGGAACCTGGGTACACCGTATCTGTATAAGGTAAAAGTAGATCTTTATCAGGAGATCAACGGTTCTTCTGATGGATATCAGCTGATCGATACGGAAGAAACCGAATACGGATTCCGCTGGGTAAAAGTCAAAGAGACGACCAGTGATCCGACAAGCGGTGGTTTATATGTAAACGGACAGTATACAAAAGTTCAGGGTGTTGACCTGCATCACGATTCCGGTGCATTGGGAGCAGCAAGCTACAGCGATGCCTATGACCGTGAATTTGACAAACTGATGGGAATGGGTGTCAACGCATACCGTACTTCTCACTGCCCGCCATCCAAACAGGCAATCGAAGTCTGCAGAAGAAAAGGTATCCTTGTGGTAGAGGAAGCTTTTGACGGATGGGGAAGAGCAAAAGCAACGTATGATTTTGGTAATTTCTTCTTCCAGGAAGTACCGTCTGACTGGGCAGGACTGAAACCGAACGGTTATACACAGCTCCCGACACCGGGCGTAAACTACGATGGTGCAAAACTGACCTGGAGTGACTGGGTCGTACAGGAAATGGTAAACCGCGATAAGAATGAACCTTCTGTAATCGCATGGTCGATCGGTAATGAAGTCCGCGGCGTGGGAAGCAAACCATCCTGGTATGATGCTTCCAAATACGATCTGCTTGGCGTAAATCCAAGCGGCATGAATGAATATACCGAGGCAGTTCGTCTGATGGGCAATGTCAATGCAGCAGACGGCACACGTTACGTGCTGATGGGCGGTGACCAGGAGCGTAGTGTTCCGGCAGTAACCAACGTATGGGGTTATGTAAATCAGGTGCTGGACGGATACGGACTGAACTACAATACAGCAAAATCCGTAGACGGACTGATCAGCAGATACTCCATCGGTGATGGTACACTGCTTGAAAAAGCAACAAAAACCTTCTTCTTCGAGTCCGAGTCTTCTTCTCAGACTTCATCAAGAGGTGTTTACCTGGATCCGCAGTTTACAAACACCGGTATCAACCAGACTCCGGGCAAACGAGGCGGTTCTAACTATGACAACGACTTTGCATCCTGGACGATGTCCAATGAATATGGTCTGAAAAAAGACCGTGACCGCAAGAGCTTTATCGGACAGTTTATCTGGACCGGATTTGATTACCTCGGCGAGCCGACACCGTACAGTGTTTACCCGGTAGGTGTATCTTCCTTTGGTACGATCGACACCGCAGGTTTTGCAAAAGATTCTTTCTATTTATATCAGAGCCAGTGGACAAGCACTCCGATGGTACATCTGCTTCCAACCAACTGGGATCAGTGGCATGACGGCGAAGAAGTAGAAGTCTGGGTAAATACAAACCAGCCAAGTGCAGAGCTGTTCTTAAACGGCGAGTCTCTCGGCAAGAAGAGTTTCGATGAAAAAGAAACGGCTTATGGTAAGAAATATTATGAAACATCGGAAAAAACACAGGACGATAAGACCTGGGGTGACAGCACCAACCCTGGCGGTTACACCAGCAACGGAGCAGTTCTTGATGACGGCGAGTTAAATTCCGGAAAACTGCATCTGACCTGGAAAGTTCCGTATCAGGCAGGTACACTGGAAGTAAAAGCCTATGACAAAGACGGCAAAGTAGTGGCAACAGACAGTGTAAGCACATCTTCCACACCGTATACCATTTCGGCAGTGGCAGATAAGACCGTTCTCAAAGCAGACGGAACCAGCCTTTCTTATGTAGAATGTACCGTAGTCGATGAAAATGGAAATATGGTACCGGATGCAGATAACCTGGTGAAATTTGCAGTCAGCGGAAAAGCTTCCATCGTCGGCGTGGACAACGGAAAACAGGAAAGTGCAGAACTCTATAAATACGATAACGTAGATAAGAGCAGCTATTCTGAAAGAATGGCTTACAACGGAAAAGTACTGGTGATTCTGAAATCAGAAAAAGAAGCAGGCGATGCTCTGCTGACCATTTCTTCTGACAATCTCAAGCCGGTACAGGTCGCACTGAAAGTAACAGAGAACGGAACCGGAGATGCACCGAAGGCAGCAGAAGTGACCGGAACCGAAAAATCGGTTGATGCAGTGAATGTAACGGTACCGACCGGTATGAGTGTGACACTTCCATCTGTAGTAAAAGTAAACTATACAGGCAGTGCAGGAGATTACAGCCTGCTCAAAAAAGTAACCTGGTCTGAAGTAAAAGACGGAAAAGCAGAAGGAACGATCGAGGGCAGCAAGCTTACCGCACAGGCAGCGATCACCGAAAGTGATGATGCGGCAACCGATGTGGAACTGGCAGCGGGCAAAGCAAGTGCAACGGCATCCTTCACAGGATCTGATAAGAATTATCCGCAGAATATGCTGGATGGAAATGACAGCACAAGCTGGACCAATGCTTACAACAGAGGTGCATCGGTACTGCTTCCGGCAAACAGTGCATCCAGAAAGAATGAATATGTAGAATTTGACTGGGAAGAAGCCCAGGCGCTCAACCAGATCACCCTGAACTTCAAAGAGAGCCGCTACTGTGCAATCCCGAAAGTGCTGGAAGCACAGTACTGGAACGGTGCAGACTGGGCACCGGTATCCGCACAGAGTACCGTGAAAGAATCCGGAGCACCGGCAGTGATGCAGTTCAAACCGGTTTACACAACAAAAGTCCGTGTGTACATGGAAAATGCAACACCTTATACAACATCCGGCAACATGGAGATCACAGAAGCATCTGTGAAATTAAGTACCGAAAAGCTTGGTGCACGCCTGGTACTCGAAGGCGAAGATGCTGTGGTACAGGGCAAGAACCTGACACTGAACGCAAAACTTGCAAACCTGTCTTCAGACAGTCTGTTAAGTGAAGTAAGTTTCCGTATTTCTTGTGATGCAGATGTCTTTGAAGCACCGGCCGTTGCATTGAAAGATGGCATTGAAGGTACGCTGACAAGCACAGAAGCAGACGGCAAGATTCTTTATACACTGAAAAACGAAGCCGGAATTCCGGCATCTACAAGTGATTTTGCAACAATCACCATGAAAGCAAAAGCAGATGCACAGCCTGGCAGCTACAGCGTAGGACTGGAAAATGTGACAGCAAAAGATACCACAGGAGCATCCGCAGATCTGACAAGCACAGCGATCACCGTTAAAGTAAATGAGCGTCCGATCACCGGAGAAGTGACCTACCTTTCTGACATTGACTGGAAATATGCACAGTCCGGATGGGAAAGTGTCATGAAAGATAAGTACTGCAACGGAGCATCTTCTGGAGCGATCTCTTTGAGTGTCGATGGCGAACAGACCTACTTTAGTAAAGGTCTTGGTGCAAACGCAGATGCAACAGCTGAGTATGATGTATCTTCTTACAAAGCACAGTTAGAAGAAAACGAAAAACTTTATTTCCAGGCATATGTCGGCATTGACTATTTCAAGACAGCAAAGAAACAGAACGGTGATGGTGTTTATTTCGTGATCTATGATGGTGAAGTAGATGCGGATGGAAATATCCAGGGAACAGAGATTTATCGCTCTGCGAAATTAGACAGCTATAGCGATGCAGAACATATCAGCATTGATATTTCCGGCATCCAGAAAAATCTGGTTCTGTTCATGGATAAAGTTGAAAATAATGCACACGATAATGGCGACTGGGCAGATGCAAAACTAATTCATGTACCAGATCCGAATGCGGCAGACAAGAGTGAACTGAAACAGACACTTGACATTGCAAAAGCATTAAAAGAGGCAGATTACACCGTAGAATCCTACAAAGCACTGCAGAAAGCACTTACGGATGCACAGGCTGTATATGCAGACAAAAAGGCAACGCAGGAAGCGGTCAATGCACAGGCAGCTGCACTGCAGGCAGCCGTACAGGGACTGAAAGTTCCGGATGCAGCCGATTATCAGGAAGTTTTAAAGAAACTTCAGAATAAAGAAAACGAGCTGACACAGAAGGATGAAGAGCTGAAGACAGCAAATGCAAAAGTGACAGAACTGCAGAGCGAATTGAAAACGGCACAGGATGATCTGAAAAAACTTCAGGACAGCGTGGATGCCAAAGAATCTGAAATCGCAGCCAAAGAAGCTGAGATCACAAAACTGAACGGTGAACTGGCTTCCGCAAAAGAAGAAGTAAGCACGCTGAAGAAGGAAAAAGCAGATCTTGAGAAAACTGTAAATGATTACAGAGCACGTATCCTGGAGCTGGAAGCTGCTGCCAAGAAGCAGAAAGAAGAAAGCGATGCAGCTTACAAGAAACTGCAGGAAGAAAAAGAAGCAGCAGAAGCAGCACTGAAACAGGCTCAGGCTGAGATCGAGAGACTCAAAGCACAGCAGAATCAGGAACAGCCAAAAACGGAAGAAACACTGAAAGTCGGAGATACCGTTACATCCGGAAATGTGAAATACCGTGTGATCGATGCACAGAAGAAACTGGCAGAGGCATACGGCGTAGATTCCAGAAGAGCACGTACCCTGAAAGTAGCAGCAGCCGTGACAATAAGCGGTGAAAAAGTGAGCGTAACATCAATCGCAGCAAATGCATTCAAGGGTATGAAGAAACTGGAAAAAGTGACGATTGGAACAAACGTTTCCAAGATTGGCAAGAATGCATTCTCAGGCGACAGCAAACTGAAGAGCATCCAGATCAAGAGCAAGAAACTGACTTACGTAGGCAAGGGAGCACTGAAGAACATCTCTGCAAAAGCAGTCATTAAAGTGCCGAAAAGCAAAAAGAAAGCCTACACATCCCTGCTGAAGGGCAAAGGCCAGAAAAAGAGCGTAAAGATCAAATAGTGTGACAACAAAAACTTCATCTTAGCTGGAGTTCAACAGCAAAAAGAAATACACCGCATGGAAACGTGCGGTGTATTTCTTTGGCATTTTAATTTACTCTGTGATAATGGTTCCGGTCTTGCCTTTCAGGGCATCGATGGCATTTTCCAGATTTGTGATGATTGCAGAGCGTCCTCTTCCGGCTGTGATAAAATCAACGGAAGCACAGATCTTTGGAAGCATGGAATTTACACCGAACTGATCGGCTGCGATATGTTCTTTTGCTTCTTCTACCGTAATATGTTCCAGAAATCTCGGATGCTCGGTGTCACGGTCAATGTCAACCATCTTGTCGTTTGTGAGGATCATCAGGATATCTGCATCCACGCCTTCTGCGAGTTTTCCGCTGGCGTAGTCTTTTTCGATGATGGCACTTGCACCTTTGAGCTCATTGCCCTGCTGCAGAACCGGGATACCGCCGCCTCCGCAGGCAATAACAACCTGGTCGTTCTGAACCAGTGTTTTGATCGCATCGATCTCTACGATGCTTTTTGGCATCGGGGCAGCAACGATACGGCGGTAACCTTTGCCAGGCTCTTCTTTGACATAGTTGCCTTTCTGTTCTTCTGCTTCTGCCTCTTTGGCATCCATGTAACGGCCGATCACTTTGACCGGATGATGGAATGCATCGTCATAAGGATCAACGATCACCTGTGTCAGGATCGTAGATACGGTTTTGAAGATGCCTCGTTTTAAAAGCTCGGCACGGATCGCATTCTGCAGGTCGTAGCCGATGTAGCCCTGGCTCATGGCGGAGCATACGGACATCGGAGCGACTGTGTAGTCCGGATGCGTTTTGCCGAATTCGTTCATTGCAGTGTGGATCATGCCGACCTGCGGTGCATTGCTGTGTGTGATCACCAGCTGATAGCCTTCTTCCACCATATCAGCCAGCACAGCTGCGGATGTTTTGACAGCCTTTTTCTGCTCCGGAAGTGTGGTGCCGAGGGCACGGTGTCCGAGAGCGATTACGATTCTTTTCTTCATGCAAAATTACCTCGTTTCTTTGTAGAATTTATATATGATGATGTGGGTGTCAAAAGTCCCCAACTATGATGCCTACGGATTGTTCCGTGCGTTGCACTCCCACAATCCTCCCCAGTATTCGCATATCGTGGGATTATCATCCCACTTTTATGCTCATATCGGGGCGGGTCCCAAGGTCTTTCATCCACCTATGAGCAAGCTCATGTGGATTTAGACCTTTTGACCCTGGCATCATATAGATTTCAATAATAGACTTCCTGGCATCATTTTATCAGGCTACAGCGAAAAAATCAATAAGAAATACGAAGAAACTGCATAAAATATCTGAAAAATATATTGAATAAATACAATTATAAAATAACAAAAAAATATTTAAAAAAATGCTTGACAAATCAAAAGAGAACGCCTATAATAAAGACAACAAAACAAAAGAGAGAAACAAAAAACAAGGAGGACAGTCCAATGAAGACATAGCACTACATCAAAAATAAAAAAGCAGTCATTCAACTTCAGTGATTAAGAAAGCGAAGGGCAAATTCAAAAAAACAGAAAGAATTAAAATCAAAAGAATCTAAGAAAGAGAGGTACAGTCCACCAAAAACTTAAACCACATCTTCTTTTGTAAAACACAGAAGCGGACAGGATGAAAATGAAAGAAAGGTAAGAAGTCCAATGGAAATAGCAGAACATCATTAACAGGAGATATGTTGACGAGAAAGACATATCTCCTGATTTTTTTGTGCAAATTTAAAGAGAACGCTGCGATGTGTCCGGATGAATCTTTTTTTCGGACATCATAAGTACTCATAACAATATCCGCCTGAGCATAGTATGTCCTAAGAGGTGAGGACATTGAAATGTGCAGACGGATTTTTTAAAATATTTTCGCTTCCGGTGAGGAGGATCCTGCAGAAGGCAGATCTGAATTTTGCCGAGCTGCAGGAGATCCGGATGAGGATCAACAGTCCGCTGATGATCCGGCAGCGGGGAAAAGAATACAAGCTCACAGAAGAGGGGAAACTTCTGCGGTGTAACGGAAATGAGCAGTATGAGAAAGAAAATATTCATTACGTGGATCGCTGTGAGCTGATGGAAACGATGGAGTACATTGCCGGGTATTCGCTTTATGCTTATGAAGATGAACTGCGGCAGGGATTTTTAACGATCCAGGGCGGACACCGTGTCGGTGTCGCCGGGAAGATCCTGATGGAGGAAGGGAAGGTCAGGAGTATCCGTTATATTTCGTTTCTGAACATTCGGCTTGCTCATCAGGTAGAAGGCTGTGCAGATAAAGTAATGCCTTTTATTGTGGAGAATGGGGAAGTCTGCCATACACTGATCATTTCGCCGCCGTGCTGTGGAAAAACTACGCTGCTGCGTGATGTGATCCGTCAGATTTCAAACGGGAATGCCTGGTGTGAGGGAAAGAATGTCGGTGTGGTGGATGAACGTTCAGAAATCGGAGGAGCTTACCAGGGCGTTCCGCAGAATGATCTTGGCATACGGACGGATCTGCTGGACTGCTGTCCGAAAGCAGAAGGCATGATGATGCTGATCAGATCCATGTCACCGGAAGTGGTGGCAGTCGATGAGATCGGGGATTACGGCGATATCAAGGCGATTGAATCGGTGCTGAACTGCGGCTGCCGCCTGATTGCGACGGTTCACGGCAGTTCGGTGGAAGACATTGAGAAAAAACCGCTCCTTCAGAAGATGGTAAAAGAACACGTTTTTGACCGCTATATTATTTTAAGCGGAAAGAAAAAAATCGGTTCGGTGTGGGGGATTTTTGATGGCAGAGGAACCAGACTCTACGGGGAGGAGGGGGTGGTATGCTGAAACTGTTCGGGGCAGGACTTACCATGTTCAGCTGTTTTGCGGCAGGATGCCTGATCTGTGCGGAAATGAAAAAGAGAATTCACATATTGGAAGAGCTGCGTCGCATGACGGTTATGCTTTCGGCGGAAATTGGCTATGCGAATACGATGCTGGATGAGGCGTTTGGCAGCATTGCAAAGCGGGTTTCACCGCCGCTTTCAGATTTTCTGGTACATGTGCAGGAAAAGATGCAAAAAGGAGAAGAAGCGAATCTTGGTGTGATCTTTGAAAAGCAACTGGAGATGGATCTGAAAGGTACTGCCTTAAAGGAGAGCGACCTTGCAAGTCTTCGGACGCTTGGCGGTCAGCTCGGTTATCTGGATGTAGCGATGCAGAAAAAAACACTGGATTATTACCTGGAACAGGTCAGTGATGCGTGTGTTCAGGCAAAAAAAGAATACCGGGAGAAAGAAAAAATGTTTCGATGTCTGGGGTTTGGTGCCGGTGCGTTTCTTGTCATTTTACTTTACTGACAGAGAGAGGAGATGGAGATGAGTGTTAATCTGCTGTTTAAGATCGCAGCGGTCGGGATCCTGGTCTCGGTGCTCGGTCAGGTCTTAAAGCACAGCGGCAGGGAAGAACAGGCGTATCTTGCAAGCCTTGCAGGGCTGGTACTGGTGCTGTTCTGGGTGCTGCCGTATATCAGCCAGCTGTTTGAGAGCATAAAGGAGTTGTTTGCACTGTGATCAAAATTGCAGTTCTTGGGATTACCGGGATTTTACTGGCGTTGTTTCTCAAAGATAACAGACCTGTGTTTGCCGTGTTGATCAGCATGGCTTCCTGTATGCTTATTTTTTTCTGTGCAGTGGAAAAACTGAGGTATTTATCAGAAAGCCTGCAGCAGCTGCAAAGCTACACAAACATAAAGGATGCTTATGTGAAGATCCTGTTCAAAATGATCGGTATCACCTATGTGGCGGATTTTGCGGCAGGCATCTGCAAAGATGCGGGATATGGGGCAATCTCCTCACAGATTGAATTTTTCGGAAAGATCTCGGTGCTGGCGACAGGGACACCGGTTTTGCTGGCACTGTTTGAGACGATCCGCAGCTGTCTTGCCTGATGGTAAAATATATGAAGAAATATCGTATTTATGTGTTTTTGCTGCTTTTTGCAGGATGGCTGGATGTGGCAGGACAGAAGCAGGTGTGCGAGGCGGCCGTTCTTTCAGAAAAAACGGCGGCGATCATGGCAGCATCGCAGGTGCAGGAAGAAAATCAGAATGGGGATACAGCAGAAGAATTACAGACCGGAGCGGAAGATTTCCTTAATATAAAGGCGTTTCATTTACAGGAAGTCGAAGAGAGCCTTGCAGATCTGGAGGAAGAGAGCAGTTTTCGTTTTGCGGATACACTGAAAAGCCTGATCAGGGGAGAAATCCCGCTGAATCTTTCAACTTTGAAAACGCTGGTTTTTGATGCACTGCTTCTGGAATGGAAAAATCAGAAAGAGACGGCACTGCAGGTGTTTTTACTGGTGATCGTGGCGGCACTTGTTTTGAATTTCACGGATCTCATGGAAAAGAACGGTACAGCACTGATCAGCTTTTTTATGATGTATCTGATGCTGGCAGCAGTTCTGATGAAGGGATTTACCGGGATGAGCCGGATGACGGATGCAACGCTTGGCAGAGTCAATGGCTTTATGAAAGCTCTGGTGCCGTCTTATTTTGCGGCGGCCGTTTTTGCGGGGAACAGCGTTGGAGGGCTGGCGTTTTACGAGTCGGCGATCCTGCTGATCGCAGCGGTGCAGTGGGTGCAAAGATATCTTCTTCTGCCCGGCGTGCAGCTTTATGTCCTGTTTTTGCTGCTCGACCATCTCTCAAAGGATGACAGGCTCTCGCATCTGGCAGAACTTGTGCGTACGGTGATCGAATGGGCAATGAAGAGCATGACGGCGGCAGCAATCGGATTTCAGGTGATTCAGGGACTGATCCTTCCGGCCGTTGACGGGCTGAAAAATACAGCCGTCAGCCGCACCGTATCGGCGATCCCCGGCATTGGCAACCTGTTTGGCAGCGTGACGGATACGGTGCTTGGTTCTGCCGTTCTTCTGAAGAATGCCGTCGGTGTGTGCGGGATGATCGCTGTTCTGATGCTCTGTCTGGCACCGGTGTGCCGTCTGGCGTTCTGCACACTGATCTATAAGGCGATGGCGGCCCTGGTGCAGCCGGTCGGCGACAAACGGCTCAACGAATGTGTGGCGGCAGTCGCAGAAGGAGTCGGGCTGCTTCTGAAGATCATGGTGTCCAGCAGTATGCTGTTTTTCCTGACGATCGCCATTGTCACCGCATCGCTTGGAAAATAGAAGAAAGGGGAGAAAAGATGTCGGCAGAGATTCGAAGCTGGGTACGGAGCATCCTGTGCTGCCTGTGTCTGATGCAGCTTGCAGAGCAAGTTCTTCCGGATAACCATTATCAGAAATACATTCGGCTGTTTTGCGGTGTCCTGTTTCTGATCCTGCTGATTAGTCCGCTGACGGATCAGGCACATCTGACGGCGGTATTTGAGAAGCAGTGGCAGCAGGCATTACAGCTGGAAGAGTGGGATTCGATCCGGATGGAACAGGAAAATTTAAGTGACTTAAGGAGCCGTGTTCTGACGGAAGCCTGTCAGAAGGAAGTGCAGCGTCAGATTGAAGAGACGGCAGACGGGGAGGGGATGAAAGGGACAAAAGTGAAGGTTGTATTTCAATCCGAGGAGACAGAGGGTATCCGCAAAGTAACGATTTCCGGGGGGTATGAGGATTTGCAACAAAAAGAGGCAGTGCAGGAGCAGATTTTGCAGAAACTCTGGGAAATTTATCAGATCAGCAGCGATAAAGTGGTCTTTTTGGGGGGATGAGCCGCATGAAACAGTGGCTGGATTTTTGGGAGAAATGCAAAGGAAAAAAGGGCAGTCCGGTGCTGATCGGTCTTCTTGTCGGACTGTTGCTTCTGGTGATCACCTGGCCGGATAACAGCAGCAAAAAGCAAAACACACAGACAAAAACCAATGCACCGGCAGTTGAAAACAACGTAAGAAATACAGAAGATCTGGCACAGGAACGGACACAGAGGATGGAACAAAGGCTTGAAGAAGTGCTTCGGGAAGTGGACGGAGTGGGGGAAGTCAAAGTGATGATTACCTTACGTTCCTGCGGAGCGTATATTGTGGAAAAGGACACAAGAACCTCAAACAGTCAAAATACACAGGATCAGTCCGGCGACAAAAGCACGGCGGATGCACAGGATTTCGAAGAGAACACGGTTTTTGAAAAGCAGGAAAACGGAGCGGAAACGCCGTATGTCAAAGAAATCACAGAGCCGGAAGTGGAAGGTGTGATCGTGGCGGCAGATGGCGGAAACAATGCAAAAACAGCAGCGGATATTACCGATGCGGTCGTAGCATTATTTGGGATTGAAGTGCATAAAATCAAAGTAATGAAGAAGGTTTAAGGAGGAGAGATGTGAAACATATGTGGAAGAAAAACCAGATCATCATCACAGCTCTGGCGGCATTAGTCGCAGTGGCAGGCTATCTAAATTATTCGGGTACGAAACTCGGTGAAAATGCACTGCCGGCATCCACAACAGAGACCGAAGTCACACTTACCGATATCGACAGCCTGGATCAGGACATCACCCTTACCGACTCGGCGGACGGAGAAGTTTATTTAGGAGAAGCTGCGGCAGGCGAAACCGATGGTATGAGCGATGCCTCCCTGTCGGCGGGCGAAACAGATGCCGGAACGGACACTGCATCCGAAGAAGTGACCGACACGCCGGGCGAGGCAGTACTTACCAGCACAGGAACAGGCAGCAGCTTTGCGGCCCAGGCAAAACTGACCAGAGAGCAGGTACGATCCAAAAACAAAGAAACCCTGCTTGAGATCATCAACAACGAAAACGTGACCGAAGAACAGAAACAAAATGCAGTCAACGATATGACCGCCCTCACAGAGAACGCAGAAAAAGAAGCGGCAGCGGAGCTTCTGCTCGAATCCAAAGGATTTACCGATGCAGTCGTAAGTATCACAGACGGCAGCGTCGATGTGGTCATCGGACAGAGTGAGATCACCGATGCACAGCGGGCACAGATCGAAGATATCGTAAAACGCAAAACCGAAATTTCCGGTGAGAATATCGTGATCACCACCATGCAGAGTGAGTGAAAAAGGCAGCAGTGTGCAAAAGCATGCTGCTGTTTTGATATGGATTTTTTGCACTATCAATGTTGAAAATAAAAAAGATGCCAAAAGTCATAAAAAGTTTGTTATAATAGCATCATAGTTGGGGACTTTTGCCCCAATCGCATCATATATAAAAAATGCATTTAATAAGGAGAAAAGTCAAATGAAAGTATACGCAAAATTCAGAATTGATATTGATAAAGAAGATGAATCCATCTACACACAGAAAGCAGTAAATCTGATGCAAAAACTGGGATGCAAGGCAGAAAAACTGTACAGTTCCATGGAAAGATATACGTTTACCGTGGACATTAAGGAGGCAGTCTACAGAGAACTTGTGGAATTGCAGAAGAAAATTGACCAGGTATTTCAGTACGATGAAGATACGGAAGAAGACGACGATGAATTGCTGGATATCATAGAACCGGATATCTGGTGCTCTTATATACCGAAATATACGCAGGAAGAAGAGAAAAATGCGATCGGATATTATATTGACCTGGCAGGATATGAATTTGAAGAAAATGAGAAAAAGGTATATGAAAGTTTGTGCCCGGAGTGTGAAACTTTTTTCCAGAACAAAGAATATACCTTTAAAAAGAAAAAGCAACTGGAGGATCTGAACAGAAGAAAAGCAGTGTTTACCCGCCCGGGACAGTTAGATATGTTTGTGACCATTCCAATGTATGAATATCTTATAGAAAAAGGACTTTCCCAAAAGAATTTTATTCCGGCATATTACAGCGGAGTTTTGAAAAAAGTTGCAGGATATCAGTTAAAAGCAGAAAATGTACTGGGAAAGGGAGTCTTTCAATGTGAAAGCTACAGGGCAACAGAAGCATGCAGTCACTGTAAAAAAGTGCGAGTTCAAAAAGAACCAGATGCGGGATTTCATAATATTTATCTGGATACAGAAAAACTGGGGAAATGGGAGCATGTCAATGCAACGTATGAATATACATACGGACATGCCAGAAAGATTTTAATTTATAGTCCGGAAATGAAAGAATGGCTGACAAAGGCAGATGAAAAATTGATCATGTATCCGGTATTTCCACTGGAGATGAAAGGAAAGATAAATCTGGAAAATGAAAATGGATGAGTTTAAAAGATATGTAGCGAAGCAGAATTCTTTCTACTACAATATATTTATGGTTAATATCCCTTACAGCCAGTAAGGAATTAT
>ERZ826613.1784-NODE-1784-length-23614-cov-3.666030_pt1 | contig 23614 bp, 18 predicted proteins | sample MGYA00519925_ERZ826613 | MGnify/ENA primary metagenome ERZ826613 (study PRJEB31778, sample SAMEA3449236) | human gut metagenome | biome: human gut; feature: human-associated habitat; material: faeces | place: United Kingdom | collected 2010/2012 ... | reverse complement strand
GGCGCCGGTGGGGCTGATTCTGAAAATACTTGGCTTTAAGATTGTGGCCGCCGTTGTGTCAGGCTTTGTTGTCGACCTGGTCTGGCGGCGCAGGGGGCAGCACCCGGCGCATATCCACGAGCTATGTGAGCACGAGGGCTGCCACTGTGAGGACGGCGTTTTAAAATCTGCGCTGAAACATACTTTGAAAATTTTTGTATACATTTTGCTTATCACATTTATATTGACATTGGTAATTGAAATGATCGGAGAAGATCATCTTGCGGTGGTATTTCAGAATATTCCGGTTGTGGGAGAGATGATCGCGGCACTTGTCGGACTGATTCCAAACTGCGCATCCTCCGTGGTAATCACGGAACTCTATTTAAGTGGAATTATCGGAGCAGGAGCGATGATGTCAGGACTTTTGGTAAATGCCGGAGTTGGACTTTTGGTTTTGTTCCGTTTGAACCGCAATTGGAAGCAGAACGCTGGAATTATGGCAGCACTTTATGGATTCGGTGTTGTTTGGGGCGTGATCATTGAGTTACTTGGGATTGTATTTTAACAGATGTAGATGAATAATTGATACGCGGAAGTATGAAATTAAGAGGAAAGAGTTAAAAATTGTATCTGCTACAGTGAAAGCATATACAGAGAAAGAAAAGAGATGAAAAAATGGCAGGAAATGGTTATGCAACGACCAGCAGAAAGAAAATTTTAGAATATCTCATGGCAAACAGCGACCGCACAGTGACGGTGACGGACATTGACCAGTATTTGAAAAAACACGATAACGAGGTGAACATCACAACGATTTACCGTTACCTGGATAAACTTGCCAAAGAGGGAACTGTCATGAAATATGTGGCAGAGAAGGGGAGCCAGGCGGTGTATCAGTACGTGGAGATGGGACATCACTGTGAGGAACATCTCCATTTGAAATGTGTCTCCTGCGGATGCATCATACATCTGGAATGTGCGTTTATGGATGAGATCGCTGAGCATGTTTTAAAAGATCATGGATTTACACTGCAATGCAAAAATTCCATTATTTATGGCTTGTGCAGGGAGTGCAGGAAAAAACAGGACAGGGAATAATACTGCTATAGGATTTCCCTATAATCGGCTCATGGTTTTATGGATTAACACTTTTTCGATTGATTTGATATGATAATTCCAACAGCAGAACCTGAGAAAAACAGGCAGGCAAAAAGAATGAAAACATAGAAAAAGGATGGGAAAACACATGAGTACATTAAAAGAGAGAAAATTAAAATTTGAAACCTTACAGTTACACGTTGGACAGGAAGAACCAGATCCGGTGACCGATGCAAGAGCAGTTCCGATTTACCAGACATCTTCTTACGTATTCCACAATTCAAAGCATGCAGCAGACCGTTTCGGTTTGCGTGACGCAGGAAATATTTACGGAAGACTGACCAATCCGACAGAGGATATTTTTGAACAGCGTATTGCAGCATTAGAGGGCGGCGTGGCAGCGCTTGCAGTCGGTTCCGGTGCAGCAGCCGTTACATACACGATTGAAAACCTTGCACAGGCAGGTGATCATATCGTATCTGCAAAAAATATTTACGGCGGCACTTATAATCTGCTGGCACATACATTAGTAGATTTTGGCGTTACGACCACGTTTGTTGATCCTTTTAACTTAGAGGAAGTAGAAGGCGCTATCAAGGACAACACAAAAGCAGTTTACATTGAGACACTCGGCAATCCAAACTCTGAAGTAGTGGATATCGAAGCACTCGCAGAGATCGCACACAAACATAAAATTCCACTTGTCATCGACAATACGTTCGGCACGCCATATCTGATCCGTCCAATCGAGTACGGCGCAGATATCGTTGTTCATTCCGCAACCAAATTCATTGGTGGACACGGAACCACAATCGGTGGTGTCATCATTGACGGTGGAAAATTTGACTGGGCTGCATCCGGAAAATTCCCACAGCTCACGGAACCAAACCCAAGCTATCATGGTGTCAGCTTCGCAGCGGCAGCAGGACCGGCAGCATTCGTGACAAGAATCCGTGCTATTTTATTAAGGGATACCGGAGCAACACTTTCTCCAATCCATGCATTTATCTTTTTACAGGGCTTAGAGACATTATCCTTAAGAGTCGAGCGTCATGTGGAAAATGCATTAAAGGTTGTGGAGTTTTTAGAGAAACAGCCACTGGTTGAAAAAGTAAATCATCCATCCGTTTCCGAAGATCCGGAGCAGCAGAGATTATACAAGAAGTACTTCCCGAATGGTGGCGGTTCCATTTTCACCTTCGAGATTAAGGGTGATGATCGCACAGCGAAAGACTTTATTGATAACTTGGAGATTTTCTCTTTGCTGGCAAATGTAGCGGACGTGAAGTCCTTAGTAATTCATCCGGCAAGTACTACACATTCACAGATGACGGTAGAGGAGTTAGAGGAAGTAGGTATTTATAAAAATACGATTCGTCTTTCTATCGGTACCGAGCATATTGATGATATCATTCAGGATTTGGATGAGGCGTTTAAGGCTGTAAAATGATAGTAAATATACCGCATAATAAGTATTATGGGACATCGTAACATAAATGGGTATGGGAAGTTTGAGTAAGCAATTAAAAAATAATGATCACTAATAACATTTTTAATATAAGGAGGACACTAACATGGCAAAGATTTATGAAAGCGTTACAGAATTGATCGGAGGAACACCGATCTTGAATGCAAAGAATTTTGCAAAACAGGCAGGAGCTAATGCAACTCTTTTGGCAAAATTAGAGTATTTTAATCCGGCAGGAAGTGTTAAGGATCGTATCGCTAAAGCGATGATCGATGAAGCAGAGAAAAGCGGCAAATTAAAAGAAGGTTCTGTTATTATCGAGCCAACCAGCGGAAATACAGGAATCGGTTTGGCATCTATAGCAGCAGCGAAAGGCTACCGTATTATTTTGACAATGCCTGAGACAATGAGTGTAGAGCGTCGTAATTTGTTAAAAGCATATGGTGCTGAGCTTGTCTTGACAGAAGGCGCTAAGGGTATGAAGGGTGCTATTGCCAAAGCAGAAGAGCTGGCAAAAGAAATCGAAGGCGCATTCATCCCAAGTCAGTTTGAAAATCCAGCTAATCCGGCTGCACATCGTGCAACAACAGGACCGGAGATTTGGAAAGACACTGACGGAAAAGTTGATATCTTCGTTGCCGGTGTAGGTACCGGTGGAACAGTTACAGGTATCGGCGAGTACTTAAAAGAGCAGAATCCGGATATCAAGGTTGTAGCAGTAGAGCCGGCAACTTCTCCGGTTCTTTCTAAGGGAGAAGCAGGACCTCATAAGATTCAGGGAATCGGTGCAGGTTTCGTGCCGGATACATTGAATACTAAGATTTATGATGAGGTGTTACCAATCGAGAATGAAGATGCATTTGCAGCAGGTCGTGCCTTTGCTAAGGCAGAAGGTGTATTGGTAGGAATTTCTTCCGGTGCAGCATTGCATGCAGCAACCATTTTAGCAAATCGTCCGGAAAATGCAGGCAAGAACATTGTCGTATTATTACCGGATACAGGTGACAGATATTTGTCAACTGCACTTTTTGCAGACTAATGGATCAAGAAACTGGCGAAGAAATGGAAAATAAAAGTTGTTGAGAAAAAATAAGCTAAGTCCTGCACCGTTACATGCAGCGGCATGCTGTCTAAATGAGAAATTTAATTCTTGACAAATACCCTACAGGGGTATATCTTAAGTGAAGATACCCCTGTAGGGTATTTCTTTTTGCAGGAAATTTTTGGTTTCCTATGGTGTAGCTTGATATCGGCTATTTGTGCTGCAGACGTCACAAAGCAGCCTTGATCGCAGAGACGAACATATGCGAATAAAATCCGCATAGACAGGTAGCTTGCGATTTCTCTGACACGAAAGCGTTTGCGGAATGGAGAATAAATAATATGGCAGAAGAAAAACTTTGTCCATGTCACAAGACGAAGGTGCGAGATGATAAGGAGTATAAAGATCTGCTCAATCGTTTGAATCGTATCGAAGGACAGATTCGCGGCATTAAAGGCATGGTAGAACGGGATGCGTATTGCCCGGATATATTGATACAGGTAGCTGCAGCAAATGCCGCATTAAATAGTTTTAACAAAGTTTTATTGGCAAATCACATAAAAACCTGTGTTACAACGGATATTAAGGATGGGAAAGAGGAAACGGTGGATGAATTAGTAAAAGTCCTGCAAAAATTAATGAAGTAGCCGCCGGACAATCTATTCATGACAGGTAACTGTCAACGAAAGCTGATTTATTCATGACAGGTAACTGTCAACGAAAGCTGATCTATTTATGACAGGTAACCGTCAACGAAAGCTGAGTTATAAAATTCACAGAAAGGAAGGTTCAAATGCAGCAGTATATTGTAACAGGAATGAGCTGTGCGGCGTGTAGTGCCAGGGTGGAAAAAGCAGTCAACGCAGTTCCGGGTGTTACCTCGTGCTCCGTTAGTCTGCTTACCAATTCGATGGGGGTAGAAGGAAGTGCATCTGGTGATGCCATCATTGAGGCGGTACAAAATGCAGGATATGGAGCCAAAATAAAGGGTGCAGACGTGCAATCCGGGAATGCGCAGAATCAGGGAGCACTCGAAGAGGAACTTGTCGATCACACCACGCCGCTTTTGCGAAAGCGCTTGCTGTGGTCGGTCTGCTTTTTGCTAGTACTTATGTATTTTTCTATGGGGCATATGATGTGGAATTGGCCGGTGCCGAAATGGATGGCAGGGAATCATGTGGCGATGGGATTGACACAAATGCTTCTCACGATCATTATTATGGTGATCAATCAGCATTTCTTCATTAGTGGGTTTAAGAGTTTGTGGCATCGGGCACCTAATATGGATACGCTCGTAGCATTAGGTGCGACAGCGGCATTTGGATATAGCACATATGCATTGTTTGCCATGACGGATGCTGTGATGCGTGGCGCGGACAAGCGGGTTATGGCGTATATGCACGACTTTTATTTTGAGTCTGCGGCGATGATCTTGACATTGATCACAGTCGGCAAAATGTTAGAGGCGCGCTCGAAGGGAAAGACAACGGATGCGCTCAAAGGTTTGCTTAGACTTGCACCAAAGACTGCCGTCGTTGTACGAGATGGCGCCGAAGTGACAGTGGATATTGCCAGTGTACAAAAAGACGATATCTTTGTGGTCAGACCCGGAGAAACGATACCGGTGGATGGCATCGTGCTGGATGGCAATAGTGCGGTGGATGAATCGGCACTTACAGGAGAGAGCGTTCCGGTGGACAAGCAAAAGGATGATCCGGTATCTGCAGCAACGATCAACCAGTCTGGTTTCTTGAAATGCCTTGCGACGCGTGTCGGCGAGGATACGACGTTGTCACAGATCATTCAAATGGTTAGCGATGCAGCAGCAACGAAAGCGCCGATTGCCAAGGTCGCTGATAAAGTATCCGGAGTATTTGTGCCAACAGTCATTGTTATTGCACTCGTGACGATGGTTGTTTGGCTGCTTACCGGTGCGAGCATCGGCTTTGCATTAGCCAGAGGCATTTCCGTGCTGGTTATCAGTTGTCCGTGTGCATTAGGGTTAGCAACGCCGGTAGCGATCATGGTGGGAAACGGTGTCGGTGCGAAGCATGGAATATTGTTTAAGACAGCCGTGTCGCTGGAAGAGACTGGAAAGATGGATATCGTATGCCTCGACAAGACCGGAACGATTACAAAAGGCGAACCGCAAGTTACGGATATCGTTGCAGCGGAGGGCGTATCGATCGATGAATTACTGTTGTACGCATATTCGTTGGAGCAAAAAAGTGAGCATCCGCTTGCTAAAGCTGTCCTGAAATGCGGACAGGAGAGCAACTTAACTTCAATAGAACCGCAAGAATTTATGGCATTGCCGGGAAATGGTTTGTCAGCAATGTGCGATGGCGCAAAGATAATGGGAGGCAGTCGAAAGTTTATTGAGCAGACGATTTCACTCGAGAAAGTGTATAGCGATCGAATCGATTCACAGAATAAGAAATTCGATCGACCGACAGAGCAGGAAAAGTCAATTGTGCCAGCTTCTGGTCGTTCGACAGAGCAGGAAAAGTCAATTGCGCCAGCCTCTGGTCGTTCGACAGAGCAGAAAGAACTGATCACACTGGTATCGGACCGCTTGGCGGGTCAGGGTAAGACACCACTCTTTTTTGCAAAAGATGGCAAATTGCTTGGTATTATCGCAGTTGCGGATGTGATCAAGGAAGACAGTCTTTCTGCTATTAAAGAGATGCAGGGTATGGGACTGCGGGTCGTTATGCTGACCGGTGATAATGAACGCACTGCGAAAGCAATTGGTGATCAGGTCGGCGTAGATGAGGTGATCGCCGGAGTGCTTCCGGATGGCAAAGAAGCGGTTGTCAGACGCCTGCAGCAATATGGTAAGGTTGCCATGGTTGGAGATGGCATTAACGATGCACCGGCTCTGACCAGAGCTGATATGGGTATTGCGATCGGCGCCGGAACAGACGTTGCCATTGATGCAGCAGATGTGGTTTTGATGCAGAGCAGACTTTGCGATGTGCCTGCGGCAATTCGCTTGAGCAGAGCAACGCTGCGCAATATTCACGAAAATCTGTTCTGGGCATTTTTCTATAATGTGATCGGTATTCCGCTGGCGGCGGGAGTATGGATCCCGTTGTTTGGCTGGGAGTTAAATCCTATGTTTGGTGCTGCAGCAATGAGTCTGTCCAGTTTTTGCGTGGTATCCAATGCATTGAGATTGAATCTCTGCAAAATATATGATGCCCATAAAGATAAAAAAAGAGCTGGAAATTCACAAATCCAGTCTAAAATAGTATATAATGAGGAGGAAACAACGATGACAAAAACAATGAAAATTAACGGAATGATGTGTGGACACTGCGAGGCAACAGTGAAGAAAGCATTGGAGAGTTTGGATCAGGTAACAGAGGCTGCGGTAAGCCATGAGGCAGGGACAGCAGTTGTTACGTTATCTGCAGACATCGCAGATGATGTATTGAAGCAGACAGTAGAAGCTAAAGATTACGAAGTGACATCCATTGAGTAATAGAGCATAACCCAATGTTGATACGGATCCCGGAGTGTACGTTTTTATGGACAGGAAAGCATTCTCCGGGATTTTCTTTGATTAATAGGAAATTGCTGTTGTGTAGCGTGACATCACCAAGAATTGCTTTAGCAATTCTTGCAAAGCAAAGCGCTGGCTTTGCTTTTTTATATCTGACAGGTGAAACGGGTAATAATTACAGAGGGAAGCCAAACTCATCTGCATAGTAGCTATGAGGATCTTGCATGTGAAATGAAAAAAAGATCACAGTTGCCAAATGTGTAAAAGGCAAGGTATAATAGAAATAATTGAGAACGAAATGATTCACAGCATGAGAGATGGAGGAGCGTCATGGGTGGAATGAAATTATGGAAACGTATTATGTTTTCCGTGGTGAGTATAATATGGGGATTTGCGTCATTAGATTATCTGTATTATGCCTTTCGTTTGATGACAGGAAAGACACGAAGCGACGGATCGTATGATCTGCCCAGAGACGGCGCGGCTCAGCTTGCCGGGGTGGCGTTGTTTTTATTATGGTTTTTGGTTGTTTGGATGTATTTCCGGCTGATCCGGCGCAATACAGTGCAGATCAGCATGATAGAAGAAAATCCAACAACAGGCAGGCAGCGTGTTCGACATAAATGGTTTGATACCCTGCTGCAGATCGTAATGATCGTGACAGGGACGCTATTGCGCTGGAGCTATGTTGTGGTGTTTGTTTTTAACAGATAAGAGGGTATGTAGATGAAGATCAAAAAAGTATTAACGGCTAATTTGAAGCCGGGCATGGTTTCTTCGGAGGCAGCGTATACATATACCAATCATTTGGTTATCCAAAGTAATACGGTTTTGACGGAAGAGATCATCGAAAAATTAAAATACTATGCTGTAAAAGCGGTAAAAGTATATGTTCAGGAGGAGTCCGAGAATACGTCAGGGACGGTCAATTCGAAACAGTCAAATGTTTTAGAGACAGTGGAAGGCGTGTCTGCGCAGGTGCTGCCGGAAGGAGAGACGGACACGGTATCTGCTGCTGTAGAGCAATTAGCAGGTCCGACCTATTTTGAACGAGTTCAGCAATCGGAGGAATTTCGCGTATTTGAGTCAGAGTTTACTGATTGTGTAGGTGGTTTTAGGCAGTCCTTAAATGATATTGTGACCAAGAGTACAGATGGTCTGGTAGACAGTATGTTGGGTGATGTGGATGCACTGCTCAAAAAGACACGTAATCCACTGCATCTGTTGGACATGCTGCAGTGTATGCGTGGCTATGATGACATGACGTATACGCATTCAATGAATGTGGCACTGATCTGTAACGTGATCGGCAATTGGCTTCGCATGAATGAGAAAGACTTAAAGGTATTGGTGACCTGTGGACTGCTTCATGATATTGGTAAGCTGCGTGTGCCAAATGATATCATAACCAAACCGGGAAAGTTGACTGTGCAGGAATATGAGATTGTCAAGAAACATCCGCAATACGGATATGAAATGTTAAAAGATAAAAAATTGGATCGTCGTGTCAAATTGGCGGCATTGCAGCATCATGAGCGTTTTGGAGGGACCGGCTATCCATATGGATTGATGGGATCGGATATAGAATATTTTTCATCAATTGTTGCTGTTGCAGATGTATATGATGCAATGACGTCAAATCGTTGTTATCGCAAAGGAATCTGTCCTTTTAAGGTTATTGGAATCTTGGAACAGGATAAAGATGCATATGAACCGGGAGTATTGTATTTGTTTATGGAAAGAACGATAGAAGCTTATGTTAACACAGAAGTATTACTATCAAACGGGGAGCAGGGAAAGGTTGTCTTATTAAACAAATCCCTGCTCTCCAGACCAGTCGTTATGACAGATAAAGGAACAATTTATGATCTTTCGAAAGATTTTCGAATGAGTATTGAGGCACTGATCTGATCCTAAGTTTTAGTTACTCCGTGTAAGGTTTCACAGATTCACCCTTTTCTAAACAGGAGTCAACGATGACCGGTTTATAGGAACAGCCGCGTTTGTGCTCGATCAGAGAGATCAATTTTTCAGCTGCGATCCGTCCGATAACTTCGGTATCCTGATGTACCGTTGTAAGTCTTGGGCGCAGCTGGCTTGCAATGAAAATATCATCATAACCGGCAACGGAAACATCTTCCGGAATGGATAATCCCATATCGCGGATCGTTTCCATGCCACCGACAGCTGAATAGTCATCCTGATAAATAATACAGGATGGCGGAGTCGGTAGAGAAAGAAGCTGACGTGTATATTGGCGCGCAGCAGTCAGGTTGCGGTATTCTGTGCTAATGTGGTATTCTGGCGGAATATCCAGACCGTGTTCCAGCATGACATTCTGATAACTGGTTACACGTTCACTGGTCACGGCAGAAGTTTCACCGGAAAGATAAGCGATTCGCTTGTGTCCCTGCGAAATGATATATTCAACGAGTTCTTTCATGCCACTGGCATTATCAGACAACACCGACATCGTGTTAGTATCCGGATACGTACGGTCAACGGTAACGACCGGGATATCGCTGTTGATCAGGGCTTCAACGTCCTGATTATCAAAGTCAATACAAGCAATCATGACGCCGTCCAAACCACGGTAACGACAGTGCTCTAAATAGGTTTTGTGCTTATCGTGAGGCTGGTTGCTGTTGATGAAGGTAATATCATAGCCCTTCGCCTCGGCAGTCACCTTGAAACTGTTCAATATTGAAGAAAAATAATCGTGTGTCAATCCACAATTTGCATCGTCCATAAAAAGGACACCGATGTTGTAACTTTTGTTGGTTCGGATCGCGCGGGCGTAATACTGTGGTACGTAGCCCATCTGTTTTGCGACTTGTTTTATGTGTTGTTTTGTGTCCTCGCTGATATCAGCCTTGTCATTGAGTGCTTTGCTCACAGTGGCAACGGATACACCACACAATTTTGCAATATCTTTGATGGATGCCATAGCATTGCAACCTCCTTACTTAAACATTTTCGATATCAGTATAACATAGTATGTTAAGTGGGGCAATGATAAAATTTTTGATGTTTGTTCATTTTTACGAATTTGACAAAAATCCAAGGAAACACACTATGTTGTGTATTGTGCGGAAGATCCCCACAAATAGGGGGCGTTTACTGTTTGTTCATAAATTGTTTACATATTAATTCCAAAAAACAGGTGACAGAATATAAAAAGAAAAGTATAATAGAAAAGGTAACCTGTCGGCAATATACCATTCGTTCAAAGTTCATTTTTTGTGCCGGATGGACGATATGTTATTAGAGATAGATTAGTAAAGATAGAGAAGATGAAGAAAAAAGATTAGGCAGTAAGGGAGGCGCGTTGTATGGATCTTATAGGTAAAAACGGAAAGATTGACGGCATTTTAGCAGCACAAGTACTGTTAGATGGCGGTGTCTTTTTCTTTAAGCCGGGAGAACTGTATTACGATGGTACGTATCACCAAGTGAAAGGAATGCAGGCTAATACGACTGCAATGAGGGACTTTCCGGGAATCTTTGATAAAATGGATACGCTTGCGCCGGAATTAGTCAATTTGATGGTATATATAGAGAAGAACACGATGTTCCGTGTCAAGCTGGAAGATCTGGGAGAAGAGATCCGCGAGTTTTTACAGAATGAAGATATGACAGGAATGACATTTCTCTATTTGTTTAAATGGCATTTGTTGGCGCTGAATCGTAATGTAGATGGTATCACGGTTTCGATGGAAACACGTGTATATACGGGGATTCCGGATGCGAAGAAGAAAGTCCGTGAGCTGGTAGAGATGCTTGTTGGATACAATGGAACAGATCCGAAGTCTGTTGCGATCAATGTGGTTGAGGTGGATGAGCATGGTAATGAGGTGAAGAGAGCAGAGGAAGAGGAAACTCCTGTGCCTGCAGAAGCACCGGCACCGGCACCGATGGAGGCTCCATCTACAGCACAGCATGAGGAAATCGAATCTTCAGATACAACACAGGTTGCATCTATTGTGGAGACGGCAGTATCTGACAGTGGTGCGATGGATCCTGTTGCAGAACCGATGCAGACAACGGCGGCAAGCCCTGTGGCAGTAGCAGCGGCAACTCCTGCAGCAGCATTGCCTGCAGAGTTTAGTTCCTATGCAGATGATGTTAAGCCGAAGTTACAGAAAGTAGCGGACGGTTGGACGCAGTATTTGGAGGAATTTAAGAAGGAGCTGTCAACCATACGTTTTACAGGATTTTCGGATCCTAAGATCAAGGAGATGCGCGATAAGATTGCCGACAAACAGGAAGATTTTGGTGGCGATCTGGAAGAGATCTTGGAAGATCTATATGATCATATTGATGAATTGGATGATAAGGGTGTTCCTGAGGATGTCATGAAGTCTGTTCTTGATCTGGAGAGAGACTGTTACGCAGAACTTACGAATCTGCGTGTTGAGTTTGATAATATCGGAGCAGTCGAATATCGTATCTCACGTCGTTGCTCCAGAAAGCACGAACAGTGGGAAGATGTTTATCGGAAGCTGCCATCCGTACTTAAAGCGGCTGAGGAAGAGCGCAAGAATCAGGCGCGCAAGGAGGTTGAAGATGAGATCAACGAGATTCGTGCACAGATCAATTTAATGGTTAAGAATTATAATGATGCGAAAGCTGTTGTTGAATATGCGCAGAAACAGTTAGAGTCCAGTAAGGGCAATTTCGAAGAGGATCGTAAGAAACTCGTTGCACGCGGAGAGGCGGCAGTTGGTGCTGTAGATCAGCGCATTCGTGAGAATAATATGCGTATTGAAGAAATGGAAGTTGAGAATAAGAAGCTGGAAGATGAGTTGAAGGATGCTTCCGGATTTGCACTTGGTCGTAAGAAGACGATTCGAGACACCATTGAATATAATATGTCGTTTATCAATAAATACCGTGATGTCGGACAGAACTTAGAGGCTGAAAGACAGCAGGTTGCGGATGAATGGAATCGAAAGCTGCATGACCTCGTTGGTGATACCGATAAGTTAAAGCATGAGATCACTGAGAATATGGGGAAGATGAAGCAGTTAGAGCAGAGTGTTGCTGCAGAGAAGCAAAGCTTGCTGCAGAAAGAAGCAGAACTTTCCAAGATGTAGAGGATCTACGATCGTCACTGGTAAGTCTTTATCTGACAAATGGGAAGGTGACTGTTTGGAGAATGTGGTGCTGTTACAGTGCAAATGATCAGTACAAAAATCAAAAGACGTCATGTTTAGACATGGCGTCTTTTCTAAATTAACAACAGGATAACTCATTTCGTACTATCAAAAAAGAAAATGCGGCAAGGCAATTGCTATAGTTTCTTGATGGCAGCTTTGAATGTGCGAAGTTTGAGTAAAAAAAGAAGGAGGAAGGCAGGAGTTCTATGAGGATTGGAGTAGATTATTATCCGGAGCACTGGCCGGAAGAAGTGTGGGAACAGGATGCAGATCGTATGCAGGATGCAGGGGTGTCGGTGGTGCGAATGGCAGAATTTGCCTGGAGTCGTCTGGAGCCGGAGGAAGGTGTGTATGAATTTGGCTGGTTAGATAGAGCAGTGCAGGTGTTTACAGAGCGTGGCATGGATATTGTGCTCTGCACGCCGACATGCACACCGCCACAGTGGATGTTTCATCGTTATCCGGAAGTGATACAGGTGGGGCGTGACGGCAATAAAATACCGATCGGGGTGCGCGGACACCGTTGCATGAGTAATCTTCGTTATCGCGATTTTTGTGATAAGATCATCAGCAGAATGGTAGGACGTTATTGTGATAATCCGAATGTCATTGGATATCAGATCGATAATGAGTTAGAGGCCAATCATTGCCGATGTCCGGAATGTGTCAGCCGTTTTCGGAAATATATTCAGGGAAAATACCATACGATCGATGCCGTAAACCGTGCTTATGGAAATGCGGTGTGGAGTGGGGAATACAGCTGCTTTGAGGAGATAGAACCTCCGACAGCTGCCGTGCTGCAATGGCAGAACCCCTCGCTGACACTGGACTATAACCGTTATGCATCGGAAAGCACGGTGGATTATGTGCGATTTCAGGAGCAGATCATTCGTGAGCTCGCACCAGATGCGCTGATCACGACCAATAACTGGCTTTGTGAAAATATGCCTGACTTTTATGATCTGTTTGAGACGTTGGACATTGTGTCTTACGATAATTATCCGGCACTTACATTGCCAAAAGATCGACAGACATTATATTCGCATGCGTTTCATTTGGATCTGATGCGCGGCATCAAACGCCAAAACTTCTGGATTATGGAACAGCTTAGTGGTGCTATGGGAAGCTGGATGCCGATGACACCGACATTATATCCGGGTATGTTAGAGGGATATTCCCTGCAGGCATTTGCTCATGGCGCAGATACGGTGATACAGTTTCGCTTTCGGACTGCATGCTCCGGTGCAGAGATGTATTGGCATGGTCTGTTGGATCACAGTAACATGCCGGGAAGACGGTATAAAGAGTTTGAACATTTATGCCGCAGGGCAGGGCAGTTAGAAGAAGTTAGAGAGTCTGAGATCATCAGCAGCGTAGCAGTTTTGTATGGTTCTGATCAGGAGTATGCGTTCAAATTGCAACATCAGGCAGAGGGGATGTATTATTTGGAACAGCTCAAAAGCCTGCATGATGCCTTTGCTGCGATCGGAATGAATGTGGATATCATTGATGAGAAAGCGGATTTATCAGGCTATGATATTGTGTTGGCACCTACGCTGCAGATCACCAATGAAATAGTGGTACAGCAGTTATATCAGTTTGTGGCAGAAGGTGGCACTGTTGTGTTGACCAACCGTTGTGGTGTGAAAGATATGTACAACAAATGTCAGATGGATTTATTGCCGACCGTGTACCGAGAGCTGGTAGGAGTGCATGTGGAAGAATATGATGTCATTGGAACGGTGATACAGGATGTTTGCATACAGGATGACGAGTTACGGCAAAGCTTTGAGCAGACACGGAAGGTGCAGTGGCAAGGGGAGCCGGTGAAGCCTTGTGCAACGCAGTGGTGTGATCTGTTGAAAGCAGATACGGCAGAGGTGTTAGCTGTGTATCAGGCGCAGGAGGGCAGCAGAGAAGCTTTTTACCGGGGAACGCCTGTGGTGACCAGGAATGAATATGGAACGGGTGAAGCATACTATCTGGGGACAGTATTAGACCGTGCATCTTACATTTCTTTGGCGAAGACGCTTGCAAAGCGGCGTCAATTGGAATATGATGAAAATCTGCCATTAGGTATGGAAGTGACAACCAGAGTTGGCACCAAGCAGGAATGGCGTTTTTGGTTTAATAACACAATGCAGACTGTCTGTCTGCAGGATGGAAAGACATTTGCACCTTTTGAAATGAAGGTGGCACATAGGAAGAGAGGAGAGACAACATGGGAATTTTATCCAAACTAGAGCCCAACAGAGTGTTTTATTATTTTGAGGAGATCTGTCAGATCCCACACGGTTCGACCAATACGAAAGAAATCAGTGATTATTGTGTGAATTTTGCAAAAGAGCATGGACTGCGCGTGCAGCAGGACGATGCTAATAATGTCATTATCTGGAAAAATGGTTCGCAGGGGTATGAAGATCATGCACCGGTTATGCTGCAGGGACATATGGACATGGTGTGTGAAAAGGAAGCTGACTGCGATATTGACATGCAGACACAGGGATTGGATCTGCAATTGGAAGACAATGTGATCAGTGCCCGTGGTACGACTTTGGGTGGGGATGACGGTATTGCGGTAGCATATGCTTTAGCAATACTGGAATCGACAGACATTCCACATCCGCCGTTGGAAGTAGTGTTTACCGTAGACGAAGAGATCGGTATGCTTGGTGCAGCAGCATTGGATATGTCACCGCTGAAAGCGCGTACGATGTTAAATATGGATTCGGAGGATGAGGGATATTTGTTAGTAAGCTGTGCAGGAGGATTGACGGCAAAGGCACATTTGCCGGTGAAGCGTGACAGCGTAACAGATGTTTCTTATATGCAGCTTACAGTTAACGGATTATTGGGCGGACATTCCGGCGTAGAGATCGATAAAGGAAGGGCAAATGCAAATATTATGCTGGGAAGAGCATTGTATGAGCTTGCACAGGATTGTGAATATAAGATCGTGTCGATAGAGGGCGGTAAGAAAGATAATGCGATCCCACGTGAGGCGCATGCTGTTCTGGCAGTGAAAAATGGAGATGTCGCTGCGGCGTCGGCAAAGGTGAAAGCACTTCAGGAGATCTACCGCAAAGAATATTGTCATACAGATGCAGAGATTACAGTGACGATCGATCGGGCATCACAGGACATAACATGTGATCCGATGGACAGAGAGACAACAGAGCGAATTGTGACAGCGTTAATGAATCTGCCGAACGGTATTCAAAATATGAGCTTTGCAGTGGAAGGATTAGTGCAGACTTCGCTGAATCTCGGCATTATGATGACGGATGCGCAAGAAGTGTGTCTTTCCTATTCCGTGCGCAGCAGTGTGGAAACACAGAAAGAATATTTAGTGGAACAGATTTCTTGCCTGGTAAAACGTCTTGGTGGAACGGTCACCTGTATAGGAGAATATCCTGCTTGGGAATACAGAGAACAGTCGCCGTTACGAGACAAGATGATTGAAATCTTTGAAAAGCAGTATGGCAGAAAACCGATCGTGCAGGCATTGCACGCAGGGGTGGAATGCGGACTGTTCGCCGGACAGCTTCCGGGGCTGGATTGCGTTTCGTTTGGTCCTGATATGAAAGATATTCACACGCCGAAAGAAACGATGGATGTCGGCAGTGTAGAGAGAACTTGGAACTATGTCCTTGAAATATTAAGAAATTTGTAATAATTTACGCACAAGTTTCATGGTAAAATGTTACAACAATGAAAAATGTGAGTTCTCAGAGTACTTTCGTGCACATATTTTCGGTTAGAGGGACCGGATACCATAGATGTTGAGAGAACAGCAGGGACAAATGGAGGGATTGAGAGGGTATGCACAAGATAACGCAGTTTTTTTATCGATTCAGTCTGTATTTTACTGCGGTGATCACCGGAATATTATTGGTGATGTCGATGGTATGTATGTACGGATATAAGGAGTATCTTTCCGGTGGCAACTATGCGTTAGGTAACGTGGCAGTGATACTGTTAGCAATCGCGTTGGGGGTACTTTTGGTGACGCTGTACCGCAAAATGCAGGGCACCGGCCAGAAAGCAACGGTGGTTCTGTTTCTTGCGATCATACTGCTGCAGATTGGATTTTTGGTATTTGTATCGCATCCGATGTCGATCAGCGACCCGGCACGCGTTCAGAATGAAGCATTGCAGATGGTAAAAACGCAGCATGGACAGATGAATACGAAGGATGAATATTTTCAGCGGTATTCTAACAATCATTTCATGCTGGTATTTTTCTATTACTATTATAAATTATTATTTCGGATCGGCATCACACATGTTGTCATTCCGAATATTGTGCTGAATATCTTCTGTGTGGATATAGGTATTTATATTACGTATCGAACCGCAAAGAGATTGCGGGGTATAGGATTTGCGAACTGGGTGTTATTACTCTTTTTGCTTTGCCCGACGATTTATGTATGGCTGACAACAGTATATACCAATACGATCTCGTTTCCGTTTGTTATGGCGGTGCTGTATCTGGCGTTATGGCTGCGCCATGAGAATCTGACGGTGAAAAACATTATCAAATGTATATTACTCGGTGTGATGATGGCGGTCGGTTACTGGATCCGGCCTACGACGATCTTGCCGATCCTGGCGATGATCTTATTTGCGGCAGTGCAATTTTTTAAGGATCCGATCCTTGTAAAAAGTGGGGAGAGAAGATGTGTGAACCCCAAGTGGAATCTGCGCCATAAAGCTTCCGGCAGGAGAAATACGATCGTTAAGGCTGTTCTTGTAGTGGCGGTTTTTGCCGTTACATTTACAGCGTGCGGCAAGCTGGTTGATCGTCATGTGAATTCTGATCAGGTGACAGGCAGTTTCCCGGTGACGCATTGGCTGATGATGGGGCTGAACCAGAAAAGCTATGGCGGATATGCCAGAGAAGATGAGGCATATACGGAGAGTTTTCCAACAAAAGATATGAAAACACGTGCGGACATTACGCGTGCGAAGGGACGATTGCATCAGCTGGGCGTGATCGGTGTAGTCCGTCAGATGGGAACGAAGATGCTTCGTGTTTGGGCGATGGGCGATGATGATTCATTGCCAAAAGCTTCGTATGCAAGTGATTTTCCGGTACTGTATGAGTATGTGATGGGAAATGATTGTGGCGCTGCAGTGATATATACACAGGCGTTTCGTGTTTGTATTTTCGCATTTTTATTATTCTGTGTGATACGACAGATCAGGCGGCGGGACTGCGAAGAAATGTTTTTGTTTACGCTGACGTTCCTGGGGGCTGTGATGTTCTTTATTTTGTGGGAGGCAAACCGCAAATATAATATATGTTTTATGGGCGTTTATCTTATGTTGATGGCAGAGGGAGGCCGTTACGCCTCAGCAAAAGCAGAAGAGAACGGAGATCGTATTGTTTTTGCTAAGTTGACCAGACAGAAGGCTACAGTCAGTGTTGGCATACTGTGCCTGGGAGCAACGATGCTGATCCAAATTCCGCTGCTTCGCTCTCATCAGCGAATATTGGATAAACGATATTATCAAAGTCGCAATTTTCCGGATGCCGTACCGGTAAGTTATGTTACGAATAAAACGCCGAAACTTGTGGAGCAGACCTTACAGAAGGGGCAGTATGCAACCAAGGATCAATGGAATATATTGGTGATCTCTTTTGGGCTGGATGGGGTAGACCTTAGTTCTACGAAAGAAGAGTATGAAGTTTCCCTTATTTCCAGGGAGGATGGTAAGTACCTGTATCGGGGGAAAATTGCACCATGCAATCTGACAGAAAAACGACAGCTTCGAATTTATGTAACGGGCAAAAAGAAGGTTACGGAAGAGGGATATCTGCTTCGAATGAAACATATCGGCTCAGAATATCATATGCTGCCAACAGTCAACAAATTCCCGGATCTTGATCCGTATCCGTATGGCGAGTTGTCGATCGATGGAAAGCAGACGAAATTTGATCTGAATATGAGACTTCTTTATAGCGGAGGCAAACAATGATCACACCATTGGCATTATAGGCAATGTGTGATTCGGTCGGTAACTTCCGGCATGGAAAGTTTGAGTAAGTAATTCAGTATTTGCAGATAGAAGTATATTTGGTTTGTGACACTGTAATCATAAATTATAAGAAACCACTTGACAGTGGTTTCTTTTTTGTTATAATAAAGAAAACATATGAATGATTATTCATATGTTAATATAAACAATCAAACAAACAAGTAGAGGAATACTTGGAAAGGAAATGCCTGCACGTCAAGAGATGCAGGTAGAGAAAGAAAGGAGTTTTTATTATGAAAAAGACGTATAAGATTGATGTGGATTGCGCAAACTGTGCAGCAAAGATGGAGGAAGCTGCTAAGAACACAGCAGGAGTAAAGGATGCGACTGTGAACTTTATGACCTTAAAGATGATCGTAGAATTTGAAGATAGCTGTGATCCTAAGAGTGTTATGCCGGATGTGCTTAAGAATTGCAAAAAGGTAGAGGATGACTGCGAGATCTTTCTGTAGAGTGAGGAGAGATTGCAATGAATAAAAAACAAAAAAAAGTATTGATCCGAATTATCGTGGCAGCAGTATTGATGATCGCGTTATCTGTAATACCGGTTGTCCCGTCAAAAGGTGTGATACGGTTTGTACTATTTATGATCCCGTATCTGGTGATCGGCTATGATATATTAAGAAAAGCGTTTAAGGGCATCTTAAATCGTCAGGTCTTTGATGAAAATTTTTTAATGGCAGTGGCTACGGTCGGAGCAATTTTGCTCGGAGACTATGTTGAGGGAACCGCTGTTATGCTGTTTTACCAGATCGGTGAACTTTTTCAGAGTTATGCAGTTGGCAAAAGCCGCCGCAATATCAGTGAATTGATGGATATTCGTCCGGATTATGCGAATATTGAGGTGGATGGAGAGATCACACAGGTAGATCCGGACGAAGTTGAGATCGGAACGGTGATCGTAGTCCAGCCGGGAGAAAAAGTACCGATCGATGGTGTTGTAGAACAGGGAAAGGCATCCTTAAATACGAGTGCATTGACCGGAGAGAGTAAGCCAAGAGAGGTGCAGGAGGGCGATGAAGTCATCAGCGGCTGCATTAATATGACCGGACTGCTTCATATCCGCACTACGAAAGAATTTGGTGAGTCAACCGTATCTAAGATTTTGGATCTGGTGGAAAATTCCAGTTCCAAGAAATCGAGATCTGAGAATTTTATTACAAAATTTGCGAAATATTATACACCGGCGGTATGCTATGGCGCGTTGGCGCTTGCTGTTTTGCCGCCACTTGTGAGAATGTTTGCGATGGGGTTGGATCCGAGCTTTGGAGATTGGATCTACCGCGCGTTGACATTCTTGGTTATCAGTTGTCCGTGTGCATTGGTTATCAGTATCCCGTTAAGTTTCTTCGCGGGACTGGGCGGAGCAAGCCACGAAGGCGTACTTGTAAAGGGATCTAATTATTTAGAGACGTTAGCCGGTGTGAAGTGTGTGGTGTTTGATAAGACCGGTACAATGACACAGGGCGTCTTTGAAGTGATCGGCGTACACCACAGTAAGCTGGAAGAACAGAAATTGTTGGAATATGCTGCACACGCAGAGTGCCATTCAACGCATCCGATCAGTAAGAGTTTGTGTAAGGCATATCAGGGCAAGATCGATCAGAGCAGAGTGACAGACGTAGAAGAAATTGGCGGCAATGGCATTATTGCTGTTGTTGACGGCAAAAAGATCGCAGTTGGCAATAGCAAATTGATGAGGAAGATCGGTGTAGCGTGTCAGGAATGCCATAAAGTAGGGACGGTCGTTCATGTTGCTATTGATGGGGAGTATAGCGGACATATACTGATCGCAGATGTGCTCAAGCCAAATGCAAAAAAGGCAATTGAGGCGCTTCATCGTGCCGGTATCGCGCATACAGTTATGCTGACAGGGGATGACAGCCGCGTAGCAGCACAGATAGCAGAGGAACTTCGCATTTCTGAGGTTCACAGTGAATTGCTGCCGGGAGACAAAGTGACACAGGTTGAGGCACTGTTAGCCAAACAGCCTGCTAAATCAAAACTTGCTTTTGTCGGTGATGGTATTAATGACGCACCGGTGCTGTCGAGGGCGGATATTGGTATTGCTATGGGAGCACTCGGCTCCGATGCAGCGATTGAAGCGGCAGATGTGGTTTTGATGGATGATGATCCCTTAAAGATTTCCAAGGCGATCCGCATTGCACGTAAATGTATCCGCATTGTTTATGAGAATATTTACTTTGCAATCGGCATTAAGCTGCTGTGTCTGCTTTTGGGAGCGATTGGAATTGCTAACATGTGGTTTGCAATCTTTGCGGATGTCGGGGTTATGGTATTAGCCGTATTGAATGCGATCCGTGCTCTGTTTGTGAAGAAGTTATAACTCAAACTTCGTGCATCCAAAGTTGCCGTTATAATTTGTTTGGGTCAGATATGGTAAAGTGGTGTCAATAGGAGGGAATATTGACACCGCTTTTTTGAAACTATAAAATAAACATGGATATTGACAGAAAGAATAGGTGAGACTATGCAGAAAGATTTAGATAAAGAACCGGTATGCTGCGAGACAGTGGAAGTGCATGAGGACTTGCTGCGGATCGTGGAACAGACAATGCCGGAGGAGACAGAATTGTATGATCTGGCAGAGTTGTTCAAGGTGTTTGGGGATTCCACCCGCATACGGATACTGTTTGTGCTTTCTTCGGCGGAAGTATGTGTGTGTGATCTGGCGAGAGTGCTTAATATGACGCAGTCGGCGATCTCTCATCAATTGCGCATTCTCAAGCAAAATAAATTGGTCAAAAGCCGCAGAGAAGGCAAATCCATTTTTTATTCTCTGGCAGATGGACATGTTAGTACGATCATTGCACAGGGACGCGATCATATTGAGGAGGATGCATAACATATTGTTATCACAAAAAGTTAGTTGTTTCTTACGATATGACTTGCATTTCCTAGTCAAGTAGTGTAAATTATCTAATGGAAACAGAAAAATTAAGAGACTGCTCTGTTATCATTTCATAGTATGCATAGGTGCATAGTGTGAAAAGTAGACCATTACGATATCATAGAAAGGAAGAGATAGACATGAGCAAATTGATTTATTTGGATAATGCGGCAACAACGAAGGTACATCCGCAGGTGTTGGAGGCAATGATGCCTTATTTTTCTGAGGAATATGGCAATCCATCCAGTATATATAGTTTCGCAGGTAAGAGTAAGAAGGCTGTAGAGGATGCCAGACAAACAGTGGCTGACTTTTTGGGTGCCAATGCTAATGAGATTTATTTTACAGGTGGTGGAAGTGAGTCTGATAACTGGGCGCTGAAAGCGACAGCTTTTGCGAAGAAAGAAAAAGGAAATCATATTATTACTTCTGCGATAGAGCATCATGCGATCCTGCATACATGTGAATATTTGGAAAAGAATGGTTTTGAGGTGACTTACGTTGGAGTAGATGAGGATGGAGTGATCAAGCTGGATGAGCTGAAAGCAGCTATTCGCCCGACAACGATCATGATCTCGGTTATGTTTGCAAACAATGAGATTGGTACCATTCAGCCGATCAAGGAGATCGGTGAGATTGCTAAAGAGCATGACATTATTTTCCATACCGATGCAGTACAGGCTTATGGACATGTTCCGATCAATGTGGACGAGTATCATATTGATATGTTGAGTGCCAGTGGACATAAGATTAACGGGCCAAAGGGAATCGGTATTATGTATTTGCGCAATTCTGTTAAGATTGGACCATTTATTCATGGTGGGGCACAGGAGAGAAATCGCCGTGCCGGCACACATAATGTTCCGGGAATTGTTGGCTTTGGTAAAGCAACGGAGATCGCTAAAGAGACAATGGCAGAACGAAGTGCCTATGAGACGAAGTTGAGAGATCGCCTGATTGAGGGTCTTACCGCAATTCCGAATTCCAGACTGAATGGACATCGTACGAATCGTCTTCCTAACAATGTAAATGTTGGATTTGAATTTATTGAGGGTGAGTCTATGCTGATCCTGTTGGATCAGAAAGGAATCTGCGGCTCCAGCGGATCTGCATGTACTTCGGGTTCTTTGGATCCGTCTCATGTATTATTAGCGATAGGGCTGCCGCACGAGAAAGCACATGGTTCTCTGCGATTGACCTTATCCGAGGAGACAACCGAAGAAGATGTAGATTTTGTCATTGAGCAGGTGAAGGCAAATGTGGACAGACTTCGAAGCATGTCACCATTGTATACCGATTATTTGAAGAGTCAGCAATAAGAATAGAACAAGATGGAGGATAAACGATATGTATAGTGAAAAGGTAATGGATCATTTCAGTAATCCTAGAAATGTGGGTGAGATCGAAAATGCCAGCGGTGTAGGAACTGTTGGTAATGCCAAGTGTGGCGATATTATGCGTATGTATCTTGATATTGATGAAAACCAGGTGATTCGTGACTGTAAGTTTAAGACATTTGGCTGTGGTGCAGCAGTTGCAACAAGCAGTATGGCGACGGAGATGGTTATCGGCAAGACGGTACAGGAAGCTTTGGAAGTAACGAATGTGGCAGTTATGGAAGCATTAGATGGACTTCCACCGGTAAAGGTACACTGCTCCTTGTTGGCAGAAGAAGCAATTCATGCAGCGCTATGGGATTATGCTGAGAAGAATCATATTAAGATCGAAGGGTTAAAGAAACCAAAGAATGATATTAACGATGAAGAGCCGGCGGAGGACTAAGCGATTATGAAAATTTCAACGAAAGGAAGATACGCATTGCGGCTGATGCTTGATATTGCAATGCATGACGCAGCGGGTCCGGTGCGTATTAAGGATGTTGCTGCGCGACAGGAGATCTCAGATAAGTATTTGGAACAGATCGTATCGGTTCTGAATAAGGCAGGATACGTCCGCTCTATACGTGGACCGCAGGGTGGATATCAATTGATCCGCAAGCCGAAAGACTACACTGTAGGGATGATCTTGCGACTAACCGAGGGCAGTCTTGCACCGGTCGGTTGTCTCGAATATGGGGAAAATGATTGTCCGAGACAGGAGATGTGCGCCACCTTGAAGTTGTGGAAAATGTTGGATGAATCCATTAAATCGGTTGTAGACAAAGTGACTTTGGAAGATCTGTTAGAGTGGCAGGAAGAGGTCGGATCGGATTATGTGATCTAATACTGTTTATTTATATGAGGAAGCAAGGAGTCGAAAATGTATTTGACTCCTTGTTTTTTATTTTACTAAAACTTCCCATACCGGAAGTTGCTGTAAGAACAACATATTGCTTATTATGTCAATGATTATATTGCATTTTGCAGTCACCAAAGAGTGATTTCTGCCATCCGAGAACTATAGT
>ERZ826613.1780-NODE-1780-length-23649-cov-3.180003_pt1 | contig 23649 bp, 15 predicted proteins | sample MGYA00519925_ERZ826613 | MGnify/ENA primary metagenome ERZ826613 (study PRJEB31778, sample SAMEA3449236) | human gut metagenome | biome: human gut; feature: human-associated habitat; material: faeces | place: United Kingdom | collected 2010/2012 ... | reverse complement strand
ATTTCACTTAGGGCTTTCGATGAAACAAAAAGAAGTTTTTATGAACATGGATTATCTGTTTTCGTAAATGAAGCAAAGATACTGAAAAATCTGAGAGAAGATGATGTCGTTGTAGATGTAAAGGACTTTTTCTATGAAAACAACACAGGATATATAGTCATGGAATATATACAGGGCTGCACACTTGCTCAGTATATGCAAAAACAAAACAGCATCATTCCGCTTGATATGGCAGAAGTGATAATCATAAGTGTTGCAAAGTCAATGTCAAAAATTCACCGGCTCGGACTGCTGCACAGAGATATAAGTCCGGACAACATAATGCTTTTAGAGGACGGCAGCATAAAATTGATAGATTTTGGAGCAACAAGGCAATATGCATTAAACGAAACAACGGATATGTCCGTTATGATAAAACCGGGATTTGCACCGATGGAGCAGTATTCCAGAACAGGAAAGCAGGGACCGTGGACGGATGTATATGCACTTGCTGCAACTTATTATTTTATCGTATCCGGTAAAAGACCACTTACTGCAGTGGACAGATGTGCCGGAGAGCAGCAGTTGTCCCTTAGCAGCGTAAATGGTAATGTGCCGGAAGAATTGAGCGAGGTTATAGATTGTGCACTGGAACTTGACTACTCCGTAAGAATACAGAACATGGAGGAATTTGTAAGGGAATTTGAAACTGCATACAGAGGCAGTGCAGATATTCCTGTTGATGTTTATCCGCATATCACTATGAAAATGCATGGAAAAACAAGAAAATGGAAGTTTATGCCTGATAAATGCGTCACCATAGGAAGGAGCATAAATGATTGTGATATATGTGTTGAGGAAGGTGATGTGAGCAGGATTCACTGTAAAGTGATGTATGATGCAATATCAAATCAGTTTAAGATATTGGATCTGTCTAAAAACGGAACATATACCCAAAATGGTCTTATTGGAAGAGACAGGAGTGCCATTTTAAATACCGGAGATGTGTTCTGGCTTGTGGACGAGCAGATTAAGTTTTATTTGGAGGTGAGATAGTTTTGTTTGGAAAAAGGAAAAAAGAACCACAACCTGAAATTAATATTCAGAGAAATGTTTCCCATACTGTAGTGAGGACAGTGCCGGAGATAATTACCTGCAAATACTCGGCAACCGGAAACAGAAAATACCAGCAGGATGCAGTATATGTTTCGGGGAGTAAAAAAATAGCAGCCAACCGGAAAACAAGAGTGATGGCGGCTGTGTGTGACGGAATGGGTGGAATGGCAGACGGAGAGAAAGCGAGCCGCACAGCCATAACAATGTTAAAAGACGGATTTGAAAAGATAGAAAAAGACCCTAATGTCAATATACCGTTATTTTTTCAGAGCGGAATAAAAGCGATAGACAAAGTTATACATGATTTCCATGAAGAAGGAGAAAAAGGTTCAGGAACGACGATGGTTGCAGTAATAACTGAGGAAAACAGGCTTTACTGGGCATCAGTCGGTGACAGCAGGATATATCTTTTAAGAGGAGATGAGATAAAGCTTGTCACAAGAGATCACAACTATTATCTCCGTCTTATGCAGATGGTTGAAAATGGGAGCATGACAAAAGAAGAAGCAATGAGACACCGTCAGAAAGAGGCACTTATAAGTTTCCTAGGAATAGGCAATGTAAAACTTATGGATGTTATCGACAAGCCTTTTGAGATGCAGACGGGGGACATGGTTCTTTTGTGCAGTGATGGTGTCACAAAGACACTTTCAAAAGACAGGATAAAAATGATATTAAAGAATGATGCCGTATCAATGCAGAAAAAAGCAGAGATACTGGTTGAGGCAGCAGTGAGGGAAAATACACATTCCCAGGACAACACATCAGTTGCACTGCTTCAATATATAGAAACTAAAATAACAAAGGAGAGATAAATTATGAACTTAAGCAGATGTAGTAACGGACATTTTTATGATAAGGAGAAATTCCCAACCTGCCCATACTGTGCACAGGGAGCAGGAAATGATGACGGACTTACCTCGGTGTTTGATGAAAGTCAGGGAAATGATATAGGGGCAACACAGCCATTGACTTACAACAATCCTCCTCAGCAGCCGCAAGCAGGAGGTTATGTTCAAAATAACATACAGACAGAACAAAATATGATGAATAATTTTGGCAGAGGCGGACATGAAGAGGTGGCTGACGCGACAGAGACTTTAGGCGGCAATCCGGATAGTATGGGCAGCAGTCAGGATAGTTTTATAGGAATAACTGAACCAAGAAAGTCAGCTGTTCAGGAGGTACAAAAAATAACACCGGGCGGTGTCACGGAAGAGGATGATGACCATACGGTAGCATTTTATGCTGATATTTTTTCATCACCGACCACGAGCAAGGCTAATACGGCTCCTGTTAAGGAAACCGTGGCAAAAGAGCCGGTAAAAAGGTCAGTATCGACACCTTGCACAGGCTGGGTCATTGCACTTGACGGAAATCATCTGGGCGAGGATTTCAGACTTAAGGTTGGAAAGAACTTTGTCGGCAGGGATGCATCAATGGATATAGCACTTGTGGGTGATAAGAGTGTCTCAAGAAATAAGCACGCAATACTTGTATATGAACCAAAACAGCATTTATATCTTGTTCAGCCGGGAGAGTCAAGCGAACTTGTCTATCTGAACGATGAAGTAGTATTAAGTCCTATGAAGCTTCAGGCATACGATGTTATCACGGTCGGTGAAGTAAAACTTTTATTTATGCCGTTGTGTGGTGCGAAGTTTAACTGGACGGACTATTTAACACAAAACAGACAGTAAGTCAGATATGTGAGGTTGTATATGAACAAATTGGCTAAGTTTTTCAGGATAGCAGTTGTTTTTCTGTTATTGGCAGACATAGGATTTTTATTTATGCCTGTGATAAAAACTGTTCAGGAGAATTATCCGACTGATATTTACAGTCAGGCAGATTTTATAAAGGACACCTTTTCAAAATTTATAATGGGAAAGTCGGGATTAAAGATTTCGGGCAGTCAGGCACTTGAGATAATATTATTTATCGTTCTTCCGGCACTTCTTTCGGTTATTTTTATGATAGTAAGCATTGTTGCAGGAAGCAGGCAGATAATATCAGGATTTGCGGCGATAGTTACGGCGGTATTAAATATAGTCTTTACAACAAAAGCAACCGGTATAGGTCAGATTTATAAAAAACAGTATCAGGATATAGTAAGATTGCGTGGACTAAATATGATAATGGTATTAGCAGTGATATTGATAATCTGCGGAATACTTATAATCATAACAAAACCTGCAAAGGCGAAAAAGAACAAGGATAAAGACAATATGATACCTGATGTTGAGCAGATACATCAGGAGCAGATAAAACCAAAATATGAATTTATCGACGAAGCAAGACCTGAGCAGGCTGGTACTTCGGCAGCAGAACAGGTTCAAAATGCACCGCAGGTACAAAGCGGTGAAGTCACACACGATGCGGGTACGGCACAAAATATTGAAAATTTACAGAAAGCACAGCCGGACAATTCAGGTCAGGGAAGACCGAGAGGAGTTATGGTCGGCATTACGGGAATGTATGCCGGAGCTGAGATACCTTTTAAACCGGGCGAAGAATTAAAGTTTGGCAGAGACAATGTAAATGATGTTGTATTCCCGGAGGCACGCAAGATAAGCCGTACTCACTGTACCATAACATGGGATGCACAAAAAGAGGAATTTTATATTGTTGACAATTCTTCAAACGGATGCTTCATAAATGAGATGGATGAATGTATTCCGCAAAATCTGCCTATCAGACTGGAAGTCGGAACTATCCTTGACATAGGCGATGATACTAATCGTTTCAGATTAGAGTAAAAAAGAAATGAGGACAGGTTATGGCAAATGAATTATGTATGAACTGCTTTAGTGTCAAAGGACCGTATGAGGTGTGCCGTTATTGCGGTTATGTGGAGGGAACACCTCCGGAGCAGCCGCACTATCTCAGACCGGGAACAGTTTTAAAAGGACATTTTATTGTTGGAACGGCAATAGGTGTCGGTGGTTTCGGAATAACTTACAAATGTTATGATGCGACACTTGGTGTCATCGTTGCGATAAAAGAGTTTTTCCCGGTAGGTCTTGTAAACAGGTCACCGGGAGAGATGAAAGTAGGTCTTTTGTCCGGTGAGAAGGAGAAGCAGTATAAAAATCAGATAAAGCGTTTCCTTATGGAGGCTCAGAGTATCGCACAGTTTGGAAAAGCAAATGACATAGTAAATGTGTTTGATTATTTTGAGGAGAACAATACGGCATACATAGTCATGGAATATATAGATGGTGTACTTCTCAAAGATTATCTTGAAAAACAGGGTGCACTGTCGCCGGATATAGCGATGACTATCATAGAACCGGTAGTTGAAGCCTTAAAAAAGATACACGCAAGTGGGATTATACACAGGGATATAAGCCCGGACAATATATTTATTGCAGGTGAGGACTCGGTAAAAGTATTTGATTTTGGTGCGGCGATATTAAATGACGAAAGTGGAGCAAAAGAGGGCGAAAAAGTCATAAAGGTAGGATATTCCGCACCGGAACAGTACAGAGACAGTGCCGGGCAGGGATATTTCACTGACATATATTCGATAGGTGCGATACTGTACCAGATGATAACGGGACAAAAGCCTATTGAGTCTACCGAGAGGGAATACAAGGACGAACTCAAATCACCGTTAGAACTTGGTTTTGACATAGAGCCAAATCTTGACAGGGCGATAATGGAGGCATTGGCGGTGCAGCCGGCACTCAGATTTCAGGGAATACAGCAGTTTGATGATGCGATAAACGGCAAGAGAAAAGCGGAATATCCAAAAGTAAAACTGCGTATAAGGAAAAGAAAGAGGATAATGGTTGCCTGTATGTCACTGCTGGCACTTGCGGCAATAGGGGTTGGCGGCTTATTTTTCAATAATAAAATAAAGCATAGTGACAAACTGTATAACGAGAATGCAAAGATAGAAAAGGCAACTGACATAGTCGTATGGGTAGATAACGATAAAATGAAAGATACAGTTGAAAAGACTGTATCCCGTGCAAATATGAAAGTTAAATCTGCCGTAAAAAGTACAAAAACTTCAGACGGAGGTCAGTTTACAAAAGAGCAGAAAGCTGAAAATCCTAAGATTACCGTGGAAGTAAAGAACATAAGTGATAAAAACAGCGGTTACAAAGATATGGATGCTGCACTTAAGGCTGCAAAAGATGGCAAAGAAAAATATCCTGACATGATACAGACGGATGATATTACGGATATAACATCAGGTGAAAAGAAAATGGTGTCACTTAAGGATAATGTCTATGCGATGCTCAACCTCAGAGATTACAGCTATATGTCAGCTTATTCAAAATATTATCCTGATATGAAGCAGATGCCGACATCGTTTGATATTGTCCTAATGTATGCATTAAAGGATATTCAGACCAGCCGGGACAAAAAGTCTCTTATGGAGAGCAGATGGTATGGCAAAGATGGAGATTATGACAACTGTAAGACTGTGGAGCTTGATGAGATACTGAAAAATGCAGGAAGTGGCAGTGAGTCGGTATATATTGACAGGAAATACCGCACATTACTCTCACTTTATCAAAACAGCACTGATGTAAATAGTGACGGAACATGGGATTCATCGGATGAGGATATAAAAAGCAGCATAAAGCAGTTTGATGATGTATCAGCGGATACAGTTTCATGGCTCAAAGATAAAAATAATTACGGAAAAAAGCAGTTTGAAAGTAATAGTGAGAATTATCTGAAAGGAATAAATATCATTTCAGGAATAGAGTACCGCAAGGAACTTTATAAGACACAGGCGGCAGAAAGTGATGGCTACAGACTGCTTATACCTGTTATTGACGGAAAGATGCTTGTGAGATATACGGGAACTTTCTCAATCTTTGACAATGATGACAAAGACAAAAAGCTTGCATCTGAAAGATTATTGTACTACATGGTAGCACAGGATGATTTTGAAGATGGTGAGATACAGAACTATCCGCTAGTTTTAAGTTCAAACGGACTTGAAGCGGCAACAGCCATCTCAGGACAGAGAAGTCTTGAGAAAATGATAAAAGAAATTCAGACACCTTGCATTATGTTAAATACAAATGATGGGAAGATAAATGAAAAGTAATATTTGAAAAGGACAAAAGGCTTATGCAGAACAGTGACAGATTACAATCAACGGTTTATGTGGATAACACAAAGTATTACGGTTCTTCTAATAAACTTATCGTTTTGAGTAACGGACAGATAACAGAGTATGACCTTGCCGGGATGAAAAAAGACAGACTGTTTTTTGGAAGTTCGATGCAGTGTGACATAGTTATAAATGACCCGGTGATTTCAGAAATACAGGGAAAAATAAAACTTGTAAATGATATGGTCTATGTCGGGGATCTGGATGACAGTGGAAAAATGTATCTGTATCGTGACAGAAGTTACCATCCGATGTTTGCAAAAAAATATTATGTAAAACAGCCGGGTGATATGTTTATCAGGATAGCAGGGAGCAGCAGTTACAGCAGTAAAAATGTAATACTCGTATTTTCAAGTATTTCAAGAAATTCAGTCTGGAGCACAAAAAAACTTACAAAACCTCAGACAACGATAGGGCGTGACAGCCGCAATGACATAGTGCTTGAAAATCCGGGTGTGTCAAGGAAACACGCACTTCTTGTAAATAGTGCAAACGGCTATGTGATATATGACAACAACAGCGTGAACAGTATTTATGTAAACGGCGAAATCGTGCAAAGGGCAGGCAGCATGGAAGTACATGACGGCGACATAATACAGATTGCCGGCATAACTATGTTCCTCTCGGAAAACAGTGTCATATACCAGCAGGCGGCAGGCGGAGCATCATTGGAGCTGCACAATGTAAACAAGATTGTCGGCAAGGCTGATGACAGAAGAAAAATATTAAATCATGTTTTCTGTGACATAGGAAACAACGAGTTCGTAGCCATTATAGGTGGTTCGGGAGCAGGCAAGACCACGGTTATGAATGCGATGAGTGGATTTGACTATGACATTTCCGGAAAAGTTTATTGCAATGGAATAGACCTCAGAAAGAATTTTCAGTCGCTTAAAAATATTATAGGTTTTGTGCCGCAGCAGGACATAATATATGAAAATCTCAAATTGAGAAGAATGTTAGAATATACGGCACAGTTAAAGATGCCGCCAGATACGACAAAGGGAGAGAGAGACGAGAGAATACAAAAAGTCTTACAGATGGTGGGACTTGAGGAAAGAGCAAATGAATATATAAGAAAACTCAGTGGAGGCCAGAAAAAGAGAGCGAGTATAGCAGTTGAGCTTCTCGCAGACCCCGGACTGTTCTTCCTTGATGAACCTACATCAGGTCTTGACCCTGATACAGAGAAAAGTCTTATGAACACGCTTGCAAAACTGTCAAAAACAGAGAATAAGACAATAATCATGGTAACACATACAGTGCAGAACATAAACCTTTGTGACAAAGTTATCTTTATGGGACCGGGAGGAAAAATCTGTTACTGTGGCAAACCGGACAAAATGTATGAATATTTTGGAAAAGACAGTCTTGTGGATGTGTATAGCGAGCTTGCTTCAAATGTTGATATGTGGAATATGAAATATCTTATGCTTTATAAAGAGCAGCATCTTGACAAGAACACGGAGATACCTGAAGTAAATGAGAATGAAAAAATATCAGACATGATAAAAGACTCAGGAAAGAAAACATCACCGTTAAAGCAGCTTGGAGTTCTCACAAAGAGATATTTTGAACTTGTTTTTAATGACAGACAAAGACTTTTATTGCTTTTATTGCAACCGTTCATAATCGCTCTTTTGTTAAAAGTAGTGGCAAAAAAAGATGTTTTTAAGATATATGACTCGACACAGTCGATAATGTTTGCACTTGCCTGCTCCGGAATATGGATAGGCTTGTTCAACACGATACAGGAAGTATGTAAGGAAAGACCTATACTGAAGCGTGAATACATGGGAAATCTGAGACTATGGACATATATATTGTCAAAATATATAGTGCAGGCGGTTGTATGTTTTATGCAGACTACCATCTTGACGGGATTGTTTCTGGTGCTTATGAAACACGCACCTAAAAAGGAACAGGTACTTCCAACTCCGCAGCTTGAGATATGGCTCACGATATTCCTTACGATATATGCGTCTGCAGCATTGGGACTTATAGTGTCATCATGTGTAAGAAACAGTGACAGGGCTATGGCACTTGCACCGTTTGTACTTATAATACAGCTTTTATTCTCAGGCGTATTATTTGAGCTAAAAGGTGCAGCAGACAAAATATCTTACATTACTGTCAGCAGATGGTCTATGGAGTGTCTTGGAAATATCACAAACTTAAATAAACTGAATATGAAAGTGACAGGAATGCCACATGAACATAATGATTTATACAATAGAGGAGCATCACATCTGACTAATACATGGCTGATATTATTTTTAATGATGGCAGTATGCGGAGTGATAAGTGTAATTGTACTTAGAAATCTTAAGAAAGATACACGATAGGAGGTAAAAGACATGAATAAAAAAAATATGGCAATGCTGGTTGCAATAGCAATGATTTTTTCTTTATTTACCGGGATAAACTTTGGGACAGGAAAAGCACAGGCAGAAGATACAAATCTAGAAGGAATTGTAGCAGCATCACAATGTGCGATAAATGTCAGTGGAGAAATCGGTAGTGTAGCCGGTGAAGCTGCAAAGCCTTGGAGCGGAGAATATAAAGAATATAGTGATACGGCAGAAAATGAAACAGATGCAGTATCTAAAGCTGCATTTACTATTACAGGTAGTGATGATAGTAGTACGACAAACGAGTTCCATTACTACATAGATGAAATGAATGATGATGCTTATAAAGTAAAAGATTTAAATGAGTTGAAAAGTTTAGATGGTAGTACTGCTGCACATTGGATTGAATATAACAATCAAAAAATATCATTATCAGATTATGCAGGAAAAAATATAGTTATTTATGCGAAGTTTGTATTTCAAAATAGTGACACGAATGAAACTGGAACGGTTGCTTATCTGCACACAAATATTATCGAGATAGCAAAAGAAACAGATGTTACCCCAACGGAGACACCGACAACAGAGCCAAGTCAGAGTCCGACAGCAGAGCCAAGCCAGAGTCCGACAGGGGAACCAACAGCAGAACCAAGTCAGAGTCCGACAGGAGAGCCGACAACAGAGCCAAGTCAGAGTCCAACGGAGACACCGACAACAGAGCCAAGCCAGAGTCCGACGGCAACGCCAACAGCAACCCCGACAGTGATGCCAACTGCAGAGCCAAGTCAGAATCCAACGGAGAATCCGACGACAGAGCCAAGCCAGAATCCAATGGTGACACCTACAGTAGAGCCATCAAAAACTCCTGATAAGAAACTTTCAGTAAATTATGACAACTCTGACAAATATGTAAAAAGCGGTACAGCATTAAATTTAAAAGTAACTGTAAAGACAGATACTCAGTGTACTTATAAATGGTACAAAAAAGGCAGTGACAAATCATTGTCTAAAAAGAGCAGCTACAAGACACCTAAAAATGCAAAAATAGGAAAATACACCTACTATTGTGAAATATCAGCAGATGGATACGAGACTGTTAAATGTGAATTTACGGTGAAAGTTTATAAGTCTGTAATTACGGTTGCATGGGGAAGTTCTGCTACTTCAAAGGGAATATTTGGAACAAGCCCTAATGTTAAAAAAATCACAGTGCCGTCAAAATACAAGAAAAATCTTTCTGTAAATGCAAAGAACGGAAAGATAAGTGTGAAGAAATATTTTTCAGGCAAGGCTGTTGTCACATATGTCATTGGAAAAAATAAGATTAAGATTACGGTGAAATCTAAAATTCCGCAGATTAAATATACGGCGACATATTCAAAGAAAAAACAGCAGTTGGAAGTAAAAATTAACCGCTTTGTTATGAGTAATCTAAGCCATGTATATATTATGGCAAAAGGTAACAATCATTGGAATTCAAGATGTTATAAACTGGTTAAACTGCCTATTAAGAAAAAGAAAAACAGTGTGATTATAAAAGGATATACGGTTAAAATAACCAACTTTGAAATGAAATTTTTATTAAACACAAATGCTGATACTTATAAGGCATGGAAACACAATAAAAAATCTAAAACCAATGTAGTTAAGCAGAAATAATGTAAAGGTCAAAAGCAGAAAGTAATGTATGTTTATATGCAGAGTGATATCTGCCTGTATGACCTGTTAAACACCGACAAGTTTATGTAAATATATACGGAAATGAGGGAACGCTATGAAAATTTGTATGGGTTGTATGAACCAGGTTTCTGACAACGACAAAATATGTCCGGCTTGCGGATATGACCAGTCGAATGTCAGGGAAAAATCATATTATCTGGATCCGGGTACTATTATCGGAGGAAAGTTCATCGTAGGTAAAGCGTTGGAGTACGGCGGATATACGGTAAAATACCTCGGCTTTGATGCCGAGGCACAGCATAAAGTCATAATAAGCGAGTATCTTCCTAGTGACTTTTCAACCCGTTCTGACGGAGAGAGTGAAGTCACTATATATTCAGGAGATGCGTACGAACAGTTTTCACATGGTCTTGAAACATTTTTAAATGAGGGAAACAAGATACAGCAGCTTGCCGATACGCAGGGAGTTGCAAAGGTTTATGACTGTATAGCTGAAAATGATACAGGGTATGTTATATCTGAGTACCTTGTGGGAACGACATTAAAAGAAGTTCTTGATACGGGAAAGGTATATAAAACTGAGGAGGCAAAACAGTTTATATCACAGATACTTATCGGACTTATAAAAGTGCATCCATTAGACATTATCCATTGTGATATAGCACCGGAAACTATCTTTATAACTGAGCAGGGTGAAGTAAAACTGTTAGACTTTGGTGCAACAAGATATGTAACAACAGCAAATTCAAAAAGTCTTGCCATCATATTAAAACAGGGCTATGCACCGGAAGAACAGTACAGAAGCCAGGGAAAAAGAGGTCCGTGGACGGATGTCTATGCTCTTGCGGCAGTCATGTATAGGATGATAACGGGAAAAGTGCCGCCTGAGTCTGTAGACAGAGCATTATCTGATGAGATAACAGAGCCGTCAAAATTAAACACAGGTATAAGCCAGTCTATGGAAAACGCACTTATGAATGCCTTAAATGTGTATCAGGATGACAGGACAAAGACTGCACAGGAGTTTTACAAAGAGCTTAATTCCTCTGATACAAAAAGACGCAAAGTAAAGCGTGCAAAGCGTGATACGGGAAAAATGCCTATATGGGTGAAAGGTCTTGTCGCAGTCGTAGGTGTAGCTGTTATAGCCGGAGGCGCAGTTGTGATAAAAGGACTGCATGATGGAGGAAGCAGCAACCAGGGTGCGACACAGGAAAAATTTAAGATTGTCAGCGAAGTAAAAAGCGGTGACATGACGCTTGCTGATTTTGATAAAGAGTGGACTGATTTTGGTCTGAAAAAAGGAAACAGGACTGTTGAGTACAGATATGACCCAAACAATGCCGAGGGTACGGTACTTGAATACAATGATATGACAAATGATGTGCTTAAGGACGGAAGAACTTTGGATGAAGTGAACTCAGACATAAAGAAAAACAGGACGGTATATGCAAATGTCATAGTCGCAAGTACGAAGAATGTAACATTTTCAGAAAAATGGCTTAAAAACTGCACCAACACAAGATGGGCTCAAAGTGCGTCTGTCAAAAAGCGTATAAAAGCATCTAAAGATGTATATATGCAGAGTTATATACCTGACGGAGTCAGCCTGAAAAAGGGTGATGATACACAGGCTTACGGAACTTTGTCAAAGATAATATATGACAAAAATACGATAGACCTTGATGCGATAAGAAAGAAATATGCTTCTGATACGGCGAAAGCTGACAGCGAGATAAAGAGACAGACTGCAAAGATAAACGGAATGGATACTTCCAAGAAGAAGATTCAGTTTATATACCATACCGGTGCATATTACACAATGTCGAAAGCAAATTGCAAGAGATACGGTACATTTGAAGGAAAGAGTATATCGTCAGTTAAGTTTGTCTACAGCAAAAATCCTAAAGACCATAAAACAGGCAACAGGGCAAGACTTCGTACACTGTCATCGGACAAATATTCAAGTGAGTATGTAAGTTTCAGATATGGCAGGGGAACTATTGTAAAAGTTCTCTCTAAAAGTCTTAAAAATAAAAAGGGCTATGACGGAAGAAATGATGATTCTGAAAACGGTGACGGAAAGCTTTTTGCCACGGTCAGAAGCCATGTATCGATAAACAGTTCACTTACCGTTGCAAGACTGAAAAGATATGCTTCAAATGCCGGTGCATCACTTGGAACAAAATATCCTGACAATTATATCGTCAAAAAAGTATGGGTAAACGGAAAGTCAAATGTTACTGAGTTTAAGCAGGGTGACAGGCTTAAGATTTCTGCCGAGCCGAAACCTATGCCAAAACCGGTAGTGACAAGGAAACCTCAAACAGCTACAAAACCAAGTGGTAATAGTGGCAGTGACAGCACACCTAAAAAGTCTGATATAAGTTCAGGTGATAGTAGTAATAAAAATAATGGTAATAAATCTAATAGCGACTTTGGTAATTAATAAAGGTATTATTTATTAAATCTTTCAGGAGGAAACATATATGCGATTTTGTTATAGCTGTATGCGGCAGATAGCTGACAATGCAAAGGATATCTGTCCGTATTGTAAAGAAAAATTAAATATAGAATACAATGCTGATATGTGTCTCAAGCCGGGTACGGTATTGCAGGGAAAGTTTATCGTAGGAAAACTGCTTGGCTCAGGTGGATTTGGAAATACCTATATAGGCTGGAACAACATTTTGCAATGCAAAGTCGCCATAAAGGAGTATTTTCCTAAGCAGCTTTCCGGCAGAGAGAGAACTACGGGCACTGTATCGGTAATATCAGAGAGCGTAAGGCATGAGCGTTTTAAGATAGGTCTGCGTCACTTCCTTGAAGAAGCGAGAAGTATAGCAAACCTGCAGGATGTAAAAGGTGTTGTTCAGGTTTACAGCTTCTTTGAGGAAAATAACACCGGTTACATCGTGATGGAGTTCCTTGAAGGAATGGATGTAAAACATATCCTTAAACTTAAGGGCAACAGAGTGGAGTATGACTGGGCAAGACGAGTCGTGCTCACTATACTCTACACTCTTAAAGAAATACATAAGCGTGGTGTAATACACAGGGACATAGCACCTGACAACATTATTGTTACAAATGAAGGTGTTATCAAACTTATAGATTTTGGAGCGGCAAAATATGCTGAGCGTGTTGAAAATGAAAATACGGCAATTGTGCTTAAAGAGGGTTACGCACCTATCGAGCAGTATGGAAGAAAAGCAGTGCAGGGACCATATACGGATCTGTATGCGGTAGCGGCACTTTTCTACAGAATGTTGACGGGGGCAAAACCTCAGCCTGCAAATGACAGGACACAGGAGGATAAGCTGCTTACATTGTCGGAGGTCGGGATAAATATTCCGGAGCAGGCAGAACTTGCCATAATGACCTGCCTTAATATACAGCCACAGTTCAGGCTTCAATGTGCGGAAGATTTCATGGAGGCACTCGATGGCAAAAATTTTGTTCCGGTATATGAGCCGGAATGGATTTTGCCAAAAGTAAGGGACGACCAGGACACGGTCGGAAACCGTCTGAAGCAGAAGTTTATGGCGATGGCGGCATGGCAGAGGGCAGCAATATTTGCAGGCAGCATGGCTGTTTGTGCAGGTGCGGTATTTGCAGGTGTAAGTGTTGCAAACAGAGTCATAAATAAAAACAGAGGTGACAATTCCGGTTCAAATGTTGAAAAGATAGCAGCATATCAGAGAGGAAACACCACTTGGGAAGAATATAAGAAAAATCTGGATGATGCAGGCTGCAAGGCAAAAGTTACATATATATATGATAAAGCCTGTAAGAGCGAGAAAGTGGAGGACACTGAGCCGAGACAGGGAGCAGATATTCCAGATGATAAAGTCGTAAAAGTGACCGTCAGAAGTGCCGGGAAAGTCACCATAGAAAAAATGACTAAAATGTCAAAAAGTGAGATAGAGACAAACCTTAAAAATGCAGGTGTCACATCAGACATAAGTTTTAAATATGACTACAATTCGGCTTCAAAAGACAAGTGCTTCAAACAGAGCAAGAGCGGCGATGTTTCATCAAAAGATATAGACAAACTTAAATTTTATATATCATGGGGCAAAAAGGACAAGTATGTGTTCAAACTGCCAAACTTAAAGGAAAAAAATCTTGATGAGGCAAAATCTGTTATAGATAAGCTGAATAAAAAGTATAAGTGCAAGATAAAACTTACGACAAAAGACCAGGTTATAAGCGAAAGTGTTGCTAAAGGTGACATAATAAGCCAGGAACCAAAGTCAGGAAAAAAATATAACAGTAACAGCAAAGACAAAAATATCCCTAAAAAGGAAAAAGTTCCTAAAAAAGTAAGTATTGTGGTAAGTCTCGGTGCACCGACACCTACCCCTGCACCTACTGAACCGCCTGCACCTGCGGCACCGAAGCCTGACAGCAGCAAAAAATCGGATAAGTCGAAAGGAAAAAATTCGGGTTTGGACGGAAGCAGTAAGAAAAAAACTACAGGTAAAAAGTCAGACAAGAAAAAATCAAATAAAAAATCAAATACTGATGAGTTTGTAAGTGATGACAGTGACTTTGATTTTTAAATGTAGAATAAGTATTTACCCGCTTTTTGTGAAGTATTAAGCGGTGGATAAGGCAGATTGCGAATGTACGCTTTATTAAATATCTTTAAATATAGAAGGAGGTGGTAAAATGGACAAAACACTTGTTGACCCCAACAGGCTTTGTATGGGATGTATGGAGTTATTGGAAAACACCAGTGTGCCATGTCCAAAATGCGGATTTTCATTAAAAGATTATCAACAGCCGGAAAATGGTATGCCACCGTACGAGATACTCAACGGCAAATATCTTGTCGGAAAGGTCATAGGAATAGGTGGTTTTGGCATTACCTATATAGGATGGGATTTTTACCAGAGTAAAAAGGTGTGTATAAAAGAATATTTTCCAAAAGGCGTGGCAAAGAGAGAGCAGACGACAACCTATTCCACGGAATATAGTACATACAGTATGGATGTGTTTACGGTAAATACAAAAAAGGCTGCTTATCTTGGCGGTCTTAAGGGATATATAAAAGAAGCAGAAACACTCTCGAAATTTTATGGTATGCCGGGAATAGTTTCTGTAAGGGATTTCTTTTACGGAAACAAGACGGCATATATAGTTATGGAATATATAGACGGGATAAATTTCAGGCAGTTTGCAAAAAGCTCAGGTGGAGTTTTACAGAGCTATATATTGTTTGAACTTTTAAAAGATGTTATTAAGGCATTGAACAGCGTGCACAAGGCTGGTGTGATACATAGGGACATAAGTCCTGACAATATTATGCTCAATGACAAATTTAAGGCAAAACTTATAGACTTTGGAGCTGCCAAACACAGTGGAGCAGGACAGGAGACATCCATTTTTCTGAAACACGGTTATGCACCTATAGAGCAGTATGACAGAAACGGAAATCAGGGACCGTGGACAGATGTGTATAGTCTTTGTGCCACAATGTATTATCTGCTGACGGGGATAAAATTGCAAAAGGCATATGAGCGTGTTGCAGAAGATAAGACAATACCTCTTAATATGTTCAATATAGAAATAGAAGATTATCAGGCAAATGCGATATTAAAAGGTCTTAATGTGCAGATAGAGAACAGATACCAGTCAATGGCAGAGTTGTATTATGAACTTTATCATGAGTATCTGCCGGGAGAAAAGCCGCAAAAACCGACTGCCGGGGCAGTGCTGCCAAAGACAATGCCTGAGATAATGCCAATACCTGATATTACAAGAGAAGAGGCAGCAATGCAATATTTAAAACAGCACAGTGAGGATTGATATGGAAAAGACAAAGATTTGTATGGGATGCTTTGAGGAACTGCCTGACGATACAATGGTATGCAGCATATGTGGATTTGACAACAAAACCATAAAGAGGGAAGTTCAAAAATGGTGTCAGGGTGCGGTCATAGAAAAGAGATGGCTTTTGGGATGCCGTTTCAGTCAAAGCGATACATATACGATATGGAGAGCATGGGACAGTGTGCTGGAGATAAAATGCTTTTTGCTCGTGCTTAATGATGACAGCGACATGGCTCTTTCGGATATAGCAGTCTTATCGAAAGAAAATGACATTGACTTTAAGATATTGTCGGCAGGGATTGTGCTTGACAGGAAAGTTTTATGTATTTCGGCAGACAGAACTGATATTAAGGAAGATGAGCTTTGCATAAAAGAAAATGTCTGGGGCGAAAAAGACATAATATTCCATATTGACAATGGAAATACAGATAAAAATGATATATTGCCTGCGGATACTCTTTTAAATGACAGGTATCAGATATTAGGTATCGTAGGGATTGGCGGATTTGGAATTACTTATCTTGCAAAGGATATAAATCTTTTGAGAAATGTAGCCGTTAAGGAATATTTTCCTAAACAGTGGGTTCAGAGAGAACAAAATTATGTATCAATAAGACATTCGGGCATGGTTGAGCCGTTTAAATACGGACTTAAATCATTTGTCAGTGAGATAAAAATGACAGCTAAATTTATACACACTGAAAATATCGTGACGGTAACCGATGCCTTTTTTGAAAATGATACTGCATACATGGTAATGGAGTACATACAGGGGGAGAGCATAGGCAGAGAGCTTAGAAAGAGAAAAAATAAATTGTACGATACGCAGGAGATAAAAGAGATATTTGTTCCGGTATTAAAAGCACTTTCTAATATGCACGAAAGGAAAATGATACATTGCGACATATCACCCGCAAACATAATAAGGAAGAAAAACGGTGAGATTGTTCTTATAGATATGGGGGCGGCAAAGTATATATATGATAAGAAAATGACATTTACGGCGTCATTCTTAAAGCCGGATTATGCCGCTCCTGAACAATATCAGACGGCAAAATCGGGCAAGGCGGGCAACGAGGGGACATGGACGGACATATATGCCGTCGGTGCGACAATGTATCATTGTCTTACATTAGAGAAAGCACCGGATGTGATAAAAAGACTTGAAAGCAGAACAGATAAGATAAAAGTAGAACACAGATTTAAGCTCCGTGACAGAAAAAAGTGGATAAAACTGGCGTGTGACTGCATGGAACTTGATAGGACAAAGAGGATACAGGAGTCATATACGGTGTTAGAAAGAATTGATGAATTGAGTTAGGAGGTACGCATGGAGAAAAAAGGTTTTAAATGGCAGATGTGTGTCGGTGCTGTTTTTATGATAATCATAATAATATCACTGTTTTTGCCGTCAATGAGCATTTCGGGAGAAAAATATCTGAAAACGGCAGTACAGATAAATAAGTATGCAAAAGACGAGGACTCAAAAACAGCAAAAAAGGCACAGGTTGATAAAAAAGTCATAGACAAATACAAAGAAAATACAAGTAAATGGGATGATAAGGTAAAAGAATTTGATGATAAGATTGACAAGAAAGACAAAGGAAGTTCTATCTCACAGATAATGTTAGTCAAATGGCTCTTTACTGCTGATGATGAGATTGACGATATAGAGGGAATAACAAAAAAAGCCGGTGAAAAAAAATCAGGCAGTAAGAGTGCACAAAATACAGGTATTCTCTCGGCACAGAAAGCATCGGCAAAGGTGAAAAAATCTTCAAAGAAGTCAACAAAGAAATCAACCAAAAAGACAACAACAAAAAAGAAAAGTTCAAAAAGTAAAAATAAGGCAAAAAAATCGACGGCTAAAAAAAGCACTTCCACTAAAAAATCGGCAAAAAAGCTGAGTGACAGTGATGTAAAGAATGTATTTAAGATTATGGCAATATTATTGCTCATTCCTGCACTTTTGGCAGTCGCATCGCTTATAGTCATTGCTGTCACAGGAAAGACAAACCAGATAATGATGATAGCCACGGGAGCAGTGACAATCGTTGTAAGGCTTATTTATTCATTTATGATACCGGGAATGATATGGGACAAGATAGACGATTATGTAAAAAGTATCACGCTTGTCGATGCAAGATTGTTTGATATAGACGGTGTAGGCAAATATGCCGTGTCAAAAATAATGAGCAACTGCACGGGAGCAGGTGTATATGTAACACTTGTGGCAGGAGTGTTTCTCATTGTAGCAGGAATACTCTTTATGACGGCATTAAAACCTGAAATGGAAAAGGAGGAGTCAGAGGAAGAATGGGATTTTCCGATACCACCGATACCGCCACAGCCGATAAATCCACAATATCCATATGACCCGCCGATGCCGCCACAGCATGATGATGGAAAAAATCAAATTTTTACACCGCCGACACCAAATCCGGATGGTTATGTTGGTGAAGATGGAAAGCATTATATGACGGGAATGCCGCCGGTGGATTTCGTGTCAGGAAATTATGCAGGAGATATGACAGTTGCAGGTGATGATATAGACACTGGTGCAGAGCCAGAGCCGGGAGGATATAAACCTACACCGGGCATGATTCCAAAATCTGGATGTTTATATGGAATGGAGGGAGAATACAGTTCTTCCGAACTTGTGATGAATGACGGAGATGAAGTGATACTCGGCAGAGATCCGAAGTGTGCGACACTTGTATTTAGTTATCCGAAGATAAGCAGAAGACATTGTGGAATAAGATATAACGGTACAGAGCAAAGATATTATGTTATAGATTATTCATCAAATGGAATTGAATTTTCGGATGGAACAAAAGCAATAAAAGGTCAGTATGTAAGTGTTGCACCGGGAACAATATTGTATATGGCAGGAAGACATGAAGCAATAAAACTGGGATAAAGTTATCAGCCGCAAAAGCAAAGCATTATTGTTCACATTTACAGTGTGGATGGTAACGCAAAAAAACTGGTGCGGAGGATGAACAGTCAGGGTGAAGTATGAGGTAGGATATGTTACGGATAGGAATATGTGATGATGACAGAGAGTATAGAGAAAAGATACATGATTTAGTGATACATTCAATATTTTCTTATGACGATGCACAGGTAGTACATTATATGTCGGGAAAACAGGTGGTTGATGATATAGAAAAAGAAGAATTTGACATTGACCTGTTGCTTTTAGACATAAATATGCCGGAATATGACGGATTGAATACTGCAAAATATATACGGGAAAACAATGTTGATGTGGATATTATATTTATAACTGTATCTGCGGAGCATATATTTGACGGATATACTTATAAGGCATTTTCATACATATTAAAGCCTGTAGACAAAAAGCGTCTAGATGATGAAATAGGCAGGTACATGACAGAACGGTCGAAATGCACAAACTGCCTGCATATATCGGTAAATGGAAAAAAAGAGCAGATACTTCTTGATAAAGTCTATTATTTTGAAGGCGAAAAAAGAAAAATAAAAATATACCAGAAAGGCGAGAGTATAAGCTTTTATGCCAAAATGAACGAGCTTGAAGAAATGCTTCAACAGTATGGATTTGTAAGGTGTCATCAGAGTTATCTGGTAAACAAAAAATATATAACGGGAAGTTCGAGAACAGAGATAAAAGTAGGTGAAAGTGTATTACCGATAAGCAGACGCTATCAGGAAGAAATCAAAAAAATATTATAGGGGGGATTGAATTGAAAAATGACATATTGACAATGCAGGTGACAAGAAGCCTTGCTTTATCTGAGGATAAACAGGGAGGTTTGATATGTATAAGAGGAACGCATATCGGAAAGCTGATACCTCTGCCAAGTGACCAAAAGGTGATATTTGGCAGGGATGCGACACAATGCACATATGCGATAACAGATGCACAGGTGAGTAGAAAGCATTGCGAGATAACATATGTAGGAGCATTAAATAAGTATCGTGTAGTGGATTATTCAAAAAATGGAACATTTCTAGGAAACGGAGCAAGGCTTGAAAGAGAAAAGGAATATTATCTTTCATCAGCAGAGGAGCTGTATATGGGAAATGAGGACAACCTGTATAAGCTTAGATAAACATAAGAAAAAGAGTGAATGTAATCATTGCTGACAGCATGGCAGCGATGAACGGCAAACGGAAAGGAGAGATAAAAATGGCATTTTGCAGATATTGCGGAAAGCAATTAAAAAACGGTGAGAAATGTAACTGCGAGCAGAGCAAAAAGCGTGAGATTGAGTTCGCAAAAGAACAGGAACAGTTAAGAAAACAGTATTATATGCAGAAACAAAAAGAACAGAACCAGAAAATAAATAATCAGGGAGGAGTATCGGGACAGCAGCCGATAAGAGGAAACTATCCGGGAGGAGTATCGGGACAGCAGTCGATAAGAGGAAACTATCCGGGAGGAGCACCGGGACAGCAGCCGATAAACGGAGATTATCCGGGAGGGTATCCGGGACAACAGCCGATAAACGGAGGTTATTCCAGTTGGAATCAGGTGCCGCAGCCAAATGGAAATCAGGGTAATATCTCCCAGATGGCATCGGGAATTGGAAAAAGAATATTGTCTACTGCAGTAGATATATTCAGGTCACCGTTAAATGCCGTAAAAAATCTTGGAAATTCAAACTCAATAGCTGAGTCGCTTATAATATCAGGCATATCAATGTTTGTCTTATTGATTGAACTGCTTATAGCGTGTGCGATAATAGGAGCAAATTTAGAGGATCAGATATTTGGAAGTGTATTTCAAGATATGCTCAATAGTGTAATGAAATATGCCATACTGATACTGATTGGGATGTTTTTGTGGGGGCTGCTTGTTGCAGGAGTAATGTTTGTCGTGAGCAAATATCTGTTCCATGAAAATATAACTTTCATACAGACCTATGCGGTAATAGCCGTAAAGACATTGGCTGGAGTAATACTTTTCACAGCATATATAATATTTTTTATAGCAATGATGTATGTCGCAAAGATATTTAATTCAGATATTGGAGCAATAATAATGCTGATAGTAATGTTGCTTGTGATACCTATAGTTATGTTTACAAACTTTATCTTTTTATACGGATATTTTGAAGTACTTGAAAGAGAGCCATCTGTAAAACTGTATGAGATACTGGTAATGCACATTGTATTGTTTATAGTAAGTCTGATAGTTGGAAAGATTTTAGGTTATTTTATCCAGCAGGCAATATCAGATTCAATAAGCGGTATAGGTGGGTGGCTTTTAAGTGGATTATTTTCATAAGATATAGGTGATTGTGAAAATAATTATATGTTGTGTTATATCTGCACAATTTAATCAAGTTTTATGATAGTTTTGCAAACGCCTAAGATATGTGATAGAAATGAGGAGTAAAATGAGATTTTTTCATATTTCGGATTTACATTTTGGTAAACTTCTGTATGGTTATGACCTTACGGAGGAACACAGAAATTTTATAGAGCAGCTTGGAGATTACTGCGATAAATACAATCCCGATGCGGTTCTTATTGCAGGTGATGTTTACGACAGGTCAGTGCCATCAGCAGATGCAATGACGCTGCTTGATGAACTTTTAAATAAACTTTCCGGAAGAAAGGTTTTTATTATTTCAGGAAATCATGATAATGCAAAAAGGCTGAGTTTTGGAAAAGATTTTCTTAAAAAGCATGATATATATATATCAACGGTTCCTCAGACCGGGGAAAATGAAAAGATAGAAAAAGTTACATATGCGGATGAATATGGAAATGTAAATATCTATATGCTGCCGTTTTTGAAGCCTGCACTGTTTAAAAATTCAATGCCTGAGGAGGCGGCAGCAGGGGAAGACGCAATAATAAAAAAGCTTGTTGAAAATACAGACATAGATAAAAATGAGAGGAATATTATTCTTGCACATCAGTTTTTTGTGTCAGGTCACAAAGAGCCTGAACTTTGTGAGTCGGAGCAGACTCCGGCTATAGTGGGCGGACTTGATGCTGTCGATGTATCGGCATTTGATGATTTTGAGTATGCGGCACTCGGACATATTCACGGCGGTCAGTTTGTGGGCTGTGAGAAAAACAGATACAGTGGAACACCGATTAAATTTTCAGTGAGTGAGAGAAATCATAATAAGAACATTGTAATGGTGGATATGGAAGAAAAAAATAAAGAGATTGAGATAACAAAACTTCCGTTGACACAGATAAGAGATGTAAAGAAACTTACGGGATATTTTGATGATATAATAGCTTCGGCTGATGAAGAACTTAAAAATGATTATGTGAGCATTACTTTGAGGGATGAAGAAATAATTCCTGATGTAAAGGAAAAACTGGGTGCGTATTTTGACTACATATTAGAAGTGGTCGTTGATAATTCCGAGACAAGAAAGATAATGCTTGAGGATGTAGGTGAATTAAAAGAAATGTCACCATATGATGCGTTTGATACTTTTTTTGAACAGCTTACGGACAGAAAAATGAATGATGCAGAGAGTGAACTATTCAGGGAAATACTTAGTGAAGTGGGGGAAGAGTAAATGAAACCATTAAAGCTTGTTATGTCAGCATTTGGCTCTTATGGAGGAGAGGAGATTATTGACTTTTCAAAAATAAAAGGAGGTCTTTTTCTTGTATCGGGTGATACGGGTTCAGGTAAGACTACTATTTTTGATGGAATAATGTATGCTCTCTACAATAAGATGGGCGGTGGTGACAGAGAAACAAAAATGATGAGAAGTGAGTATGCTAAGGACAAGCAGAAAACATTTGTGGAGTTTACATTTGAATATACACATGGGGAAAATAAAGGTGTATATGTCGTAAAAAGAACGACCAATTTTAGAAAAAGCGGTGTTACATCTGATGTTGTCCTTACTCTGCCTGATGGAGAAGTCTTTAATGGAAAGAATAAGGAGACAGATGAAAAAATCCAGAGCATAGTTGGACTTGACTATAAGCAGTTTGGAAAGATAGTGATGATTGCACAGGGACAGTTTCGTGAGCTTATCATGGAAAACACAAAGAACAGAAAAGAGATATTTAAAAGTATTTTTTCTATGGATATATATGAGAAGATTGAGAGAGTAATAAACGACAGATTTAAAAAGATATATGCACAGATAAAAGATAACAATCTTTTGCTGGAGGAAAATTTTAATACAGCTTATGTAAGTGAGGAAAACGGGAATACTGATGCGTGGAGAGAAGCCTTTGAAAAGAGAGATACAGAACCGGGGCTTCTGCTTGATGTGCTTGAACAAGAAATAAAAGAACTTGAGATAAAGAAAAATGAAGAAAAAAAGATAATTGATAAAAAAAATGCTGACATTGTAAAGCTTGTAAAGAGAATATCGGATGCAGATAAGATAAACAGTAAGTTTGGACAGAGAAAAGAAGCAGTTTTGCGGTATGAGTCTCTGATGGAGCAAAAAGAAACATATGATAATAAAGCTGTGATATTAAAAAAGGCAAAGGCGGCAGGCGAAGTAAGGCAGGTGCAGTCAGTTTATATTAAAACAAAAAATACAATAGAATTAAAAGAGAAAC
>ERZ826613.1778-NODE-1778-length-23672-cov-4.105051_pt1 | contig 23672 bp, 16 predicted proteins | sample MGYA00519925_ERZ826613 | MGnify/ENA primary metagenome ERZ826613 (study PRJEB31778, sample SAMEA3449236) | human gut metagenome | biome: human gut; feature: human-associated habitat; material: faeces | place: United Kingdom | collected 2010/2012 ... | reverse complement strand
TGATGCCCTTGAAGCCTTCCTTGCCGGTGAGCTTCTTGACCATTTCCTGCACGGCCGGGACACGGCTGGAGCCGCCGACGAGCAGGACCTTCGTCAGGTCGGACGCGCTGATGCCGGCGTCGCTCATGGCCTGGCGCACCGGGCCTGCGGTCTTCTCGACGAGGTGGGCGGTCAGCTCATTGAACTTGGCGCGCGTGAGCGTCACGTCCAGGTGCTTCGGGCCGGTCGCGTCCGCCGTGATGTACGGCAGGTTGATGTTCGTGCTCGTCACGCCGGAGAGCTCGATCTTTGCCTTCTCGGCCGCTTCCTTCAGGCGCTGCATGGCCACGCGGTCGCCCGAGAGGTCGATACCGTCGCTCTTCTTGAACTCCTGCACGAGGTAGTTGGTGATGCACTGGTCGAAGTCGTCGCCGCCGAGGCGGTTGTTGCCGGCCGTGGCCAGCACTTCGATGACGCCGTCGCCGATCTCCAGCACGGAGACGTCGAACGTGCCGCCGCCGAGGTCGTAGACCATGATCTTCTGGTCGGTCTCTTTATCGAGGCCGTAGGCCAGCGCGGCCGCCGTCGGCTCGTTGATGATACGCTTGACGTCGAGACCGGCAATCTTGCCGGCGTCCTTCGTCGCCTGGCGCTGCGCGTCGGTGAAGTAGGCCGGCACGGTGATGACGGCTTCGGTCACGGGCTCGCCGAGATAGGCTTCCGCATCGGCCTTCAGCTTCTGCAGGATCATGGCGCTGATCTCCTGCGGGGTGTACTTCTTGCCGTCAATCTCGACTTTGTAATCCGAGCCCATCTCGCGCTTGATCGAGCTGATCGTGCGGTCCGGGTTCGTGACGGCCTGACGCTTTGCCACCTGGCCGACCATACGCTCGCCGGTCTTGGAGAACGCGACGACGGACGGGGTGGTGCGATGACCTTCCGCGTTGGGGATGACGGTCGCTTCGCCGCCCTCCATGACGGAGACGCAGCTGTTCGTGGTGCCAAGGTCGATACCGATAATTTTACTCATAATGATTTCCTCCTGTATTGAAAGCAGATTGTGTATACAAATATATATTGGGATCAGTTTGCGACTTTCACAACGGAATACCGCAGCACGCGGTCGCCGATGCAAAAGCCCTTTTCAAACTCTTCCACGACAACGCCCTCGCCGTAGGCATCATCCTCGATGTGCATGACGGCGTTGTGGCGGTTGGCGTCAAATGGTTGGCCGACGGCTTCGATCGCCGTCACACCGAGCTGATTGAGCGCGGTGTTGTACTGGTTCATGATGCCCTCGAGCCCCTTGCGGGCGGGGTCATCGTCCGGCGTCTGTGCCAGCGCGCGGGACAGACTGTCATACACCGGCAGGAACTTTTTGAGCGTGTCGCAGCGGACGTCTGCGTAGATCGCTTCGCGCTCGCGGGTGCTGCGGCGGCGGTAGTTGTCATATTCGGCGAGCAGGCGGAGGTACTTGTCTTTCTCCGCTGCGAGATCGGCCTCGATCTCTTTTTTCGTCTCTTTCTTTTCCTTGGGTTCCTTTTCTTTTTTGGCTTCCTTCTTGTCGGCCTTGTTGACCGGAACCTCTTTGGCTTCGGCGGCCGGGGCGGCCGTGTCGGTCTTCACGTCTTCAGCGGTCGGATCCGTTTCCGGCGCCGTCTGCTTCGGGTCGTTCGTTTTCGTGCTCATCTGTATCGTCTCCCTTAATGATCAGCTTGTTGTCCAGCCCGGGGGGCGGAAGCGTGCCGCCGCCGAGCAGCTTGGAAAGGCCGGCCGCAATGAAGCTGAGCTTCGCGGCGACCTTGGAATAGTCCATGCGCGTCGGACCGACCACACCGATCAGGCCCCGCATATTTTCGCCCGCGTCATACGTCGCGAGTACGACGCTGCTGTCGCGCAGCTCCTCGGCCACATTCTCCGGACCGATGAGCACGCGCACCTCGTTGTCGCCGCCGAGCTGCTCCATCGGGATGTCGAGCAGGTTGCTGCCGTCGGACAGGTAGCTCATGAGGCGGTGCGCCTTGTCGGGGTCGCGGAACTCCGGCTGATGCAGTAGCTGCGACTCGCCGACGAGGTACGTCTGCGCGGTGCCCGCGCCCGTGAGCACCTCGATGGCAAAGGCCGCGATCACGGCCGTGATGCCGAGGTTATCCTGCGCGGCGCGCTCCGCCGAGCGGATCAGCACCGGGGTGATGTCGCTCTCGTGGATGCCGGTGAAGTGGGCGTTGAAGACGGTGGCGAGCTTCTGGATCATGCGCTCGTCGGCCGAGACCGGCAGGTGCACGAGCTTGTTTTTCACCGTGTCGTCGCTCAGCAGCAGCACGATGATGAAGCTGTTCGCGTCGAGATAAATGAGGTCGAAGCGGCGGATGGTCACGCCGGCGCTCGTCGTGAGCGTCACGGCGGGGTAGTTCGTCAGCTGCGAGGCAAGGCGGCTCGCGTCCGTCATGAGTTCGCCGCGCTGGTGGCGGCCCGTCAGGCTCTGCGTGATGGCCTGCGTCTCTTCGGCGGTGAGGTCCTTGTGCTCCATGAGCTCGTTGACGTACATCCGGTAGCCGAGCGGCGTGGGCACGCGGCCCGCCGACGTGTGCGGCTGCTCGAGATAGCCCATGGCGACCAGCTCCGCAAGCTCGTTGCGGATCGTGGCCGAGGAACAGCCGAGGTCCGCGCTCGCGGCGATGGCCTTTGAGCCGACCGGTTCCGCCGTGCGGATGTATTCCTCGATGACCGCGGCAAGTATTTTCTTTTTGCGGCTGCTGATGTCCATGATTTCCTCCGCTGGCACTCGGAGTTGTCGACTGTTGGCACTCCTTGCTTTCGAGTGCTAATTTACACCTGCGCGGCCGGAAAGTCAAGGGCTTTCCTTATATTATTGATAGATTGTTCATAATTATTTCTGCGGCTGCTGCCGGGGCGGAAAACCGGCAGTTTTTCGGAGAGAAACCGGGTACGCGGAAGCGGAAAATGCGCATTTTACAATCATTAAGGAACCTGCTGGGATGCGCGGCGCGTGAGCGTGGACGCTGCAATTTCAAGCCTTCTCCTCAAGGAGAAGGCATCGCACGGTCTGACTGCTCCGATAAGACAAAAACATTGCCGTAAGGCGATGCCTCCCCTGTGTAAGGGGAGGTGGCACGGTGCTTTGCACCGTGACGGAGGGGTTGCAGATACCGGCTGCGGTGCAGGACGCAACATAGCAATCCCTCAGTCAGCCTGACGGCTGACAGTTCCCTTTACACAAGGGAATCGGGGGCGCGCCGCCGGACACGCGGCGCAGACGCCCCAAGATGCGAAAAAGGCTCGCCCAATCGGGCGAGCCTTGTTCGGTGCAATCATTGCAATTCACACAGCGCGGGTGACCTTGCCGCTGCGGAGGCAGCGGGTGCATGCGTAGACGTGCTGGGGTTTGCCGTCCACGATGGCCTTGACGCGCTTCACATTGGGTTTCCAAGTGCGGTTCGAGCGGCGGTGAGAGTGGCTCACTTTGATGCCGAAGCTCACGCCCTTGTCGCAAAACTGACATTTTGCCATTGGTTGAAGCACCTCCTTCTCTATTGTCTGCGAGAACAGCTTTCTCATAATAGCAGAAACCCCGGCCGATTGCAAGATGATTTTCACATTTTCTGCGCATTTTCCGCCCCGCGGCCGGAAAAAATGCCCGGCACGCTGCAAAAGCCGTTGCCAAATGCCGCCGCTTTGGGTACAATGGGATGCGGGGGAGCAGACGCTCCACCCGGTACGAAAAGAATTCTTCGCCGCCGCACCGGCGGCTTCACCGGAAAGGAGGCGCGCACGATGGGCGCACCGCATTATACCGTCGCGCTGCAGAAGGTCGCCGCCGAGCAGGGGCTGACCATCCTGCACGCGGCGAAAGACTACGCCACGCGCGAGATCCGCACGGCGGACGTCAACCGCCCGGGCCTGCAGCTGGCCGGGTTTTACAACTACTTTGACCCCGAGCGGCTGCAGATCATCGGCCGCGTTGAGAGCACGTATCTCGAGACGCTCACGCCCGACCAGCGGCGCGAACGCTTTGCGCAGTTCATGCACTACAACATCATCGGCCTTGTCATCTGCCACGGCATGGACCCGTTTCCCGAGTGCCTGGAGATGGCCGAAAAGTACGACCGCAACCTCTTTCTCGTGCGCAAGGACACGTCGGAGTTCATGGCCGACCTCATCGCCTCGCTCTCGGGCTACCTCGCCCCGCGGCTGACGCAGCACGGCGTGCTCGTCGAGGTGTTCGGCGAGGGCGTGCTCATCACGGGCGACAGCGGCGTCGGCAAGAGCGAGACGGCGCTCGAACTCATCAAGCGCGGCCACCGCCTCGTGGCGGACGACGCTGTGGAGATCAAGCGCATCAACCGCACGACGCTCATGGGCTCCGCGCCAGAGATGATCCGCTACTACATGGAGCTGCGCGGCATCGGTGTGATCGACGCGCGGCGCATCTACGGCGTCGGCGCCGTCAAGCCTGAGACGCGCGTGGACCTCGTCGTGCAGCTCGAGCCGTGGGAGGACGGCAAGGCCTACGACCGGCTGGGCCTGACGACGGAATACTGCGAGATCCTCAACGTGCGCGTGCCGTGCGTGACGATCCCGGTCGGGCCGGGGCGCAACCTCGCGGTCATCCTCGAGCTCGCCGCCATGAACAACCGTCAGAAGGGCATGGGTTACAACGCGGCGCAGGAGCTCGCGATCGAGCACGACCGCAGCATCGACCTCGGCATCGGGTTCTGACCCGGAAAGGAACTGGAATATGACGAATCTGGACCCCATCGTCCGCGCGCTGCGTGAGCAGCTGCCGGAGCTGGAGATTTTGGAATACGAACCGATGCGCGCGCACTGCTCGTTTCGCATCGGCGGGCCGGCGCGCGCGCTCGTGCGCCCCGCGTCCGCGGAGGAAACGGCGGCCGTCTGCCGCATCGTGCGCGGCGGCGGCGCGCAGCCGCTCCTGATGGGCAACGGCACGAACCTGCTCGTCACCGACGGGGAAGTGCACCGCATCGTCGTGCAGATGGGTGAGCACATGGCGGATGTCGCGCGCACGGACGCCACGCACCTGCGCGCGGGCGCGGGCATCCCGCTCGCGCGGCTGGCGCAGGCGGCGCTGGGCTATGGGCTCGCGGGGCTGGAGTTTGCCCACGGCATCCCCGGGTCGCTGGGCGGCGCGGTGTCGATGAACGCGGGTGCTTACGGCGGCGAGATGAAGGACGTCGTGGTATCGACGCGCTATCTCGACCATGACCTGACCCTGCGCGAGGCCGTGGGTGCAGCGCACGATTTCGGCTACCGGCACAGCGCGTTTTCCGACACGGACTGCGTCGTGCTCGGCAGCACGCTCGCGCTCACGCCGGGCGACCCGGAGGAGATCCGGGCGCGCATGACGGAGCTGAGCGAGCGCCGCCGCAGCCGCCAGCCGCTCGACCTGCCGAGCGCTGGCAGCACGTTCAAGCGCCCCGCGGGGGGCTATGCCGCTGCGCTCATCGATCAGGCGGGCCTCAAGGGCTATGCCGTCGGCGGTGCGCAGGTGAGTGAGAAACACGCGGGCTTCGTCGTCAACCGCGGCGGGGCCACGTTTGACGATGTGCTGCGGCTCATGGACCACATCCGCAGCGAGGTACTGCGCACGTCCGGCGTGGAACTGGAGCCGGAAGTGAAGATCATCCGGGGGTGACGGGATGGAATTTCTGATCGTATCGGGCCTGTCCGGCGGCGGCAAGAGCCGCGCGGCCGACGTGCTGGAGGATCTGGACTTTTACTGCGTGGACAACATGCCCACGGCGCTGCTGACGAAGTTTGCCGAGCTCTGCCTTGCCACGCGCGGCCGGTATGAAAAGGTCGCGCTCGTGACGGATATCCGCAGCCAGGAGAGCTTTTCCGAGCTCTTTGCCGCGCTCGGGGAGCTCGCGAACATGGGCGTGGACTACCGCATTCTGTTCGTCGAGGCGTCGGAGAGTGCCATCGTGCGCCGCTACAAGGAGTCGCGCCGGCCGCATCCGCTGCAGGCCGAGAGCCGCTGCTCCCTGCCCGAGGCCGTGCGCCGCGAGAGCGAGCTGCTCGCCCCCGTGCGCGAGCGCGCAGACTATGTCATCAACACCACGGGCCTCACGCTCGCCATGCTGCAAAAGCGCATCTGCGAGTACTTTGCCGACGGTGGTACCCGGCGCGACATTCTCATCAACGTCGTGTCCTTCGGCTTCAAGTACGGCATCCCGATCGACGCCGATCTCGTGTTTGACGTGCGCTTTCTGCCGAACCCGTTTTACGTCGAAAAGCTCCGCCCCATGAGCGGTATGGACGCCGAGGTGCAGGAATACGTCCTGCGCAGCGACGTGGCCAAGAGCTTTCTCAATAAGCTCACCGACATGGTCGACTTTCTCCTGCCGCAGTACGCCGCCGAGGGGCGCTACGCACTGACCATCGGCATCGGCTGCACCGGCGGGCAGCACCGCAGCGTGGCCGTGGCCAAGGCACTGACGGATTACCTCGCCGCGCGCGACGCCAACGTCCGCCTGCGCAACCGGGACTTTCCCAAGACGATCTGACGGAGGCGCGCCATGTCCTTTGCATCCGATGTGAAAAACGAGCTGTGCCGCGTGCCGCTCGGCCGCCACTGCTGCGCTGTGGCCGAGGCCTACGGCGTGCTGCTGTACTGCCACACGTTCACGACGCGGGAGATCCGCATCGTCACGGCGTGCGGCGCCTTCGCCGAGCGGCTGCCGAAGCTGTTTCGCCGCGCGTTCGGCGCGCACTTTGCCCTGCCGGCCGAGGAAAAGACCGGTGGCCGCCATGTGCTGACCATCACCGACCGCGCCGCCGTCGAGACGGTGTTCGCCGCCTTCGGCGCCGATCTCTCGCGCACGGTCGCGCACCATATCAACCTTGCCGTGCTCGAAAACGACTGCTGTAAGGCGTCGTTCCTGCGGGGGGCGTTTCTCGCGGGCGGCAGCGTCACCGACCCGAGCAAGAACTACCACCTTGAACTCATCACGGCGCACGCGAGCGTCAGCCGCGAGACGGCCGCCCTGCTCACGGAACTGGGCTTTGCCGCGCGCAGCATCGACCGCGGCGCGAACACCGTGCTCTACTTTAAAAAGTCCGAGGCCATCGAGGACTTCCTGACCAAGATCGGCGCGCCCTGCGCCGCCATGGACATCATGTCCGCCAAGGTGGAGAAGTCCATGAACAACACCATCAACCGCAAGGTCAACTGCGACACCGCCAACGCCGACAAGGTCGTCGCAGCGGCGCAGGAGCAGATCGACGCCATCCGCCGCATCGAGCGCGACTACGGGCTCGACGTGCTGCCGGAGAAGCTGCAGAGCGCGGCGCTGCTGCGCATTGCCAATCCCGAGGCCAGCCTTGCCGACCTCGCCACGCTCTCGTATCCGCCGGTGACGAAGAGCTGCCTGAACTACCGGCTGAAAAAACTCATGGAATTTCACATGGACGACTGAAAGGAACGCACGATGGGGTTTGCACACCTGCACGTACATAGTGAATACAGCCTGCTCGACGGCGCGTGCCGTATCGGGCCGCTCATCGAGCGCGCCAAGGAGCTGGGCCAGACCGCGCTGGCGATCACCGACCACGGTGTCATGTACGGCGCGGTCGCTTTTTACAAGGCGGCGGTCGCTGCCGGCATCCGGCCGATCATCGGCTGCGAGGTCTATGTCGCCCCGCGCGGCATGACCGACCGCGTCCACGGCGTGGACGATGCCTACACGCACCTGATCCTGCTCTGCCGGGACGAGACGGGCTACCACAACCTGTGCTATCTCGTGTCGGCGGCGTTCGAGCGCGGGTTTTACGGCAAGCCGCGCATCGACTGGCCGCTGCTGCACAAGCATGCCGAGGGGCTCATCTGCCTGAGCGGCTGCGTGGCGGGCGACATTCCGCGCGCGATTTTGCGCGGGGACTATGATGCTGCCAAGGCGCGCGCCGAGGAGCTGCAGGAGCTGTTCGGCGAGGGAAACTTCTACCTCGAGCTGCAAAACCACCACATGACTGACGAGGCGCGCGTGCGCGCGGCGCTGCTGCGCATCCACCGCGAGACGGGCATCCCCCTCGCGGCGACGAACGACGTACACTACATTAAAAAGCAGGACGCCTACGATCAGGACGTGCTGCTGTGCATCCAGACCGGGCAGACGCTCGACAGTCCGGACCGCCTGCGCTTCCCGAACGACGAGTTTTACCTCAAGAGCGAGGCCGAGATGCGCGCGCTCTTTGACGAATACCCCGACGCGGTGGAAAACACGCAGCGCATCGCAGACCGGTGCCAATTTGACTTCACGTTCGGCCACTACCACCTGCCGCGTTTCCTGCTGCCGGAGGGGGAGACGGACGCGGACGCCTATCTCACGAAGCTGTGCGCGCGCGGCTTTGCCAAACGCTACGGCGACCGGCCGGAAGTGCGAAAGCGGCTGGACTATGAGCTCAACATGATCCGGCGCATGGGCTTTGTGGACTACTTTCTCATTGTGAGCGATTTCATCGGCTACGCCAAGGCTCAGCACATCCCCGTCGGGCCGGGGCGCGGGAGTGCGGCCGGCAGCGTCGTGTCCTACTGCCTCGGCATCACGGACGTTGACCCCGTGCAGTATAACCTCTACTTCGAGCGCTTTCTCAACCCCGAGCGCGTGAGCATGCCGGATATCGACGTGGACTTCTGCGTGCAGCGGCGCGGGGAAGTGATCGACTACGTCATCCGCAAATACGGCGCCGACCACGTGGCGCAGATCGTCACGTTCGGTACCATGGCCGCGCGCGCGGCCATCCGCGACGTCGGCAGGGTCATGAACATGACCTACGCCGAGGTGGACGCCGTGGCCAAGGCCATCCCCGGCGGCATCAACACCACGCTCGACGAGGCGCTGCAGCAGTCACAGACGCTGCGCGCCATGTACGACGGGGACGACCGGCTGCACCAGCTCATCGACACGGCCCGCGCCATCGAGGGCATGCCGCGCCACGCGTCCACGCACGCGGCGGGCGTGGTCATCACGGAGCAGCCGGTGTACGCCTACGTGCCGCTGGCGAGCAACGACGGCGCGCTCGTGTGCCAGTTCCAGATGACGACGCTCGAGGAGCTCGGGCTGCTGAAGATGGACTTTCTCGGCCTGCGCAACCTCACCGTGCTCGAGGACGCGGCGCGGCAGGTGCGCCGCCGCGAGCCGGGGTTTCAGGTCGAGCGCATCCCGCTCGACGATAAAAAGACGTTTGACATGCTTGCCGCCGGGCGCACTGTCGGCGTGTTCCAGCTCGAGAGCGCGGGCATCACGGCCGTGTGCATGGGGCTGCGCCCGCGCAGCATCGAGGACATCACCGCCGTCATCGCGCTCTACCGCCCCGGGCCGATGGAGAGCATCCCGCGGTTTCTCGCCTGCTCGGCGCACCCGGAGCGCATCACGTATCAGCACCCCCTGCTCGAGCCGATCCTCGCCGTGACCTATGGCTGCATCGTCTATCAGGAGCAGGTCATCGAGATCTTCCGGCAGCTGGCCGGGTTCTCGCTCGGGCAGGCGGACATGATCCGCCGCGCCATGTCGAAGAAGAAGGAGGCCGTCATCACGGCCGAGCGCGCTGCCTTCGTGCACGGCGACCCGGAGCGGAACATCCCCGGCGCGGTGGCAAGAGGCGTGCCGGAGCAGACGGCAAACGATATCTACGACGAGATCCTCGCCTTTGCGAGCTACGCCTTCAACAAGGCACACGCGGTGTCCTACGCCATCGTGTCCTACCGCACTGCGTATATGAAGCGCAACTATCCGCACGAATATATGGCGGCGCTGCTGACCTCCGTGCTCGACAACACGCCGAAGGTCACGGAGTACATCGCCGAGTGCCGCGAGCTGGGCATTCGCCTGCTGCCGCCGGACATCAACGCGTCCGACGCCGACTTCACCGTTGAGGAGGGTGACCTGCGCTTCGGCCTCGTGGCCATCAAGGGCGTGGGGCGCGGGCTCATCCAGGCGCTCATGCGCGAGCGGGAGATCGGCGGGCCGTTCACGGCATTTGACGAGTTCTGCCGCCGCATGAACGGGCACGACCTCAACCGCCGCGCCGTCGAGAGTCTCATCCGCGCCGGCTGCTTTGACTGCATGGGCTACAAGCGCAAGGCGCTTATGCAGTCGGTCGACCGCGTGCTCAATGGCGCGGCGAGCGAGAGCCGCATGAACCTCACCGGTCAGATGAATCTCTTCAGCGCGCCGGACGACGGGGGAGCGCCCGCCGACACGACGCAGCTCGTGCTGCCGGACGTGGAGGAGTTCACGCGCGCGGAGCGCATGGCCATGGAGCGCGAGACGACAGGGCTCTACCTCACCGGCCACCCGATGGATGATTACCGCGCGCTCGCGCAGCAGGCCAAGGCCGCGCCCGTGGGCGACATTCTTGCGAGCTTCCATGCCCCGGCTGCGGCCGCGCACCGCTACCGCGACGGGCAGCGCGTCGTGCTCGCCGGTATCTGCACCGCCAGCCGCGAGCGCGCCACGCGCAAGAACACCCGCATGGCCTACCTCCAGCTCGAGGATGACGGCGGCAGCATGGAGGTGCTCGTGTTTTCGCCCGCGCTCGACGCCTGCCGTGACCTGCTGGCGCAGGAAAACCCCGCGCTGTTCGTGGCCGGGCGCATCTCGACGCGCGACGAATCCGACCCTCAGCTCGTGGCGGACAAGGTCCTGCCGCTGACGGAGCAGGGGCTCGCGACCCTGCGCACGCCGCCGCGCCGCGACCCGCCGCCCCGGCCCGAGCCGCCGAAGCGGCACCGGCTCTGGGTGCGTCTGCCGGATAAGGACCACCCGGCTGTGAAGCGCATCGAGCTGATCCTGAAAATGTTCCCCGGCGACGAGCAGCTTGTGCTCGTGTTTGAGGATACGGGCAAGCGCGCCGCCGCCCGCTGCTGTGTGCACCCCGCGCTCGTCGAGGAGCTGCGCGAGCTCGCGGGGTCCGGCAACGTCGCCGTCACGGAGGAGAAAACCCGTTGACGCGCCGGGCATTTTATGGTATCATGAACGTTAATTTATCTCCCGTCCGGATAGGCACCGGCCGGGGGAGATATTCAGGAGTGTGATGATCCGCAATGGACGCTGGCCCTAAGCAGGATTTATGGAATCTTTTGCCTGTTATCATCGTGCTGCTCCTTGGCGCGGCCTATTTCGCCGTCATGGAGACAGCCTTCGCATCCGCGAGCCGCATCCGGCTCAAAGCCGCCGCTGATCACGGCAACCGCCGCGCCGAGCAGGCGATGTATGTGCTCGACCACTTCGATCGGGCGATCACGACGCTGCTGATCGGTACGAACATTCTGCACCTGACGATCGCGACGCTCGTGACCGTGGCCGTGCAGCGGCAGTGGGGCATGTGGGCCGTCACCGCCGGCACGCTCATCACGACCGTGGTCGTGTTCTTCGCCGGGGAGATGCTGCCCAAGAGCATTGCCAAGAAATACGCCGAGCGGCTGGCCATGCGCACGGCCGGCTCGCTGCGGTTTTTCATGGTGCTCTTTCAACCCCTGTCCGCCATGCTCACCGCCTTCGGCAACGCCGTCGCCCGCCGCGTACAGAGTGAGCCCGCCGTGACCGTGACGGAGGACGAGCTGGCCGACATCATTGAAAATATGACCGACGACGGGGAACTGACCGCCGAGCGCGGCGAGCTCATGAGTTCGGCTCTGTCGTTTGCCGAGGTGCCGGTCGAGAGCGTCATCACGGCGCGCGTGGACGTCGCCGCCGTGGACGTGGACGACCCGCCGGAGGAGATCCTTGCCTACGTGCGCGAGCAGCGCCACAGCCGCCTGCCCGTGTACGCCGACAGCATCGACAATGTCATCGGCATCCTGCAGATCCGCAAATACATCAAGGCCTGCATCAAAAACGGCGGCAAGGCTGTGGACGTCCGGCCCCTGCTCGACGAGCCCGTGTTCGTGCACCAGAGCACCCTCATCGCCGAGGTGCTGCCCGAGCTCAGCCGCCGCAAGGCCAATCTCGCCATCGTCACCGATAACTACGGCGGTACCCTCGGCATCGTGACCGTGGAGGACATCGTCGAGGAGCTCGTCGGCGAGATCTGGGACGAGGACGACGTGGTCGAGGAATCGTTCGTGCCGCTCGGCGGCGGCCGCTACGAGGTCGATGCCGAGATGACCGTCGGCGAGGTGTTCGACCGGCTCGACTACACCGACCCCGAGGATGACGAGGAACTGCAGTATAAGCTGCTCGGCGAGTGGACGTATGAGCAGTTTTCCTACATCCCGCGCGAGCGGGAGGGCTTCCGCTATCACCGGCTCGACGTGCGCATTGCCGACATGAAGCAAAAGCGCATCGTCAAGCTCATCGTGCGCCTGCTGCCGGAGGAGACTGAGGCAGATGCGCCTGCGGACGCCGCCCCAGAGAAAGGGGGCGAGACGGCATGAGCATCGTGTGGTATTTTGTTGCGCTCGTCGTGCTCATCGCGCTGTCGGCGTTCTTTTCTGCGTCGGAAATGTCGTATTCGTCGGCCAACCGCCTGCGGCTCGAAAACGCCGCCGAGGACGGCAGCCGCCGCGCGAAGACCGCCGTCGGCATCCTCGACCATTTTGACCGCACCCTCAGTGCCATCCTCATCGGCAACAACCTTGTCAACATCGCGGCGTCGTCGCTCGGCTCCGTGATCGTCATCCTGCTCGCGGGCGAGCAGTGGACGTGGGTGTCCACCGTCGTGCTGACGCTGCTGGTCATCATCTTCGGCGAGACGATGCCGAAGATCGTCGCCAAGCAGAACGCCAACGGCATCGCTCTGCGCAACGCGTATGTCATCCGCGCGCTGTCGGTCATTCTCTACCCCGTCATCTGGCTCGTCGTCGGGCTCGTGCACCTCATCACGCGCCCCCTGCGCGGCGACACCGGCGACGGTGACCCCGAGGAGGCCGCCTCGCAGGAGCTGCAGTCGATCATCGAGACGGCCGAGGACGAGGACGTGCTCGACGAGGACCGCAGCGAGTTGCTGCGCTCCGCACTCGACTTTTCCGACATCAGCGCGAGTGAGGCCATGACTGCCCGCGTGGACATGGTCGCCATCGACATCGACGACGACTGGGACGATATCGTGCGCATCATTGACGATTCGTCGTATTCCCGCCTGCCGGTCTACTCCGGCAGCGTGGATAATATCATCGGTTTTCTGTATCTCAACCGCTTTTTCAAGACCATGATGGACGGCCGGCCGGACGACCTGCGCGCGCAGCTCATCCCGCCGTGCTTTGTGTACAAGACCACGCGTCTGCCCGACGTGTTGGCAAAGCTCCGCCGCGAGCAGAAGCACCTCGCCGTCGTCACGGACGAGTTCGGCGGCACGCTCGGCGTCATCACGATGGAGGACGTGCTCGAGGAGCTCGTCGGCGACATCTGGGACGAGAAGGACGTGGTGGAAAAGGAGGTCGTCGCGCGGCCCGACGGCGGCTATGAGCTCGACGGCGCCATGACGCTCTCGGACTTTCTCGAGCTGCTCGACTGGAACGAGGACGCCCTCGACGACGCCGATAGCACCACCGTCGGCGGCTGGACGCTCGAGCGCTTCGGCACGTTCCCAAAGCCGGGCGACAGCTTCCGGTATGAAAACCTCACCGTCACGGTCCTCGCCATGGACGGCCGCCGCGTCGAGCGTGTGCTCGTGCGGCCCGACCCGCCAGAGGACAGGGACGAATAACGCGTTCCGGCAAGGAGAATCCGGCCTGTGCAATTTTTGCACGGGCCGGATTTTTGCTTTCCTGTGTGAGGCATCTTGTGCCCGGAGTGGGAAAATTTGCCCAAACGGCGCAAGATGTGGCGGTTTGTATCAGAAATCCGCTAGTGTGTGAAAGTTTTTGCACAGAAACGGATGGAAAGTTTCATTTTTGGCTTGATATTTGCACCTGAGACAGGTATAATGAACACATATTGAATCTTTTCAAGAGGAAAATTTCAAAAAGGAGAGAAACGACTATGAAGTTCAACAAAATCGTGGCGCTGGCGCTCGCCCTCGTCATGGTGTTTGCGCTGTGCGCCTGCGGCGGCGGCACCGACACCAAAAAGGACGACAGCAATTCCGCTTCCAAGGTCGATACCAGCACCGTCTCCGTCGGCGCGGTCGTCATCGCGCGCGACGACGTTCCGACCGATCAAATCTATGCGTTCGTGTCCACCATCTTCAACAACCTCGATGCCATCGCTGCTCAGCACGGCAAGGGCGCAGAGCTGAACCTCGAGGCTGCCGCCTCGGTCAAGGGCGTGCCGTATCACCCCGGTGCTGCCAAGTACTTTGAGGAGAAGGGCGTCAAGGTTGACGCGGTCAAGGACGGCGCCGGCACCGGCACCGCCGCTGCGCTCAACTTCGGCACCGGCGGCGACACCGGCACGTACTACGGCTTCGGCAGTGTGCTGGCCAACTACGTTTCCACCAACTCCGACTGCAAGGTCACGGCGCTCACCTCCGGCGGCTCTCAGGCCAACGTTGAGGACCTGACCAACGGCAACGTCCAGATCGCTTTCGTGCAGAGCGACGTCATGAACTACGCCTACAACGGCCAGCGCCTGTTTGAGAGCCCGGTCACCGGCTTCTCCGTCGTTGCCCAGCTGTATCAGGAGCAGGTCCAGATCGTCACCACCAACCCTGACATTAAGACCGTTGCCGACCTCGCCGGCAAGAAGGTCTCCATCGGCGCAGCCGGCTCCGGCGTGTACTTCAACGCCGTTGACGTGCTCAACGCCTACGACCTCAAGGAGTCTGACATCTCCGCCGTGTACCAGAGCTTCGGCGACAGCGCCGAGAGCCTGAAGGACGGCAAGATCGACGCCGCGTTCATCGTCGCCGGTGCGCCTACCACGGCCATCACCGACCTCGCCACCGCCGGCAGCGTCTACCTTGTCAGCCTCGACGACAGCCATGTGCAGTCCCTGCTTTCCGCTTCCCCGTACTACACCGCCGCCACCATCAAGGCCGGCACCTATTGATGCCTGACCCGGTGATGCGCCGCATCCCGTAAATGTTCGCTACGGCGTCAGTACCCCTGACGCCGTAGTTTTTCCATTCTACCCGGAACGGAGGTTTCCTCTTATATGTCTGACACCAAAAAGCCCGCAGCCGCTGCGGAAGCCGCCTCTCTGCAGGAGGATATGGACGCCGTCATGCGCAAGTATGACCGCGAGTCTGCCACCCGCATCTGGGCGGGCAAACCCAAGATCGTCATTTCCGTCATCATGGCGCTGTTTTCGGTCTACTGCATCTGGTCGACCCTGTTCAGCACCGCCGCGCTTGAGGTGCGCCTGACGGCATTCCTTGGTCTGATCATCATCATGGGTTATCTGACCTACCCCGCCAGCAAGAAGCATGTGCATGCCAACCGCCTGCCGTGGTATGACATTGTCATCATGGTCATTGGCGCGGCTGCGTTTTTCTACTACTGCTTTAACTACGATACGCTTATCAAGACGCTCACCAGCGCCGCCAAGATGACGCCGTTTCTCATCGTCGTCGGCGTGGCCGGCATCCTGACGCTTGCCGAGCTCTGCCGCCGCTGTGTCGGTGTGCCGATCCTTGTGGTCGTCGGTGCGCTGCTCGTGTACACGTTCGTGAGTATGCTCAAGGGCGGCCAGACGTTTGATCAGGTGCTCGGCCGCGTGATCTACACGCTCTTTTTCGGCACGTCCGGCGTGCTGAGCACGCCCGTACAGGTGTGCGCGAAGTTCATTGCCGTGTTTATCATCTTTGGCGCATTTCTGGAGCGCACCGGCATCTCGAGCTTCTTCATTGATCTTGCCAATGCCATCGCCGGCTGGACCTCCGGCGGCCCGGCCAAGGTCGCGGTCATCTCGTCCGCACTGTGCGGCATGGTGTCCGGCTCTTCCGTCGGCAACACCGTTACCACGGGCTCGGTCACGATCCCGATGATGAAACGTACCGGCTACAAGCCCGAATTCGCCGGCGCGGTCGAGGCGGCCGCCTCGACCGGCGGTCAGATCATGCCGCCCATCATGGGCGCGGCCGCGTTCCTCATGGCCGAATATATGAATGTCACCTACGGTCAGGTCACCCTCTGGGCCATCCTGCCTGCCGTGCTGTACTTCGGCGGTATCTTCATCTCCGTGCATCTCGAGGCCAAGAAGCTCGGCCTCAAGGGCATCCCGCGTTCGGAGCTGCCACGCTTCAAGTATCTCATGCGCAACGTCTACCTGCTGCTGCCGCTTGTGTTTTTGATCTGGGTGGTCACGGCGAACATCCGCTCGCTGCAGTATGCGGCCTCCATCGCTATCCTCATCTCCATCGCCGTGAGCCTGGTCGGCACGATCCGCGACGCTGCGGCCGAGGTGCATGAGACGAAACGCGGCAGTACCGTCGGCGTCACCGCCAAAAAGACCGGCCTGATGATCCTCGAGGCGCTCGAGGCCGGCGGCAAGGGCAGCATCACGGTCGCCGTGGCCTGCTCCATGGCCGGCATGATCGCGGGCTGCATCACCGTCACGGGCCTGGCGTCCAAGCTCATCAGCGGCGTCGTTGCCCTGAGCAGCAAGATCCCGAACCCGACGCTCTCGCTGCTGCTGGCGCTGTTTTTGACCATGCTCTGCTGCATCGTGCTCGGCATGGGCGTGCCCACGACCGCGAACTACTGCATCATGGCCTCCACCTGCGCGCCGATCCTCATCACGCTCGGCATTCCGAAGATCGCGGCGCACTTCTTCGTGTTCTATTTCGGCATCGTTGCCGATATCACCCCGCCGGTCGCGCTGGCTGCCTATGCCGGTTCCGCCATCGCCAAGTCCGACCCCATGAAGACGGGTATCAATGCGACGAAGCTCGCCATCGCGGCGTTCATCGTGCCGTACATCTTCGCGATGAACCCCTCCATGCTGCTCATGGATCAGGGGGTGCTCGCCGCCATCCAGGTCATCATCACGTCCTGCCTCGGCATCTTCGGCATCGCCGCCGCGCTCGAGGGCTATGTCGTCGCACGCGCACCCTGGTGGCAGCGTATCCTGCTCGCCGCCGGCGGCCTGTGCCTGATCGACCCCAGCCTTATGACTGACATTGTCGGTGTTGCGGCGATCGTGATCGTCGTTGTGCTGCAGATCGTCATGCGCAAGCGCAGCAAGCCTGTTGCTGCGTAAAAAAACCGGAACCTTTCGCACCGATGCACGTCAGATATTTCTGGCGTGCATCTTTTTTGTGCGCTGCGCGCTGTCCGGCGGGGGGACTTTACACACACGGGCCGGAGGCGTATAATATGCCCATGCAAAGATTCGGAAAGGAGCGATCTGCATGAAACGGAGCATTCTGGCGCTCGTACTGGCGCTGGCAACGGTATTCGCACTGGCCGCCTGCGGCCGCGGGGACAAGGCCGCCGCGTCTGTCCAGCCGACGGCTGACACGGCAAAAAAGGCGGAGAACATCACCCTTTGCCCGACGTATGACGACGGCAAGGGCGGCTATTTTTCCGTCACGCTGCCGGCCAGCTGGGGCGACCATTACCTGACCGAGTGCGGCGCCAACGATGGCGGCTATTACGTCGGCTTTTACGAAAAGACCGACCACGACAACGGTCTGGGCGGCTTCCTGTTCATGCTTGAGGTCTTTCCCACCGATTATGACTATACCGAGCTGCCGGAGTATCAGGCCATCTGCGGCCTGACAGTCGACGGCGCGAACTACAACCTCATCGCCGAGCTGCCGACGGATGTGCAGTTCGCCAACGAGAACGCCGACCTCTACCGCAGCATGTCCAACGACTTTTCGACCATCCTCAAGAGTCTGACCTTCTCCAAGGGCGTCACGCGCACGGAGGTCACCGCGCCGGTGCCCTCGACGGGCAGCGGCTCGTGAAAACGGAAGGCTCGTGAAAACGGAATTTTTGAACGGCAAAAAGCACCGTCTCCCGATTGGGAGACGGTGCTTTTTGCTTTGCGGTGTGCGGGGGAGTTCCTCCGGCGGCACCGGCGGTGCGATGCGTGTCCTAAGCTTTCTCCCCGCGGGAGCAGTTGGCGCGCGCTGCCTTCTCCTTGCCGAGAAGGTGCTGAGCGCAGCGAAGCGGATGCGGTGGAAAGACCACGGTTTTCTCCAGCGGCACCGATAATGCGTCCCACATCTGACGACACTTCATCCGTCACGGCGTACCGCCGCGCCACCTTCCCCTTTAGGGGAAGGCTTGAAAAGTGCGCAGCGAATCTCACTTCGTAAGGGAAAGGTCTCGCCGGAGGCAATGCCAAATCGCAACCGAGGCGTGCCTTGCCCCATCGGGCTCCCCCGCGGCGCAGAGGCTTTGGGAACGGCGACAACGGTCATGCGGCGCGCCGCCCTTTTACCCATCCGTGTCCGGCGGCGTGACCGGCAGGACAAACTCGGCCGAGAAATCATCGCCCACGCGGTGGGTGAAAAACTGGCCGCCGAGCAGCTGCAAGATCGCTTCGCACGTGCGCAGACCGATGTGGTTGCTCTCCACGCGCGCAAGCTCCCTGCGCGCGCGGTTGGCAAAGCAGATGTGCAGCCGTCCGTTTTCGCACTCGGCCAGAATGGTCAGGCGCGCGGCGGGGTCGGCGTATTTTTCCATGTTCGACAGGAGATTATCCGTCACGCGCTTGAGCATCTGCACGTCGGTCGTGACGGTGCAGGGCGTCGTCAGCGGCAGGAGGTTGACATCAAAGCCCCGGGTGCGCAGCTCGGCCGCGCACTCGCCGAGCAGCTGCGCACAGAGGATCTGTGCGTCGTAGGGCTCGGGGTGTGTCTCCTGTTCGCCGCGGCTGAAGACGAGAAAGTACCGGAACATTTCCCCCGTCAGGTCCTTGAGCTGATAGGCCTTGTCCCGGCTGGCGAGCACGTAGCTGCGCAGATCCTCCGGCAGCCGGTCCTGACTCATCTCGAGCAGGTCGAGATAGCCGATGAGCGATGTGAGGGGGTTGCGGATGTCGTGCGACATGGCGGTGATGAGGTCACTGTTGGCCTGCCAGGCGGTCTGCTCGTTGCGCGTGCGCTCTAAAATCATGTCGCGCATGGTGTTGACGCTGGCTGCCAGGCGCGCGAGCTCGTCCGTGCCGACGACGGGGATGGTCTGGTTGAGCGCGCCGGCCGCGCCGACGGCCTCCGACAGGCGCGTGACGCGCCGCGTGAGCCGCCGCGTGAAGCCGATGGCGATACACGAATAGACCACAAAGCCCACCACGAGTGCGCCGAACTGCGTGTAGCCGAACAGTCGTGACTCGGAGTAATCGCACATGGCGACGCGGCACTCTCCGTCAGCAAACTGCAGGGTATAAAAACTGTAGCCGAGCGCTGCGAGATCGTTTTGCGTCGTATCGTCGAGCAGCTGGTTTGTGCCCCAGGTGCCGGCCTCATACGGGTCACCCTCCGCCTGATAGACGATGACGCTGGCGTTTTTCTCACTGCGCAGCCACTGCCCGATGGCCACCGTGTCGCGCGAGGAGACGCCGTTGCTCGCCACGTACAGCTGCAGGCTGTACGCATGCTGCTGGTTGCGAACCTCGATCGCATCGGCCGACATGTACCAGTGGTTGATCGTCCACACGCCGAGCCGGTAGCAGCCGAAATAGCACCCGGCGCCCACGGCCAGCGCCGCGAGCAGCACGACGATCATGCGCGCATTGATCGATGAGCGCCACTTCTTAATCAATCTGATACCCCTTTCCCCAGACCGTGCGGATGAGCGTCGGGTTGGCGGGATCGTCCTCGAGCTTCTTGCGCAGCTTGAGGATGTGCACCATGACGGTGTTGGCAGAGCTGGGCAGGAACTTCTCATGCCAGACGTCCTCATAGAGCTTGCGCGCAGACACGGAAGTGCCGCGGTTGGCGATCAGGTACTGCAGCAGCTCAAACTCCGTCTTGGTCATCTCGACCGAGCGGCCGTTTTTGCACACGGTGCCTTTGTCGCGGTTGATCTCGAGCGCGTCGATGACGGTCGGCGCATCGCCCTTGCCGTGGTAGACGCGGTAGCGCCGGATGAGCGAATCGACCCGCAGGAACAGCTCGTGGTTGGAAAAGGGCTTGATGAGATAATCGTCGCCGCCGCTGCCGTAGGCGTCGCTCATGTCGGCGGGCTGGGCCTTCGCCGTGAGAAACAGGATCGGCGCGACGCTGTGCTGCCGGATCTCCGTGCAGGCGGCGACACCGTCCATGCCGGGCATCATGATGTCCAATATAATGAGATCATAGTCCGGCTGCGCGCGCACGAGCTCCACGGCGCGCAGACCGTTTTCGGCCTCGTCAACTTCATAGCCGCGCGACGAGAGCAGGATGTGCAAAATATTGCGGATGTCCGGCTCGTCGTCCACAACGAGGATGCGGACGGGGGTCTCCAGGTTTTCCATGGTATCACCTCTGGGGTCTATCCTAACATATCCGGGCCGCCCCCGCACAGGGACTTTGGCCCGCTTTAAGAAAAATTAAGCGGATGGGTGCAAAAACCGGGGCTGCGAACGGACGCAGCCCCGGAGCGGGTACGTTACTGGTGGTAGAGATCGTGGCCGTTCACACTGAACGCCCACTGACAAAACTCCGCCACGATCGTGGCGACCTGCTCGCGCGTGGCGTCGCCCTGCGGGTCGATGTACACAACGCCGTTGATCTCCGCGCCGGAGATGATCATCGACATCGCGTGCTGCATGGATGCGCGCGCCCAGGGGGACACCTGATCCCCGTCCGGATACTCCGACAGGTCAGCCAGCGCCCACTGCTGCTTCAGCTTCAAAACGTTGAAGAAATAGTTCATCATGATGCAGCCGATCTGTTCGCGCGTCACGGGCGCCTCGGGCGAGAAGGTCGTGCCGCTCGTGCCGGACACGACGTCGTTCTGATAGGCCCAGACGACCGCCTTGCGGTACCAGCTCTGCGTCAGATCGCGAAACGGCGTGCCGCCGCTCACCGCCGGTGCGCCGGAGAGTTCGTAAAGGATCTGCACGATCTGCGCGCGCGTCGTCACGCCCTTGGGCGCGAAGGTGTGCGTACCGGTGCCGGACATGGCGCCGGTCTTGACACAGTAGGAGATGCCGTCATACGACCAGCGGTTCGGATCCACGTCGTAAAACTGCTCATAGGCCCGGATCGGCGGGTCGATATAGGTGTAGCTTTGTCCGATTCAAAAAAATTAATCCAATTGTCTGTAACCTTATATGTATACAGGTTAGTACTATTATTATATCCTTCTATATCTAAGATTTTATATACTTTATATTCAGATCCAACTATGGCATTATTAATCGTAATGCTTCCTATCTTAGGATCTCCTGTGTTATCTTCTGTCTTTTCACCAGTTCCCGTCGCGAATACGATTGTTGACATGACGAATACCATGGTCAGCGCCAGCAGCAGGCACAGCACGAGCGCCGCGGTCAAAAGTCTCTTTTTTATGTTCGTTTTTCCTTCTTTCTATGGTTTTCCGCCGCCTCAGCTCCAGCCGAGCGTCCGCGTGCAGAAGCTCTGCAGGATCGTGGCGACCTGCTCGCGCGCGGCATCGCCCTGCGGCTGCAGGAAGATGCCGTCGTCCGTCTCCGCGCCGGAGATCAGCTCCAGCGCCACGGCGTCGGCCATGGCGGCCTGCGCCCAGTCGGACACGCTTGCCCCGTCCGGGAAGGCAGAGAGGTCGGCCGGCGTCCACGTGTGCTTGAGGTGCTGCACCATGTCCGCATAGCCCATGAGGATGACGGCGATCTGCTCACGCGTGACGGGCGACTCGGGGTCGAACGTCGTGGCCGACGTGCCGGCGACGACGCCGGTCTGGTACGCCCAGAGGATGGCGTTCTGATACCAGTCGTTCGTGAGGTCGGTGAACGGGGTCGTGCCGGTGACGGCCGGCTCGCCCGCAAGGTTATAGAGGATCTGCACGATCTGTGCGCGCGTCGTCACGCCCTTGGGCGCGAAGGTGTGCGCGTCTGTGCCGGACATGAGGCCCGTCTTGACGCAGAAGGCGATGCCGGGGTAGGACCAGAGCGCAAAATCCACGTCGTCAAACTGCTGGTACGCCGGGATCTCGGGATCGGTAAAGCGCAGGGACTCCGCGCCGCAGCGCTTGCAGGTCGTTCGCACGCGGCCGCCCTGCGCGCCGCTGGGTTCGGCCACGGTCACGCCCTCGCCCCAGTCATGGCCGAGCGCGGGGATGGCTTCGGTCTCGGTCTCGGCGCAGCCGGCGTCCGTGCAGGTGCGGGTGCGCACGCCGGGCTCCGTGCAGGTGGCCTCGGTCGTGACGGTCCAGTCGCCGAAGTGATGGCCGGTCACGGCATTGTAGTCCACGCGCGCAAGGCGCAGGAGCGTGTTGTGCTCGCCGACTTCGACGGCCTGCCATGCTTCCTTCGAGCCGCCGAAGTGCACCGTGCGCAGCGCGAGGCAGCCGGAGAATGCACTGTCGCCGATGGCCGTGACGCTTGCGGGGATGGTGATCTCCTTGAGCGCCGCGCAGTCGCTGAACGTGCGCGTGTCGATGCGCGTCACGCCGGGCAGGATCGTCACGGCGGCGAGCGCCGTGCAGCCCTGAAACGCCCCACCGCCGGTGCTCTCGAGAGTGCCGGGCAGCGTGACCGCCGCGAGCTTTTCACAATAGGCAAAGGCCGCCGTGCCGAGGGTGGTCAGACCTGCGGGCAGGGTGACTGCCGCGAGATTCGCGCACTTGAGGAACGCGCCCATGCCGATGCCCGTCACGCCCGCGCCGATCTCGGCGCGCACGATCCTGCTGTTGACGGCAAAGGCGTTGGCGCTGATCTCGCCGCTGCCGGTGACGGTCAGCGTACCGGCGGTGTCGAGCGTCCAGGTCAAACCGTCACCGCAGGTGCCGGTCTGCACATCGTCCGCTGCAAAGGCTGCCATCGGCAGCAGCGTCAGCAGCAGCGGAAAGGCTATCGATGAGTTCATAGGCTACAACGAGATTCAGCGGACAGGCTGCGATGCGCCGCCGCAACGGCCCTGTTCCATATCGCAGTCGGCATGTTCGCCGCAAGGCTGCACGTCGCTCTCGAATTCGAGCGTGGCGTGATCGATCCCCAGTTCGCGGAGCCGTGCGCGGAGCGCCTCCTTCAATTGCGGCATCCGCTGCAAATCGTGTACCGCTACGTGCGCCGTCAAGGCGTTCTCAGTCGTACTGAGCGCCCAGACGTGGAGATGGTGCACCCCGCTCACACCCGGCTGCGACGCCACCGTGCGGAAGACCTCGTCGTAATCGATCCCCGCGGGAACGCCGTCCAGCGACAACCGCAGGCTGTCGCGCAGCAGCCCCCACGTCGACCAGACGATGACGGCCGCCACGAGCAGGCCGACCAGCGGATCGATCAGATACCAGCCCGTCGCCATCATGACCGCCCCCGACACCATCACGCCCACCGACACCAGCGCGTCGGCGGCCATGTGCAGATAAGCGCCCCTGACGTTCAGGTCGCGGTCCTTGTCGCGCAGGAAGAACAGCGCCGTGGCGAAATTGACGACCACGCCGATGCCCGCCACCCAGAGCACCACCTCGCCCCCTACGGGTTCGGGATGGAGCAGCTTGCGAACGCTCTCGACGACGATGGCGCCGACGGCGACCAGCAGGATGACGGCGTTGAGCAGCGAAACGAGAATCGTGCTGCGGCGGTAGCCGTAGGTATAGCGGCTCGTGGGGCGTACCTGCGCCAGGCGGAACGCCAGCAGGGCGAGCAGCAGGCTCGCCACGTCGGAAAGGTTGTGCCCGGCATCTGACAGCAGCCCCA
>ERZ826613.1767-NODE-1767-length-23773-cov-5.198499_pt1 | contig 23773 bp, 18 predicted proteins | sample MGYA00519925_ERZ826613 | MGnify/ENA primary metagenome ERZ826613 (study PRJEB31778, sample SAMEA3449236) | human gut metagenome | biome: human gut; feature: human-associated habitat; material: faeces | place: United Kingdom | collected 2010/2012 ... | reverse complement strand
GAGGATTACCTGAAGTATATGGGCCAGAGCATGGATCAGTTCCGCGCTTCCTTCATGCCGCAGGCTGAGAAGCAGGTCAAGATCCGTCTGGCTCTGGAGGCTGTCGCAGCTGCCGAGAACATCGAGGCTTCTGAGGACGAGCTGAACGCAGAGGTCAAGCGCATCGCTGACCAGTACAAGATGGAAGAGGACAAGGTCCGTGAGCTCATCAATGTCGATGAGGTGAAGCACGACCTGGCCATCAACAAGGCTATCGACTTTATCAAGAGCCACGCTAACGTCGTGGAGAAGGCCGCTGAGGCCGAGAAGACCGAGGACGCTCAGTAATTCTGGCGCACAAGGTCACACAGGGCAGGGAGTGATTCCGGCTCTGTAAGCTAAGGTTGTTGAAATTGACCGATACGGCTACGGCCCATGTGCGCTTGCCGTATCGGTCAATTTTGCAAATACAATAATTTTCATTCAGGAGGCGAACCCTATGAGTTTTGTTCCTTACGTTGTCGAGCAGTCGGCGCACGGGGAGCGTTCCTACGATATTTTCTCCCGTCTGCTGAACGACCGCATCATTGTGCTGAGTGAGGATGTCAACGACACCTCTGCCAGCCTTGTCGTGGCACAGCTGCTGTATCTGGAAGGGCAGGACCCCGATAAGGACATCAGCCTGTATATCAACAGCCCCGGCGGCTCCATCAGCGCAGGTATGGCCATCCACGATACCATCCAGTATATCAAGTGCGATGTCTCCACCATCTGCATGGGCATGGCTGCCTCAATGGGCGCATTCCTGCTGGCCAGCGGCACCAAGGGCAAGCGCTTCGCTCTGCCCAACGCTGAGATCATGATCCACCAGCCGCTGATTGCAGGCGGTCAGGGCGGCGGTCTGTCCGGACAGGCTACCGACATCAAGATCCACGCGGACCATATCATCCGCACCCGCGCCAAGATGAACCGGCTGCTCAGCGAGTACACCGGCCAGCCGCTGGAAAAGGTGGAGCAGGATACCGAGCGCGACAACTTCCTTTCTGCGCAGGAGGCCAAAGAATACGGCCTCATTGATGAGGTCATCACCCACCGCTGAGCGGCAGAAAGCAATACACCCAGGATAAGGAAAAACGGTTATGGCTAATAACAATTCCGGCAGAGATAAAAACGAAAAGGATCTGGTCTGCAGCTTCTGCGGCAAACATCAGGACGAAGTGGAGCGGATGATCATCGGCCCCGGCGTGAACATCTGCAGCGAATGCATCGGCCTCTGCGCCGACCTGCTCTCGGACAAGCCGGATCATCCGGGCAGCAACAGCTCCCGCCCCAGCCGCGGCAGCGCCAGCCGGGCGCGTATCCAGCCCGCAGATGATCTCGCCATCAATATCAAGACCCCCGCAGAGATCAAGGAGGGTCTGGATCAGTATGTCATCGGTCAGGACGAGGCCAAGCGTGTGCTGGCCGTCTCGGTCTACAACCACTATAAGCGCATCCTGAGCGGCAAGGGCGCAGACGTTGAGCTGCAGAAGTCTAACGTCCTGCTGCTGGGACCCTCCGGTGTCGGCAAGACCCTGCTGGCCCAGACGCTGGCCAAGATGCTGGGCGTTCCCTTCGCCATCGCAGACGCTACCACCCTGACGGAGGCCGGCTATGTGGGCGAGGACGTCGAGAACATCCTGCTCAAGCTCATCCAGGCCGCAGACTTCGACGTCCAGAAGGCTCAGATCGGCATCATCTATATTGATGAGATCGACAAGATCACCCGCAAGAGTGAGAATCCCTCCATCACCCGCGACGTGGGCGGTGAAGGTGTGCAGCAGGCTCTGCTGAAGATCTTGGAAGGCACCGTCAGCAATGTCCCCCCGCAGGGCGGCCGCAAGCACCCCCAGCAGGAGTTCATCCAAATCGACACCACCAACATCCTCTTCATCTGCGGCGGTGCGTTCGACGGTCTGGATAAGTATATCCTCCGCCGCACCGACAAGTCCGCACTGGGCTTTGGCAGTGCGCTGAAGGATAACTCCAGCGAGGCTGAAAAGGCCCTGCTGCGGAAGGTCGAACCCCACGACCTCGTCAAGTTCGGCCTCATCCCCGAGCTTATCGGCCGTCTGCCGGTCATCACCGTGCTGGACGACCTGGACGAGGATGCACTGGTGCGCGTGCTGAAGGAGCCCCGCAACAGTCTGGTCAAGCAGTATAAAGAACTGCTGTCGATGGACAATGTGGAGCTGGACATCACCGACGAGGCTCTCCATGCCATCGCCCGCAAGACCATTGAGCGCAAGACCGGCGCCCGCGGCCTGCGCAGCGTGATGGAGAACATCCTCATGCCCATCATGTACGATGTGCCGAACGACCCCACCATCATCCGCGTCACCATCGACGAGGACACCGTGGAGGGCGGCGAAGCGCACATGGAGTACGGTGCGGTGCGCAAGCGCTATAAGAGTCAGACTTCCCTGAGCTGAGCGTCAGCGTACAGCAGGGAAGAGCAGCCCCGCTGAAAGCTTTTTGCTTTTTGGCGGGGCTTTTTTGTGCCATCTGACTTGTTTCCGAGACCAAATTGTAGTAAACTATAAAAGTCTGGAACTGCGAGGGGAATACCGGGACGGTCCACTGGCATGGGACTGCTCTGCGGATGGCAGCGCCGGACATTTTGTGGGAAACAGAAAGTACGATAAAGGAGTGTGTGTTATGGCAAATTATTTTGAGATGACCCGCGACGAACTGACTGCTGAGAAGGCAGCTCTGGAAGAAAAGTACAAGAAATTTCAGGCAATGGGCCTGAAGCTGAATATGGCCCGCGGCAAGCCCGGCCCTCACCAGATGGACCTGGCAATGGGTCTGCTGCAGATGACCGATTACACCACCGACGCCGGCACCGATGCCCGCAACTACGGCGACCTTGAGGGTCTGCACGAGGCCCGTGAGCTGTTCGGCGACGTGATGGGTGTCAAGCCTGAGGAAGTCTTTGTGGGCGGCAACTCCAGCCTGCAGATCATGTACAACCTCATCTCTATGGGCTACTGCTTCGGCTTCCCCGAGTCTCCCTGCCCCTGGTCTCAGGTGGAGAAGCGCAAGTTCCTCTGCCCGGTACCCGGCTATGACCGCCACTTCGCCATCACCGAGGAGTTCGGCTTCGAGCTCATCAGCGTTCCCATGACTCCGACCGGCCCTGATATGGACGTTGTTGAGAAGCTGGTAGCTGAGGATGATACCATCAAGGGCATCTGGTGCGTGCCGCAGTATTCCAACCCCGACGGCTACACCTACAGCGACGAGACCATCGACCGCTTCGCCAAGATGAAGACCGCTGCTCCCGACTTTAAAATTTTCTGGGATGAGGCTTACATCGTCCACCACCTGACGGACGAGATCATCGAGACTCCTGTCCTGCTGAACGAGTGCAAGAAGTACGGCACTGAGGACCGCGTCTTCATGTTCACCTCTACCAGCAAGATCACCTTCCCGGGCGCAGGCGTTTCTGCGCTGGCCTGCAGCGAAGCTATGATGAAGTACATCTGCAAGCGCTTCTCGGTCATGATCATCAGCTATGATAAGATGAACCAGCTGCGTCACGTCCGTTTCCTCAAGAACAAGGAAGGCGTTCTGGCCCACATGGCAAAGCACCGCCGCCGTCTGGTACCCTGCTTTGATGCCGTCAAGACGGCTTTCAACGAGGAGCTGACTCCCTGCGGAGACATCGCCCACTGGACGAACCCCAAGGGCGGCTACTTCATCAGCCTCTATGTCATGCCCGGCTGCGCCAAGCGTGTGGCCCAGCTGTGCAAGGACTGCGGCCTGACCCTCACCGGCGCAGGCTCCGCTTACCCTTACCACAAGGACCCGGATGATGCCCATCTGCGCATCGCGCCCACTTATCCCAGCCTGGACGAAGTGGAAACTGCGTCCGACCTGCTCTGTGTCTGCGTCCGTCTGGCCGCAGTCGAGAAGCTGCTGGCTGAGAAAGACTGATTCATCGCACAAGATCCCCGCTGTGCTGCCGTTCTGACGGCGCAGCGGGGATTTGGAAGTTGTTTTCATAGCCAGAGTGCGCCAAAAGGCAGTTCAGGCGGTGTGCAATGGTTATGAAAACAGCTTCTTATTATATTTGGAGGTTTCCCGATTCATATGAAAACTAAAGGCAAAGCATGGCAACTTGTCCTCACTGTGCTTTTGATCGCGGCGTTCGTCTATACGGCATTCTTTGGCGTCGCAGTCAAGTACGGTGATGTGACCACCACCTACATCAAGGGCGCGAAAGACATCCGCTTCGGTGTGGACATCAAGGGCGGCGTCAACGTCACCTTCGTCCCCTCTGACGGCTACGACGCCACCGACGACCAGCTCGAGGCAGCTCAGCTGGTCATCGAGAACCGTCTGGTCGCCCTCAACGTGACCGACTATGAGCTGTATGTGGACAATAACTCCGACAGCCTCATCCTCGAGTTCCCGTGGCAGTCGGGCGAGACGGAGTTCGACCCCGAAGCCGCCATTGAGGAGATCGGCACCACCGCCTATCTGACCTTCCGCGAGGGGAGCAGTGCAGACGGTGAGCTCGTCCTCGATGGCTCGATGGTGGAGAGCGCAGCTGCCCAGTACGGCCCCGTCAACGGCAGCAGCTCCGAGTACTATGTGGCGCTCAAGTTTACCGATGAGGGCGCCAAGGCATTCGGCGACGCGACCACCCGCCTGTATCAGACCGGCGGCACCATCAGCATCTGGCTGGATGACGAGAACGTCAGCACCGCCAGCGTCAACGCCGCCATCACCGACGGCTCTGCCATCATCACCAGTTCTGCGTCGAACCCCTTCACGCAGGAGGACGTCGTCAAGATGGCCCGCCAGATCAACTCCGGCTCTCTGCCCTTTGCGCTGACGGTGGACAGCTACTCCACCATCAGCCCGAGTCTGGGCGAGAACAGCCTGAGCGCTATGGTGCTGGCCGGCGTCATCGCCTTCGCCCTCATCGTGGTGCTGATGACGGCTCTGTACCGTCTGCCCGGCTTCCTGGCCTGCATCGCTCTGGCTGGTCAGGTGGCGGCTACGCTGGCCTTCGTCTCTGGTTACTTCCCGGTGTTTGAGAGCTTCACCCTGACCCTGCCCGGCATCGCCGGCATCATCCTTGCCATCGGCATGGGCGTTGACGCCAACGTCATCACTGCCGAGCGCATCAAGGAAGAGCTGCGCAGCGGCAAGAGCCTCGACGGCGCTCTCAAGAGCGGCTTCGCCCGCGGCCTGACTCCCATCATCGACGGCAACGTGACCATCGTCATCGTCGCCATCGTGCTGATGGGTGCCTTCGGCCCGTCTGACGGCTTCTTCGCCAAGGCCCTGCACTTCGTCTTCTTCGCCTTCGGCCCCTCGACCGCAGGCACCATCTACGCCTTCGGTTACACGCTGCTCACCGGCGTGCTGCTCAACTTCGTGTTCGGTATCTTCGCCACCCGTACCATGATCCGGGGCGCTGCCTCTATCAAGGCTCTGCGTGACCCCCGCCTCTACGGTGCCGATGCTCCCGGCAAGACCCAGGCAGAGAAGAAGCAGGTCAACTTCGTTGGCCTGCGCAAGCGCTTCCTGACCTTCTCCGCCTGCCTGATGGCAGCTATCGTCCTCTGCGCTGTGGTGCTGGGCGTCCATCTGGACACCGAGTTCACCGGCGGTGCGATGATCACCCTGAGCTACGAGAACAGCTTTGAGATGTCTGCCGTCCAGAAGGCCGCCTCCGAGGCACTGGGCAGCAACGGCCTGACCCTGCAGACCGGCGAGAACGTCGCGACAGGGGAGCAGACTCTGAAAATTTCGATGCCCGGCACCGAGACTGTTACCACCAACGAAGTACAGACCCTGCTGGACTCCCTGAATGAGAGCTACCCGGATAACTCCTTTGCACAGCTCTCTCTGAGCAATGTCAGCGCCGCAATGGGTACCAAATTCCTCCAGAAGAGTCTGGTTGCCGTGGTGTTCGCACTGGTGCTCATCCTCGCCTACATCGCCTACCGCTTCAAGAATATCGGCGGCCTCACCGGCGGCATGATGGCTGTTCTGGCCCTGCTCAATGACCTGATGGTGGTGTTCGGCACCTTCGTGCTGCTGCGCGCCCCGCTGGACGGCAACTTCATCGCCGCCATGCTCACCATCCTCGGCTACTCCATCAACGATACCGTCGTCGTCTACGACCGTATCCGTGAGAACCGCGGCCTGCTGGGCAAGAAGGCCAGCTTCGAAGAGCTGGTCAACCATTCCGTCAACCAGTCTGCCCGCCGCACGATCATCACCACCGTCACCACGGTGATGGCTCTGGGTGTGATGTGCATCGTCTCCAAGCTGTACGGTCTGGACAGCATCTTCACCTTTGCCTTCCCCCTGATGATGGGTATGCTCAGCGGCGTGTACACTTCGCTGTGTGTCTCCACTTCCGCATGGGTGGCTTGGAGCGAGCGCAAGGGCACAAAGAAAAACTGAGCTTCTATCCTGACGCAAATCTGTCCTGAATCTAGGAGGAACGACCATGAAATGCCCCTATTGTGGCGCTGAGGAATCCAAAGTCATCGACTCCCGCCCTACCGAAGACAGCGAGCGCATCCGCCGCCGCCGGGAGTGCCTGAACTGCCATATGCGGTTCACGACCTACGAGGTCGTGGAAACGGTGCCGCTCATCGTCATCAAAAAGGATAACTCCCGTGAGCCGTTCGACCGGCAGAAGCTGCTCAACGCGATGCTTCGGGCCTGCGCCAAGCGTCCGGTGAGCTACGAGTCTCTGGAACGCGCCGTCAGCAGCATCGAGCAGACCCTGATGAGCACCTATGACCGCGAGGTGACGAGTGTGCGCATCGGTGAGCTGACCATGCAGGAACTGAAGAAAATCGACGAGGTGGCCTATGTCCGCTTTGCCTCGGTCTATCAGCAGTTTGCGGACGTCGAGAGCTTCTTCAATGAGCTGAAAAAGCTGATGGGCGACCGTAAGAAATAAAGTGTAAAAAGCACGAGCACCCCATTCTCTGCCGCAGGGCAGGGGATGGGGTGATTTTTTGTGCCTTCATGCCTGGCGGGCTTCATCGATGTGGCATGGCCGAACAGCGCGAAACAACTGTTGTGGGTGATCCTTTGCCAGCTTGGGGGCATGTGCTTTTTATCGTGGCAGGAGGCAAACGAGGGGGCATGATTTCGCACTATATAAAAAATCATATAGTCTGGAACCACCGATGCGAATTTGAACAAAACAAAATTATTACACTATAAAATATCGGTGACAAAGCAAAAAACGCGAAATAACTATAAATGAAGTCCTTCTTATAAGACTGATTTTGGACTAGAGCAGAATGACTATATTTCGAATAATATGGATTACACGAAATATAACTACGTATGAACGATTTAATTATACAAGCCTCCGCGACAGCCATTCCAGCGTCTCCACCTGAACCTGCGCCCGGCGCAGTTCACCAAATGCTTCCTCGGGGGCGCTCAGTTCGAGATGTCCGTCCGCGGCGCGAAGGGCGGCTTCCAGTTCCGTGAAGTCCTGTGTGCGGAGCAGGTGATTCATCCCTTCCCGCATTTTGTCGCAGAGTTCAGCGCCCTCGGCCAGTGCCTGCCGCGCGGAAGGGAGGTCCTCGTCCCGGATAGCCTCCATCGCGTCGTCGATGTCATCCGAAATATCCTCTGCAAACTTCTGCACCCGCCAACTGCTGTAAAAGGCCACACCCAGCAGCACTGCCACGATGCACAGACACGCATAAATTCGCTTCATCCCACACCTCTCACCGGGAGCTGCCCTTGCGGCGGCTCTCTTTTTTCAGCAGAAAATAGTCTTCTGTCTCGTTGCCCACTAAAAGCAGAATTTCCTCCGGCAGCAGGGTATTGGCCTGCGCTGTCCGCTCGAGCCAGTCCTGATCTTTGCCGCACCAGTGCAGATTTTCCTCGAGCACCTGCCCATCCAGCACGAAAGGGATGGTCGCATGGCTGTGCTCCACTTTCAGCTGTAAGTCGGCGAGGGTAGCGGTCTCTTTTTCGGGGCGCAGTGCCGCCGAAAGACTGCCATTCGTCTCCACCACGGCGTAGGAGACGTCCCGGGGATCGAAGATGTTTTTGCCACGCAGCGCTTCCATCAAATCAGCAGTCGTCAGCCGGAGAGTGCGCAGAGCGTTCTGGTCGATTTGTCCGTCTAAGATGACCGTCTTAGGGCGGCCCGACATCAGGTTGAAAAATTTCTGGCTGCGGAAGCTCAGCGCCGACCCCAGCAGCTCCAAAGCCGCGATGAGGAAGAGGGGAATGAGGCTGGCCGTCACCGGCACTTCTTCCGACTCGATGGAGATGGACGCCAGATTTGAGATGAGGATAGTAGATACCAGCTCTTCGGGCTGCAGTTCGCCCAGCTGACGCTTGCCCATCAGCCGCATGGCGAACAGAACGCAGAGATAGATGAGCAGAGTACGGAAAATCAGAAGCTTCACGAGAAGGCCCTCCTTGTGGGTTGAATAAGCACCGTTGGTGGGGGAATACTGGCAGGCAAAGGGGGATACCGTATGCTGCAGCTTTCCTCGTTGCTGGATGAGAATCTGGAGGCGCTCAACGCTAGGTTTGGCGCTTCGGCGGATTTTTATGCCAAGCGCATTGAGCTTTATCACTGCCCGGGGGCCATCGTCCTTTTCGACAATATGGCCAGCCTCGAGTCACTCTGGTCGCTTTTACTGGACGCTGCCACCCGTCACACACCCAGCCTCGAGCCGGAGCGGGTGTCTCACACCGGCACGCAGGTGTATGATTTGCTGATGAACCACTCCGGTCTGCCCGCCGAGGACGGCCCGGTCAAGGATATGGACGACCTCATCCGCCGCATGACCGCCGGTATGGCCGTGCTTCTGCTGGACGGGTGCAAAAAGGGGCTTGTCTTCTCGGTTCAGGGGCTGAAATCGCGCTCGGTGGAAGAGCCCTCCGGGGAAGGAAACCTCCGTGGTTCCCGGGAGGGCTTTGCCGACCTGCTGCGGGTCAACCTGAGTTTACTGCGCCGCCTCATCCGTACCGACACTCTCGTGATGGAGACCGCACAGGCCGACTGTGCCATGAAGACCGAATATGCCATCTGCTACTGCAAAGACAAGGCCGGCAAGACGGCAGTGGCGCGGGTGCGCCGGACGCTCCAGGAGGCAAAGCCGGAGGTCCTGCTGGATTCCAGCTACTTTGTACCGTGGCTTTTCCCGGCCAGGTGGCGGCTGTTCGCCCCAGTGAGCTATACCGAGCGCCCGGCTTCCGCCGCCGCAAAGCTCTGTGAGGGGAAAATCATTATCCTTGTCAACGGCAGCCCCTCGGCGCTGGTGCTGCCGTCCCTTTTCTGCGAGAACTTCGACTGCCTCGACGACTACGCCACCACGGCAGTTTTTTCGTCGTTCCTGCGTGTCCTGAAATATGGCTCATTTTATCTCAGCATCTTTCTGCCGGGCGTTTTTGTCTGTCTGGCGGTCTATCTGCCCGAGCTCATCCCACCGCAGTTATTATTCAAAATCGCGGCGGCAGAAAAGGCGACGCCTCTGCCGCTCTTTGCCGAGATGCTGCTGGTCATCATCTTGTTGGAGATCATCCGGGAGGCCGGGCTTCGGATGCCCCAGACGCTGGGCCACTCGGTGAGCCTTGTGGCAGCGCTCATCATCGGTGATGCCGCCATCGGGGCCGGATTGCTGAGCACGCCGGTCATCCTCGTAGCCAGCATCACAGCCATCTCAGTTTTTGTGACGCCATCGCTGTACGAACCGGCCACATTGCTGCGATTGGGCGTTACGCTGGCCGCCGGTCTGGCCGGGCCGGTAGGTCTGGTGTGTGCGGCTTTGGGCGTGTTGGCCGCACTGACGTCCATCTCCGCGATGGGGGTGCCCTATCTTTCGGGCGCAGTCTTTTCGGGTGACGGTGTCGTCCGCCGCAACTATCGGGCGCTGTCCCGCCGCCCATTCACCATCTGGCAAAGGAGGGGTTCCTGAATGCAGCAAAAACAGACATTTTCGGCCCAGACGCTGACACTCAGCGTCGCGGCGGCAGAGCTGGGCCGCGCCATCTTCGGGGCAGGGCAGACCGGCTCCGTCCGTGCCGTCCTGCTGAGCAATGTGCTGGCGGCAGCGGCCTTCGTGCTCCTTGCAGCGCTTGCCTCGGTCAACGCCTCCCGTCTGAACCGCCCGGGCTTTGCAGGAAAGTGCATCTGTGCCGTCTTTCTGCTCTGGTATCTCTTCGAACTTGTCCGGACGGCTGCAATGCTCCAACAAGCCTGCTGGGAACAGTTTGCGTCTATGGCCTTCATCGGTCTGCTGCCGTTCTTTCTCTGGGCAGGGTGGAGCCTCGGCTGTGAGCTGTATGACCGGATGGCCTCCGTCCTCGGGTGGCTCGTAGTGCTGGGCATCGTATTCTGTGTGCTGGGGCTGGCCGGACAGCTGCAATGGCAGGTGCTCGTGACAGGTGAGACGGCACATTCGTTTGTGCTTCCGGATGCATCTTTTTACCCGGAATATTTCTCTTTTCCGCTTCTCTGCATGAACAAAAATAATGCGAAAATCAGTAAAAAGCCTGTCGTGTGGCTTCCAATCATCGCTGCCGTCATTTCCTCGGGTTATGCGCTGGGGCTGGCCTTTCTTTTCGGCGCACCGCAGGCTTACCCGGGCTATGAGCTGCTGCGAGCGTGGAGCTTCGGCGGCATCTCCCGCTTTGATGCCGCGTTCCTGCTCCTCTGGCTGGCGGCGGCGATTTTCCGCTTCGGCTTTATCGTCCGTGCCGTCCGGTTGCTCTGTGAGCGCCTTGCCGAAGGGCCTGTAAATGCGGAGGCTGCACGATGACCCGCCGGGGTTGGCTGCGGCTGATGGCCGCAGGCGTCCTCGTCGTCTGGCTCTGCCTCTTTTTGCATTGGGACAACACCGAAAAAAGCATGATACGCGCCCTTCTCGTCGAGACGAACGGTGACAGCTGGACGGTGGGCCTGCTGTACCAGTTCCCGGTGGCTTCCGCCGATTCCTCCGAGGCTGAAGCCGCCATCCGCCTCTGTATTGGCCGAGGCCCCGAGCTTTCTTCTGCCATTTCTGCCGCTGAGGAAGCCCTGCCCCAGCGGGCGGACTGGCGGCTCTGCGAATATCTTCTGGCCGGACAGGATTCGGTACGGCAAACGCTGGCTGCCTGTGAAGAACTGTTTCTCCATCGACCCTACGGGCGGCTGGCGTCCCGCGTGTTTGGGAGAAGTTTTTCGGTAGAGATACTGAAAGAGCGGGCCGATGAAACAGACGTCCTGCCTGAAAATCTCCTGCAATGCATCAAAAACGCTGCCCCGGCCGCGCCCCGGCTCTATCAGCAGAGCAGCGGCTTCATCCTGCCTGTCGTGGAGCTGGAAGACGAGGATACACATTGCAGGCCCGAAGCCCTCGTTGTTACCCCTGAACAGACCGGCCAGCTGACCGAGTCCCAGACGGAAATGGCACTCTTATTGCAGGGCAAAAGCTGGACGGATACAGGGGAGCATCGCTTTGCGCTGGAAGCCGGGCCGCTCCGCCTGCGCCGGGCCTTTTGCGGCGTGGAGCGGGAAGGGGAGAGCTTTCTTCTCCGGGTGAACGCGCTCTCACGCAATAATGCACTGCCTGCCGACGCCGAAGCAGAACTGGAAGCCCTCTGTGCGGACACCGTCCGCCGCTGCTGGACGCTGGGACTGGACATCTCCGGATTCGGTGCGCATCAAGCGCTGCGTGACGGTCACTTCGCGCTCACAACAAAAAACGTCTGCCCGGAAATTCGGGCAGACGTGAAACTCATGAAATTTTAAGAAGCCGTTTCGAAAATCACGGTGATGGTGGTACCCTCGTCCACAACGCTGTCCAGCTTGATGCGGGCGTTGTGGATGCGGGCGATGTGTTTGACGATAGCCAGACCCAGACCGGTGCCGCCAGTGGCTTTGCTGCGGCTCTTGTCCACCCGGTAGAAGCGCTCGAACACGCTGGTCTGCGCCTCTTTCGGGATACCGATGCCGTTGTCCTTCACGGTCAGGGTGCAGTGACCGTCCCGGGTGCAAGCCGTGATGATCTGGACTTTTCCGCCAGGGCGGTTGTAGCGGATGGCGTTGTCGCAGAGGTTCTGGCACAGCTCATCCAGCAGGACGCGGCTGCCTGTCACAGGGGCGCTTTCGCCGAGGTAGGTCAGGGAGATATAGGAGTGCCGGGCGTTGACCTTCTGGCGCTCCACGCACTCGCGGGCCACATCCAACAGATCGACCGTTTCCATTGCAGGCGCAGCACCCGTCTCGCTCACATTGTCGAGGTGGGAGAGCTGCAGAATATCGTTGACCAGCTGTATCATCCGGCTGGCCTCTACATGGATCTTGCGGGCAAAACCCGGCGTATCCTCGGGTTTTGCAATGCCGGTCTCGATGAGCTCTGCATAACCGGAGATGCTGGTCAGAGGCGTTTTTAGCTCGTGACTGACATTGGCCGTGAACTCCTGCCGCATTTTCTCGTTATTTTCCCGCAGCATCCGGTCGGAGTGGATACTCTCGGCAAAGGGGATAAGCTCCTTGTAGGGGACATTCTCCTGGATGTGGTCGAGATCATCGGTCATCTTGAGTACAGGCTGGACAAGACTCTTGGTCAGCAGTCCGGCAATGATAGCGGCTGCGCCCATCATCAGGAAACAGCTCAGCACGATGGCAGGCAGAGCGGCGTCATAAATCGACCAGATAGTCTCAGAGTCCTGCGCCACCCGGAGGATGTCTCCGTTCGTCAGCAGCATGGCGTAATAATAAGTCTCATAGCCCAGCGTCTGGGAGTCGCGGCAGTCGCGGCCCACACCGCTCTTCATGGCCTGCTGTATCTCGGGGCGGCTCAGATGGTTCTCCATCGGCTGGTTGGTGGCCGACTCAAAAAGCACACTGCCGTCCGAGGCGATGAGAGTGATGCGCAGCGAGCCGTCCACATAAGTTTCCAGCTGGCTGGGGGCGTCCACCTGCGCACAGCCGGCAGCCACAAGGTCGGCTTCCCGCTCGAGGGCTGTCCATGCCTGCTCCCGGAACGCCTTGTGGAACACAAAGATGCAGAGCGCAGCGGTACACACCAGCCCCGCAAATCCCATCAGAAACAGCAGATAACTTATTTTTTCTTCCATGCTGCGTGGTTTCATTGCTCGAGCTCCTCCTCGCTGTCCGTCAGCTTGTAGCCCACTTTCCGTACTGTGCAGATGTACTTTCCGGCGTCGCCCAGCTTTTTGCGCAGGGTGCGGATGTGCATATCCACGGTCCGGCTCTCCACCGAAATGTCAGTACCCCACACCACCTGCAAAATGGTCTCGCGGGTGACGACAAGGTTGGTGTTTTCCAGCAGCAGGCGGAGCAGGCTGTATTCTTTGTAGGTCAGCTCCTCCGGTGCGCCGCTGACGGTGACGCTGTGGCGGGCATTGTCCAGCAGGATCTCCCGGAAGCTGTAGACATTGGGCCGAGCCTCGGGCTCTGCCCGGCGGAGAGCTGCCCGCACCCGGCTCAGGAACTCCATGATGCCGAAAGGTTTGGTGATGTAGTCGTCTGCGCCGCAGTCGAGGCCGCGCACGGTGTCCAGCTCGCTGGACTTGGCTGTTATCATGATGATGGGCAGACGCCGCAGGGAAGGGGCGGCGCGGAGCTTTTTCAGGATGGAGAAGCCGTCCTCACCGGGGAGCATCACGTCCAGGATGACCAGTTCCGGCGGCGTAGTGTGGACGGCCTGCCAGAAGGGTTCTGAGGACTCGAAGCCCACGGCCTCGTAGCCGTTGGACTGCAATGCATACTGTTCTAATTCACGGATGGCTGAATCGTCTTCTACGATATAGATCATGCCTGTTTGTCCTCCGTTTCGGTGACGTTTTCGTCGGGGAAGAGATAGCGCTCACGGTAGCGGTTCAGGCGGCGCTGGAACTGCTCGCTCTCCTTGGTGGAGGCATGGCCGCTGCGCAGGTCGTTGAGGTAGGCGTGGGTGTCGAAGCTGTCCTGTGCCACCTCGATCTGGGCAACTGCCACGTTGCTGCAGTGGTCGCAGACGCGCTCGTAGTTGGTCAGCAGGTCTTCCAGCACGAAGCCATACTCGATGGAACAGCTGCCGGCCTGCAGGCGGGCGACGTGCCGTGCCTTGATGGCACGCACCAGCTCGTCCACGACGGTCTCCAGAGGTTCGACCTTGCTTGCCAGATGCAGGTCATCCTTGCGGAAAGCGTCAGTGGTGCGGTTCAGCACGTCCTGCACGGCGTCCTCAAGCACCTGCAGCTCTTCGCGGGCGTCGGTGGAAAAGTTGATCTCCTTGGTGTGCATCTCCTGTGCGGATTCCAGAAGGTTCACAGAATGGTCGCTGATGCGCTCGAAATCGCTGATGGTGTGGAGCAGAGTATTCACGCTCTGGCTGTCCGCATGGTTCAGCTCACGGCTGGACAGCTTGACCAGATAGGTGCCGAGAGCATCTTCGTACTGGTCAACTTTGCTCTCCTCATCCCGGACTTTCTGGGCCAGCGTATCATCCCAGGTGTGGGTCAGGCTCATGGCCTGCATGACGCCCACACGGGCCAGCTCGGCCATGTCAGCTGTAGCAGAGTGGGCGCGGGCCACGGCCACAGCCGGGGTGTTCAGCAGACGCTCATCCAGCAGAGCAAAGCTCTCTTTTTCGGCGTCGTCGGGGATGGTGAGGATGGCCAGCTTTTCCAGACCGTTTGCGAAGGGGAGAAGGATGAGGGTGGCCGCGATGTTGAAGGCGGAGTGGACCACAGCAATGCCCCAGGCGGCGATGGTCTCGTTCACAAAATCAAAGTGGACCACGGCGTTCAGACCGTAGAAACCGGCCAGAAAGACCGTGACACCGATGATGTTGAAGTAGAGGTGGACCATGGCGGCACGGCGGGCATTCTTATTTGCGCCCACAGAAGAAATCAGCGCGGTGACACAGGTGCCGATATTCTGACCCATGATGATGGGGATAGCGCTGCCGTAAGTGATGACGCCGGTAGCGCTCAGCGCCTGCAGGATGCCAACGCTGGCGCTGGAACTTTGGATGACGCCGGTGACCAGTGCGCCCACCAGAACGCCGAGGATGGGATTGGAGAAGCGGACGAAGAGGTTGGTGAACCATGCCTCACCCTGCAGGGGCTCGACGGCATTGGACATGGTAGTCATGCCGGTCATCAGGATGGCAAAGCCGATGAGGATAGTGCCGATGCCCTTTTTCTTCTCATTCTTGCCCATATAGAGCAGGATGCCGATGAAGGCGAGTATGGGGCTGAAAGAGGTAGGCTTGAGCATCTGGATCCAGATACTGTCGCCCTGCAGGCCGGAAAGGCTCAGCAGCCAGCTGGTGACAGTGGTACCCACATTGCTGCCCATAATGATGCCGATGGCCTGATGCAGCTCCATGATGCCGCTGTTGACGAAGCCGACCACCATGACGGTGGTAGCACTGGAACTCTGGATGATGGCGGTCACGCACAGACCAAGGAAGAAGCCCTTGAGGGGGTTATCCGTCAGTTTGCTCAGGATCTTCTGTAGATGGCCGCCGGCCTGTTTCTCAAGGGCTTTGCCCATGATGTCCATGCCGAACAGGAACAGAGCCAGACCGCCCAGCAGAGAAAAGACATTGAATAGAGTCATGTTTTACTCCTCACTTGTTGAAGCTTGCGTTTATACATCGACAGCGGCCGTAGAGGACCCGTGCAGGATCATGTCTTAATTTTTTACACGACCTGCACTGGATTTCACCGGTCCTATCCCTGATTATGAGTATACGAGTGGAATGTAAAATCGGAAACCGGCGAAATGTAAAACTCATGTAAAGTAAACTCTATCCCTGCCTTCTATTATATGGTTTTGGCCCCCGGATGCAAGCGCCTACGCAAAACCAGAAAAGATTCCTGAAAGAATTGTTGTTTTTGCTGCCCATCTCGATTATAATATAAGGAAGGATAAACTGTGCTGCCTTTTGGTATGGCAGAGCACAGAGGATGCAGGAGGAAAAACGAATGGGGAATTTCGCCGTTTCGCTCAAGCGGCTGGTCGAGAAGGTCAGCCTCGAGGTTATCTATACGCCCTGCGATTTGGATAAGATCAGCGTCGAGATCGCAGAGGTCAACCGTCCCGGCCTGTTTCTGGCTGGTTACTACGATTATTTCGATAAGCTGCGCTTACAGATCATGGGCCTTGCGGAGATGAACTTTCTGGCCGGTCTTACGGCGGAAAAGCGCCGTGAGCGCCTTGACCAGCTGTTCCGCCAGCAGCCTCCGGCCGTCATCCTCTGCCGCAACGAGGAATTGGAACCCTTCCCGGAGATGCAGGAGCTTGCAAAGCAGCACGGGGTAGCCCTTCTGCGCTCCAACGAGACGACCTGCACCATGATGGGCAGCCTCATCAGCGTGCTGAACCTTGAACTGGCTCCCCGCATCACCCGCCACGGCGTGCTGGTGGAAGTTTACGGTGAAGGCATCCTCATTCTCGGCGACAGCGGCATCGGCAAGAGCGAGCTGGCCATCGAGCTGGTCAAGCGCGGTCACCGCCTCGTCGCCGACGATGCCGTGGAGCTGCGCAAGGTCTCCAACCGTCAGATCATGGGTACTGCGCCGGAAAACATCCGCCACTTCATTGAGCTGCGCGGCATCGGCATTGTCAACGTGGCCCGCGTGTTCGGTGTGGGCGCGGTCAAGGTGAGTGAAAGCCTCGACCTCGTCGTCCAGCTGGAAGCATGGGACCCCACCAAAAACTATCAGCGCACCGGCTTGGAAAGCGAGTATTATGACATTCTGGGCGTCAACATCCCCAGCACCATCATCCCCGTTTCGCCCGGACGCAACCTCGCAGTCGTGCTGGAAACGGCGGCTATCAATAACCGCCAGAAGAAGATGGGTTATAACGCCGCCAAGGAGCTGCTCATCCGTCTGGGCCTGAACGACACGATGGACTGATTTTCTACCGATAGAGGGAGAACGAATGGAACGATTGAAACAGGCTTTGTCCGCTGCGGGCATTGAATACAAAGAAAACGAGCCGCTCAGCGCACACTGCACTTTCCGCATCGGCGGCCCGGCAGATGTCTTTATCCTGCCGGAAAATGAGGCGCAGCTCTGTGCCGCCATCAAGCTGGCGAAGGAAGCGAATATCAAATATTATCTACTGGGCAACGGCAGCAACATCCTGTTTGAGGATGCGGGCTACCGGGGAGCTGTCATCAATGTATCGGCCATGAAGAGCGCGATCGGTATTCTTGAAAACATCTGTTTCCCGGGCAAAGATCCGGCCCTGACTTACGATGCTGTCGTTGTCGGTGCAGACAAGATGCTCTCGTCGCTCTGCATGACGGCGCTGGAAAACAGCCTCACCGGTCTTGAGTTCGCCTACGGCATCCCGGGTACGGTGGGCGGAGCGGTCTACATGAACGCCGGAGCTTACGGCGGCGAGATGAAGGACGTGCTGGTCTCCGTGCGGTATCTGACCGCAGAAGGGGAGACCGTTGAGATACCGGCAGAACAGCTCGACCTCAGATACCGCCACAGCATTTTCGAAGAAAACGGCGGCTGCATCCTCTCGGCAAAGTTCCACCTTGCAAGAGGCAATGCCGCCGACATCCGCGCCAGGATGAACGACCTGATGGCCCGTCGCAAAGACAAACAGCCTCTCGACAAGCCCAGCGCCGGCAGCACCTTCAAGCGGCCGGTGGGCGCATTTGCGGCAGCCCTCATCGACCAGTGCGGTCTGCGGGGCTACCGCCATGGCGGCGCAGCCGTCAGTGACAAGCACTGCGGCTTTGTGGTCAATCTAGGTGGAGCGACCTGTGCAGATGTGCTGGCTCTGTGCGATGAGGTGCGTGCCATCGTGAAAGAAAAGACCGGCTACGACCTCGAAAAAGAAATTCGTGTGGTGGAAGCATAAAAGAAAGAGGCGTGCAAAATGAATCTTCTCATCGTCAGCGGCCTTTCCGGTGCAGGCAAATCTGTCGCCATGAATGCACTGGAAGACATCGGCTTTTTCTGCATTGATAACATCCCGGCGGCACTGCTGCCCAGCATCACGGCGTTTTCGAAAGCGGGTGACAACCAGCTCAAGCGGGTGGCTCTCTGTATGGACATCCGCGGCTGCCGCACGCCGGAAGAAATCGAAGAAGCTCTTTCTCAGTTGGACGCGCAGAGGATAGAATATGAGATCTTGTTCCTTGATGCCCCGGACGATGTGCTGATGCGCCGCTACAGTGAGACGCGCCGCCGCCATCCGATGAGCATTTCCGACGGCCTTTCCACCCGGGAAGCCTTCCGCAGGGAGCGCGAGATCTTGCAGCCCCTCAAAGACCGGGCAGATTATACCATCAATACCGGCCTGCTCTCCACCTCGCAGAACAAAGAGCGCATCTGCGACCTGTTCAACCAGAACGGCGGCGCGAAGAGCGCCATGCGTCTGACAGTCATGTCCTTCGGCTTCAAGTTCGGCATCCCACCGGAGGCGGATCTTGTTTTGGATGTCCGCTGTCTGCCCAACCCTTTTTATGTCCCGGAACTGAAGCATAAAACGGGTCTTGATGAAGAGGTCGTCGATTTTGTCATGAGCCACCCGGAGGCGCAGGAGCTTTTGAAGCGCTATGAATCGTTTCTGGAATATGCTCTTCCGCTCTACGTCAAGGAAGGCAAAAGCCAGCTCACCATCGCAGTGGGCTGCACCGGCGGCAAGCATCGCTCCATCACATTTGCGCGGAAAATCGCGGAATACTGCGAAAAGCTTGGCTACAAGCCCGGCATCCAGCACCGCGATTCTGTCCGTTGAAAGGATAAACATATCATGAGTTTTGCATCCCAGGCAAGGGAGGAGATTGCCCGGCGCAGTCTGCAGAAGGACTGCTGCGTCCGCGCTGCTGCCTATGGAATTGCCTGCTTCGCCAAGTACTTCGACGCCAGCGGGCTGGTGCTGCAGACGGAACAGGAGCTGACGACGCAGGTGGCTTCCCAGCTGTTTGCGCGCTGCGGCGTACAGGGCGACATCATCGAGAAGCAGCGTCCCAGCGGGGTGGTCTATGAGTTCAGCATCCGCGCACCGGAGCAGGTGGCGCGGATGCACGAGCTTTTCGGCACCACCGGCACCGAGACGAGCCTGCAGATAGACCCCAGACTGATTCGCTGCCAGACGTGCGTCAGCGCGTACATCGGGGCAGCTTTTTTGTGCAGCGGCACGGTCACTGACCCGCAAAAGGAGTATAACATCGAGTTTCTCACCAGCCGCACGAACCTTGCGCGCGACTTCGAAGCCCTGCTGGCGGAGCACGAGTTTGCGCCCCACCGCACCCGCCGCAACGGCGTGAACCTTGTTTACGTCAAGAGCTGCGACAACGTGGAGCGCATCCTTTCCTTTATGGGAGCGGCGGAGGCATCGGCCCAGCTCAGCGCCCAGAAGGCTGTCAAGCAGATGCGCAACCAAATCAACCGCCACACAAACTGCGATACCGCAAACCTGGGCAAGACGGCCCGTGCTAACGCCCAGACTCTCAAAGCCATCCGCTTTCTGGAAGAGCAGGGGGCGCTGAAAACGCTGCCCGAGGCGCTGCAGCAGGCAGCAGCCCGGCGGCTGGAATATCCTGATTTATCGCTGGCGGCGCTCTGCGGATGCTTTGACCCGCCCATGAGCAAATCGGGCCTTTCTCACCGGATGAAAAAGCTGGAAGCGCTGGCCGACGCCCTGCGTCAGCGGCTCGAAGAACACACTGAAACAGAGGAGGAAGGAGCATGAGCGATGTGACCGAAGGGAACCGTCAGGGGAGAGACTTCGTTCATCTCCACATCCATACCGAATACAGCCTGCTGGACGGTGCCTGCCGTATCGACCAGCTTATGGACCGCGTCAAGGAGTGTGGTCAGAGCGCCATCGCCATCACGGACCACGGCGTCATGTACGGCTGTGTCCAGTTCTATAAGGCCGCAAAAAAGGCAGGCATCAAGCCTATCATCGGCTGTGAGGTCTATGTGGCCACCCGTACCCGCTTCGATAAAGTCAACAAAATCGACGGCAACAACCATCTTATCCTGCTCTGCAAGAATGAGACCGGCTATAAGAACCTCATCAAGATGGTGTCCGCTGCCTTCGTGGAGGGCTTTTATTCCAAGCCTCGTGTAGATAAGCAGCTTCTTGAGCAGTATCATGAGGGGCTTATCTGCCTGTCTGCCTGCCTCGCAGGCGAGATCCCGCAAGCCATTCTGGCGGGAGACTACGAGCGGGCAAAGTCCACGGCCCTGTGGTATCAGGAGCTGTTCGGCAAGGGCAATTACTACATCGAACTGCAGGACCACGGCCTCGAAGAGGATACGATCGTCCTGCCCCAGCTCATCAAACTGGCGCGGGAGACCGGCATCCCGATGGCGGCCACCAACGACTCCCACTATCTGCGGAAGGATGACGCCAAGATGCAGAGCATCCTGCTCTGCATCCAGACCGGCAAGACCATTCAGGACGCTGACCGGATGGAGTTCCAGACCGACGAATTCTACGTCAAAACGACGGATGAAATGTATGATTTGTTCGCGATGGTGCCGGAAGCCTGTGCCAACACCCAGAAAATTGCGGACCAGTGCAATTTCGACTTCGACTTTGGACACACCAAAATTCCATATTACAAAGCCCCGAACGGGATGGACAATCAGGAGTTTTTCGAGAAGCTCTGCTGGGACGGCCTCGAGCACCGCTACGGCCCGGACGTCCCACAGTCCAATAAGGACCGCCTGACCTATGAGATCGGCGTGGTCAAGTCGATGGGCTATACCAACTACTACCTCATTGTCTGGGATTATATCAACTACGCCAAGAGTCAGGGCATTCCGGTAGGCCCGGGCCGTGGCTCGGGCGCGGGCAGCATCGCGGCTTACTGTGTAGGCATCACCGACATCGACCCCATCCGCTACAACCTCATCTTCGAGCGATTCCTGAACCCCGAGCGCGTCAGTATGCCCGATTTTGACGTCGATTTCTGCTATGAGCGCCGTCAGGAGGTCATCGACTACGTCAACCGGAAGTATGGCGCAGACCATGTGGCCCAGATCGTCACCTTTGGCACCATGGCTGCCCGCAACGCTATCCGCGATGTGGGCCGCGTGATGGGTATGCCCTATCAGAGCGTGGATGTGGTGGCAAAGCAGGTGCCGATGGAGCTGAAAATGACGCTGAAACGCGCCTTGGAGGTCTCGCCGGAGCTGAAGCGGATGTACGACAGCGACCCGCAGGTCACAGAACTTATCGACACTGCGCTGAAGGTTGAAGGAATGCCCCGCCACGCCTCCACCCATGCGGCCGGCGTCGTCATTACCCCGGAACCGACAGACTATTATCTGCCCCTGGCCACCAACGACGGCCTGCCTGTCACCCAGTTCAATATGACCGAGATCGAAGAGCTGGGTCTGCTGAAAATGGACTTCCTCGGCCTGCGCACCCTGACGGTCATCCGGGACGCGGAGACGGCCATCCAGAAAAAAGACCCGTCCTTCTCCATCCGAAAGCTGGATTATGACGATGCAGCGACTTATAAGATGCTGGGTCAGGGTGAAACGGAGGGCGTGTTCCAGCTCGAATCCTCGGGTATGAAACAGGTCCTCGTGGGTCTGCAGCCGCAGAACCTTGAAGATGTCATCGCTCTTATCAGTCTTTACCGCCCCGGCCCGATGGACTCCATCCCGACCTATCTGCGCAACCGCCACGAGCCGGATAAGATCAGCTATAAAACGCCACAGCTGGCCCATATCCTCGACGTCACCAACGGCTGTATCGTCTACCAGGAACAGGTCATGCAGATATTCCGTGAGCTGGCCGGTTTCTCGTTCGGACAGGCAGATAACGTCCGCCGTGCCATGAGTAAAAAGAAGCACGCGGTGATGGAGGCAGAACGCGAGCATTTTGTCCACGGCTGCACCGAGCCGGGCCACGAATGCCCGGGCTGTGTCGCCAATGGCATCTCCGAGGAAGTCGCCAACGAGATCTACGATGAAATGTCGAGTTTTGCGTCCTACGCCTTCAATAAGAGCCATGCGGCCTGCTACGCTTACGTCGCATTCCAGACGGCTTATCTCAAGTGTCATTACCCCAGCGAGTTTATGGCCGCATTGCTCACCAGTGTGCTTGACAATACCGACAAAGTCATCGAGTATTCGGGCGAGTGCGCCCGCCGGGGCATCAAGGTACTTCCGCCGGACGTCAATATCTCGAACGGCGGCTTCACGGCGGACAACGGCAAGATCCGTTTCGGCCTGAATGCGGTCAAGAATGTGGGCCGCAACCTCATTGAGCGAGTCGTGGAAGAGAGAAAAGAGAAGCCGTATTCGAGCCTCTATGATTTCTGTAAGCGGATGCACGGCACTGAGCTGAACCGCCGGGCTGTGGAATGCCTTATCAAGGCGGGTGCCTTCGACAGTATGGGCGTCAACCGCCACAGCCTTGTGGAAGCCGTGGACGGCATCATCAAGAGCGTGGAGAGCGACTCCCGCCGCAATCTCGAGGGACAACTGGACCTGTTCTCGGTGATGAGCGGAGAATCTCAGACCGCCGACACCGACAGCTACGAGATAAAGCCCTTCCCGGAGTACAGCCACACCGAACTGCTCCAGCAGGAGAAAGAGGTCAGCGGCCTCTATCTGTCCGGCCACCCGCTGGACGCCTATCGGGAACAATCGGCACGCTTTGCGTCCAACAGCATCAAGGAGCTCACCGGCGAGGACGCTCACAAGCTGGACGGCAATCATGTCCGTATCGTGTGTACCATCGTCAAAAACCGGATGATGACCACCAAGTCCAACACGATGATGGCCTTCACCAGCGTGGAGGACCTGACCGGTACGATGGAGGTCATCGTCTTTCCACGGGTACTGGATACTTTCCGCGATGCGCTCAAGGAAAATGCCGTCGTGGTCATCGAGGGACGCCTCTCCGTGCGTGAAGATGAGCCTTCCAAGCTGATGGCTGAGAGCATCTCGCCCATCGAGGGCTATGACCCCAAACGCCCGCAGGCCAACCGCCCCAACCTCATGCGGGATGCCGCCCAGCGGCTCTATGTCCGCCTGTCGTCCCGCAGCTGCCCCGAGTATGCAAAGGTCATCAATCTCCTTGAGATATTCGACGGCGATATGCCCGTCATTTTCTATCTCGAGGATGTCAAGCAGAAGCTCGCCGCGCCCCGGAGACTCTATGCTTCGGGCCATCCACTGCTGCTCCAGGAGCTGAAACGTCTGCTTGGTGAACGCAATGTCGCAACAAAATGACATTTCTGTGCATCAATCATTATGCCCGCGCTGTTTTCAAATGATTAACTTTGTGATATACTTGTCTAAGGCAAGCCATAGCAAATATGTTGCATCGAGTCGGGCCGCATCTGTGGAAGAAGGGGATGCGCGCGCCCCGAGTGGTATGTGAAGAAACAAATTGGAGGGAATCTCTCTATGGAAAAGCAAATCAAGACGATCGGTGTTCTCACCAGCGGCGGCGACGCCCCTGGCATGAACGCAGCTGTCCGTGCCGTGGTCCGTACCGGCCTGCACAAGGGCTTCCGCATGATCGGCATCCAGCGCGGCTATAATGGTCTGCTGAACGGCGAGTGCTTCGAAATGAACCTGCGCAGTGTCTCGAACATCATCTCTGCCGGCGGCACCATCCTTTACACCGCACGCTGCCTTGAGTTCAAGACCAAAGAGGGCCAGGATAAAGGCGCAGCCAAGTGCCGTGAGCTGGGCATCGACGCGCTGGTGGTCATTGGCGGCGACGGTTCTTACCGCGGCGCCCGTGAGCTGGCACACCGCGGCATCCCGATGATCGGCCTGCCCGGCACCA